>SWCD01000023.1_pt1 | contig 18686 bp, 16 predicted proteins | sample 4693011 | NCBI WGS metagenome assembly SWCD01 (sample SAMN10267278, study PRJNA491770) | bioreactor metagenome | isolation source: DHS bioreactor inoculated with marine | place: Japan: Omine Ridge, Nankai Trough | reverse complement strand
CCGTGACGCTCTTCAAACCCGGGATCTTCAGCGGCCGAATCGGGGCGGTGTTGCACTCGATTGCGCGGGGCTATGGACCACTTCGGCTCGATGCCGCCGGCATGTGCGGCAAGGCGGGCCAGTCGGTGCCTTCTTCCGGCGGCTCGCACCACTTCCTGCTGATCGATGAGAACCCCGAGGTGAAGATCGGAGGCCGGGCGTGAGCTTCTTCAACGACGTAGAGAGGGCGGTGAAGGGTTTCTCCGCGGGGAACGTCAGGGTGGCGGACTTTCGGCTGAGCCTGGTGGAGACGGTGCAGTCGGGCCTGGGCATCGGCTCCAATCGGCGGGGCAGTCCCTACGAGCCCTTGACCGTGTCCGACGCCGCGGGCGGCTCCATTCTCCTCAGCTTCACGGACACAACCGTCTCCCGTGGTTCGCTGACCAGGGCGCCCCTGGCCGCTCTCGAAGAGGTCCTCATGTCCGCCTACGAGGGCCGGTACGAGGACCCGGATGTGGCGGACTTCCCGGCGGATTGCGAGGTCCCGGAACTCGGTCTTCTCTCCTCGGAGTGTGCGGACATTGCCGCCGGGAAAAACGCCCTGGCCCTTCCCCAGGCCCTCGAGGTGATGGAGGGCGTGCGGGACGAGTGCGGGGCTCGGCTGCTCGATGCATCGGTGAGGGCGGTGCACATCCGGCGGCGGGTGGTCTCATCGGGCGGGTTCCGCGGCGAGGGGGAATCGACGCGGACCGCGTTCTCCGTGGCATTCGACAGTCTTGCCTTCGACGGCCACGAGTCTCGCAGCCCGTTCCCGCTCGAGGAGGTCCTCCGCCGATCGCGTTGGACGGCCGCGGACTACCGTGCGCTCTCCGAGGACTCGTCCGAGAAGCCGTCCGGGAAGACGAAGGTCCTGCTGCACCCGCGCGTCGCGGAGAGCTTCCTTCGCACGTTCCTGTTCGCCTCCCTGTCCGGGGCCGCGGTGGCCAATGGTCGATCGCGATTCAACATCGAGGACTTCCGGGAGGGACGCGCCGCGTTCCGGGAGGATCTCGGTATTCGCACGAAGCCGCTGGTGCCGATGGGGGTGGGGTCGTTCCGCTTCACCGACGAGGGGTTGGTGGCGCGGGATCTCGAACTCGTGTCCTCCGGGCGCCTGGTCACGCCCGTGCTGGGGCTGAAGTACGCGCGGCGGCTCGACATGGAGCCCACGCCGGTTCCGGGTTCGATGGATGGTTACGAGTTCGCCTCCGAGGGGAGCGTCGGGGCGGAGGAGGCGCTCGCGGAGGGCGGCCCGCTGGTCCTGGTGCACTCCGTCCTCGGCATGCACACGCAGGACCCGGTTCGAGGAGAATACAGCGTTCTCGCGCCGCAGGCCGTGGTCTATGCCGACGGCCGACCGAAGGGGCGCGTGTCCACCACCCTGAACGGCTCCTTCTTCACCGATCTGAAGAGTTCGGAGCTTTCACTGGTCACGTTCGAGGGATTCGCCTGTCCAGGGCTCCTGCTCGAGATCGAGCTGTCCTGAGTTCGAGGGCGGCAAGGAACCCGGATCGCACAATCCGTTGACGGGCTGAGGTTTGCGGGAGTCTCCAGGATGCCCGCGAGGGTGGGCGGAAGAAGGATGAAAGCCAAGGGAACTTTCGGAGAAAAGGGGAAAATGTGGAGTGAAATAGAAAGTTTTACGCCTCTGGGGCAACCTTGACTTTCAACCCCATGAATAGCCGGGTTCTGCACCCATGTCAAGATTCCCCGAAGGATTCGGCAACTCTCGAGGCGCTTCGAAGGTTCCTCCCCGATCCGTCCATAGGGTAGAGTTCCACGTGCCCCTGCTGGCATGAGACTGCGCACCTGATGATGACGGATTTCTTCAAGGAACCACTGGCGGTCGAGGCGCTCGTCGCGCTCGTTTTCACCGTCGTGCTCTACCTTCTCCTTCGGGGGTTGCGTGGAGTGGCCGCGAGGATCGCCCGACGCAAAGCCCTGGTGGAATTCGTGACGGGCGTCGATCTCTATTTCAAGGGGGAGTTCGAGCAGGCGAGGACGGCGCTTCTCAGGGTGATCGAGCGGGACCCGGAGAACAGCGAGGCCCGGATTCTCCTCGGTGACGCCTGCCGGGAACTCGGGGACCTCGCCGAAGCCCACAAGCATCACTACCAGGTGGCGCGCGTCTTCGGGCAGGACCTTCCGCGAAATCGGCTGTCCCTGGGCATGGACCTGCTCGAAATGGGGCAGCCGGAGAAGGCGTTGGAGCACCTCCGACGCGTGGCGAGCGCCGACCCGTCGGATCGGGGCACCTCGGAGTTGATCCTCGCCGCCTGCCTTCAGGCGGGACGGCACGAGGAGGCGCTCTCCACGGCCCGCCGGCTGGCCGAGACCTCGCGTGATGCGGATGAGGAAGCCCGGCATCGACGGCAGCAGGCGCGCGTGGCGGCGATCCTCGGTCACGAGCAGGTGGAAGGCGGGAACCACCGGGAGGGCATCCAGCTGCTGCGGACCGCCGTGAAGCTCAATGCCGGGCTGGTCGCCCCGCGGCTCGAGATCGTCCGGGCCACGTACGTGAACGGCAGCGCGCGGGCGGCGGAGAAGGAGCTGGTCGCCCAGCTCACGGAGATGTCGGGGCTGGCGGAACGGGGCACCGTGTTCGAGCCGCCGGAACGCCCCAGGATTGCGGTGAGACCGGATGGTGAAGAGGCGGGGCTGGTGACCTCGCCCGCGCGGATCCGCGAAGCTCTGCCCGCTCCCGAATCTCCGGCTCTCCTCACGGGACCCGGGGCCTCGGAGGCGGAAGTGGCCCCGCGCGAGCCGGCGGGCCCGGTGGCGCGGGTAGAGAAGCATGAAGCGGCGCTGACGGACCAGATCCCGGAACCTCCGATGCAGGTCGAGTCCGGGCGCTTCGTGGAGCTGTTGTTGCCGCGGGAAGCGGCCTACGTCTGCACCCGGTGCGGCCGCGCCGAGATCTCGTTTGCCGACACGTGCGCCGGTTGCGGCGTGTTCGGGTCCCTCAGGGCGACGGACGAGTCGACCCTGGCCGGGGTGCCCGGCATGAAGGAGGCGTTCGACGAGATCCTCGAGAACCGGGCCTGGGTGCGCTCGCTTCTGGCCCGGGCGGCCGCCGGGGACGCCGTTGCGGGAGACAAGCTCGTGGCCACGGGTCCGAAGGTGATCCGGGCCATCTTCCGGGAACTCCTGCGTGCCGGGGAGAATGCCGCGCTGGTCCGCGTGTTGTCGCGGATGGGGCCCGACGCCGTTCCCCAGATCCTCGAGGGCTACCGGCGCGCGACTTCGTTCAGTACGAAGCGGCTGGTGCGGGAACGCATGCGGGCGTTCCGCTCCCTGGACAACCTGCTGGTGAGAGTCCTGGCCGGCATGGGGGCGGATGTCATTCCCGCCCTGGACGAACTCGTCAAGGATGGGGAGAGAGGGCTCCGACTCGTCGTGGTCGATGTCCTGATCCGCCTGGGTGACGCCGAGCGGGTGGAGGAGCTTCGCCCGGTGATCTCGTCGAAGGAGTTGATGGATCGCCTGAACGGCTGCGCGCCGGAGGAACTGGTGGCCTTCGTGGACGCGGCTCCCCGGGACGGATACCTGGTCGATCAGGTGTTCGTGGATCGGACCTTCACCGGCGAGAAGGCTCTCGTCGGGGCCCTCGGGCGTTCGGGAGACCGGGGCAAGATTCGCCAGGTGCTGATCAACCGCGGCTTCTCGTCCACAACGTACGAAGCGCTGGAGGAGCGATGGGCGGATCCCACGATCGGCCGGGTGGTCAGCGATGTGATCCGCTCGTTCGGCCCGGCCGCGGTGGATCACCTGGTGCAGACGTTCACCACGGCCGAGGTGCCGGAGGGGGCCAAGGCGGAGGCGCTCCTGCTTCTGCGCAATCAGGGCGGGAACGAGATCGAGCGACTGGTGGAGCGGCTGGCGGAAGGCGACCCGGAGTCGGAGCGCGCCACCCTGCGCATCATCCGGGCGTTCGGGAATCGCGCGGTTCCACCAATCGAGCGGGTCTACGGTCGAACCGGGCTCCTGGCGAAGGTCGGGCTGAACCGGCGTCGCCTGCAGCATCGCAAGGCGACCCTGGCTCGCGCGCTCGGTCAGATTGGCACGTATGAAGCGATCCTGGCGCTCAGACGTCTGAATGAGAAGGAGAGCGATCCCGAGGTGCGGCGGAGGTTCGCGATCGTTCTGGACAGACTGGCCCGAAAGGAGATCGAAGAGTGAAGCTCGGAGATTTCATGGCCGGCCTGGGGCATCGATTGAGGAACCTGCCCACCTCCGCGAAGCGGCTGAAGCTGTGGATCTTCCTCGGTGTGTTCCTGATCATCCTGCTTGCCCTCGGTCCCTGGATCGACCTCGTGCTGGGGATGCTGAAGGGGGTCTGGACCGTCTTCCTGGCGCCGATCCTCGAAAGCGAGGTGGGGCGCTTCGTCTTCGTGAACGCGCTGGGGCTGGGGATCCTCTGGTTCCTCTACCTGCGCTTTCGGGAACGAGGGCGGCGACTCATGGGCTCGTGGGCGCTCGATCGCTTTCTTTCCGGACTGCTGCACCTCTCCTCGGGGCGCTACCGCCGGGCCGCGCGTTCTTTCGAGTCCGTGGTTCGCGTGGGCAGGTGGGTTGATCTGAAGACGGCCTCGCCGGTCTATCCCGAGGTCCTCGCGGATTCCCGGATCAAGTTGGCGCTCTGCTACCGGGAGATGGGCGAGGTCGACCGGGCGATGAAGAGCCTGGAACTACTGAAGGTCCGGGACCTGTCGCCGGCCCGGAAGAAGGACCACGCGGAGGCGAAGGCCTTCGTCTATGCCCTGTCCGGGGAGTTGATGGAAGAGACTGTGGATCGGGAGATCGTCAATGCGCTGGAGACAGATGGCGGCAATCGACGTCTGCTCAGGCTGAAGCGGGACCGCGCGGAACAGGTCGGTGACCTGCCGGCCGCGATCGACGCGCAGCGCCGCATCCTGAAAGCCGGCGCAAAGTCCGAGCGTCCGCCCGAGCGCACGCACCTGGCGGGTCTCCACGCGCGCAATGCCTTGCGTCTGCTCACGGGCGGCCGGGCGGAAGATGCCATGGCGGAGGTGGCGCGGTCCCGGGGCATGGATCCGACTCTCGTCGTGCCGAATCTGGTGGCGGGGGACATCGCGCTCCATCGTGAGGACCGGCGGGGTGCCGTCCGCGAGTGGGCGCGAACGCCATCGCTGCCGTCACTGGAGCGCATCCGGAAGCTCCTCCAGGACGGAGAACTGTCCTCTCACGGAGACCTTGAATTCCTGGCGGAGGCATTCCCGCGCTCCGGGCTGCTGCTGGTCCTGGCGGAGGACTTCCTGCGCCGCGACGAGCTGCGTCTGGCCCGAAACTGCATCGCGAAGCACGACGAGGTCGCCACCCCGAACCGGCACTCGGCGCACCTGATGGCCGCGATCCTCAGAGCCGAGGGTGACGAACAGGGCGCCGAACGCATGGAGTGGACGGCGCTGAAGGGCTTCCTCGGCGCGGACCGCAGTGCCGATTCGGTTGGACCGGAGCGTTCGCTGAGGTAAAAGAAGCCGAAGAAGTCGCCTTGCCGGGGTGGCGGAATGGCAGACGCAGGGGATTCAAAATCCCCCGCCTTCACGGGCATGAGGGTTCGAATCCCTCCCCCGGCACCAGCGTCCCTCCCTCGAATTCCTCAAGATCTCCCGTCCTTGCGTCCGAAGAAAAGACGCAAGGAGGTGTCGACATGAAGGGGCTCCTGATCATCCTCGGCGTTATCGCCGTGGTCACCGTGTTCGTGGTTTACGCGCTGAGCGAGAGTATGGCGCCGGGGGATTTCGAGGATCTGGACCTCGGCGTGACCGGGGCTCTGGCCCGGGGAGCCGTCAGTGAGGTCCGGCAACCGATCAAGGTCTGGACCCGGCCCCGCCAACCCGCGACCCGCAAGGAGCGCGAGGAGATGCTGGTGGGTGAGCTCAGACGCGGCGACAGGTTCGTGATCCTGAATCACTTCCAGAAGGGCGACCAGCAGTGGTTCCAGGCCATGAAGGAAGGGAATGAGTCCTTCAAGGGCTGGATGTTCTCGCCGGCGACCGATCCGATCGATGCGCGCCGGGTGAATTAGCAGGCTGTCGGAAGGGCGGGATTGCCTGCCGGGGACGCGCTATCCCGACGAGCGAAAGCGGACGGCGAACGCCCGGAAGAGTTCCCCGTCGTGGAAGTAGCGCTCGATTCTCAGAATCTCGCCCGAACGCTGTTTCTCTTCGCCGGATTCATCGTAGATCGCGGTGATCTCGTCGCCCACGGCCAGCGCGCCCTCGAGCGTATCCGTGACGAAGAAGAGCCCGCCCTCTCCGATGTTCTCGATCGTCCCCTCGATCTCGCCCTGGGTGTAGACCAGACGGGCTTTGGCCCGCAGTGCCGTGCGCGTGTGCCTTCTCAGATTGCCGGTCGACATGGCGTACTCCGTTGAGAACGGGGTTCATCCTAAGGTGGCGCGATGGCGCCTGTCAACGCGCAGACTTGAACGAGCCTACGCGGCGGCGTAAGCTCTTCCCCGGAAAGGCTCTTTGAAACGGAACCCTCAAGAGGGTCTCTGCGTCAAAAGGGCGGAAAGAGGTGCTCGTCCGGGGACGGTCGAGCAAGGTATCTATGGAATGCAGCAGATTCCTGGGCGCCCTCGAGGCGCTGGTTGACGGCGAGAGTCCGGGCGACGAGTTTGATCGGCACGCGGCGGAGTGTGCGTCGTGTGGCCTGAAACTGGCGCGCGCGCGGCACCTGGTGACCCTGCTCCGCGGGGCGCACAGGCCGGCACCGCCTCCGGAACTGAGGGCCGCTGTCTTCGCCGCGGCCCGACCCGAACCGCTGCGCCGCCTGCGATTGGCCCGTGTGGCGGCGGCCGTGCTTGTCTTCGTTTCGCTTTCCGCGGCGATTGGCGGTCTCCTGACGGGCGGGGAGGACTACGTGCCCCTCGACCTGACGGTTCTGCCCTTGACGGAGAGCGGTGCGACGGACGACGAGCAGGCCCTGGAGTTGATGTTCGGGCCCTCGACCCCCATCGGCTTCGCCGCCAAGGGAGGGCCCGGTGTTCGCTCGGAACGGTGATTTCCGCGTACTGAGCATCGGCCTCGTCTCTCTCGTCCTGCTCGCGGTGCTCCCTGGTTGTGGCGGCGAAGTCGCCGATCCTCCCCCCGGCCCCGCGGTGGAGCGTCTTTCCGGGATGCTCGAGGCGGAGCGGACCCTCTCCTACGAGGCCATGAAGGAACTTCATTGGATCTCCCCCAGGGGGGATCGGTGGAAGTTCCAGTTTGTCCAGAAGTACGCGAACGGCCCGAGCTTCGTGGAGGGCGTCGGGGAGCCCGCGGGCCGGAGCCGTCGCTGGATGGAGAGGTTCGGGCGGCTCTACTGGCTGGGTGACCAGAAGCTGCTGCTCGAGAACTACCGGGTGCGGGAGATCGGGCGCGGGAGTCTGGTGGGCCGCGAGACCGTGGTCCTCGAGATCGAGTCGAAGCACGCCGGGCGACCGAGCATCGAGCTCGTCCTCGACGCGGAGACGAACCTGCTGCTGGGGGCGGACTTCCGGAACTACGAGGGGAAGTCGACGTTCTGCGCGCGATGCACCAGCATTCTCTTCGACCCCGAACTGCCGCCCCTTCCCGCCACGAAGGGCCTCGATGTCCGGAAGCGGGAGGGCCCCGGAAAGCCCGCTCCCCCGGCCTTGTCATTCATTCCGCTCGAGCCGAAGTATCTGCCCGAGGGTTTCGTGAAGAAGTCGTCCTGTCGGACCCGGTTCAGCCGCGGTCAGAAGACCATCTACACGGACGGACTGTCCTGGATCGAGGTCAGCGTGTCGAAGGCGCCGGCAGGAAGCCCGGAGTGCGTCGTACGGCAATTCAGTCGAGGCAACGGCACGACGATGACGATGGTTGTGAGCGGCGTTGCGGTGCGCCTGGTGGGGCGCCTCTCCTCCGATGAACTTCTGAAGGTGCTGCGGTCCCTCTCTCCGGTGACAGAACCTTGAATTCGCCCGGACGGATGGACCTGTGGAGACTATAATGATTGTGTTCGATGGCTGGCATGCAGCGTGCTTGAGGATTCGCTGCGTGGACCCGGCAGGGAACGAGAGTTGTAACTTGTTGTCGAGAAGTAGCTTGCGAAACGGATTGGGATGTTTCCGGTAAGTGTCTGGCCGTGAGCCGGATAGCTGGTTACCGGAAGTTGAGACACGCCCGGAGCGAGAGTCCGGGCAGGGAGGTCGGAAAAATGGCGCGCCGAATCGTGGCGATCGGGGGAGCCGTCCTGGCTTTGCTCCTCTTCACCATGGGTACCGTTCAGGCGGACCGGCTGGGCGGAGCCTACCGAGGCCCCTTCGAGGACGATGTCCAGCAGAAGGAGGAAACCACCCAGGAAGTGACGCCGGAGTCCCCGTCCGGCGAAGCCGCTCCCACGAAGGAGACCGGCGGGACGGACGACAGCGGTGGCATGGGCACGGATGACGGGAGCGGCTCGGGTGGTGATGACGACACCACCTCGCCCCCTCCGAGCGGTGACGACGATGGCGCCGGAATGGAGGGCGGCGACACCGGCACGGAGAAGCAGGCGCCTACGGGCGACTCCAGCGGCGCCGGCAACACCGGTGGCCTCGGCGGCTCCAAGATCGGCGTCGGCCCCGGTGGCGGGAAGACCAGGCAGCGCGAAGTTCTGGCCTTCTGGCCGTTCTGGTTCGAGCACAACAAGGAGTGGCTACTGGCCGACCACCTGAAGCGGCGGGCCGCCGGGGCCTCGATCCCCGTGGTCTCTTCCTGCTTCTACTTCACAGCTCCGGGCAACAGCCGGGTCATCACTCCCATCAATGAGGATGTGAAGCTGCGGAAGATCTTCCCGATGCTGGTGGAGGCCTCCACCGACCGGGAGAGCCCTTGGATCCGGGATGCGGCCGTTTTCGCCCTCGGCAAGCTGGGTGCGGCCGAAGGTGTGCCCACGCTGGTGGACCGGGTCTACAAGGACACGGACGCGCAGGTTCGTGAGGATGCGTTGCTGGCTTTGGGACTCACGCGCCAGAAGGCCGCGTTCGAGCCGCTGATGAAGGCGCTGGGCGACCCCCGGTACAAGTCGTACGCGGCACTGGGACTGGCTTTGCTGGGCCACAAGGAGGCCGTGGGACCTCTGCTCAAGGAATACAAGGCTCTGGTTCGGGTGCGGGACCAGAAGACCGCATCGTGCCTGGCGGTGGCCATCGGCGCGCTGGCGGACGAGTCGCACGTCGACGAGCTCGCCGATCCGATCCGGAAGCCCGGCAACGACAAGCTGAAGGTCTTCATCTGTCAGGCGCTGGGACGGATCCCCGGCGACGCCAGCGAGGTCTGGCTGATGCGGGCGCTCGCGAGCAAGGACGACGAGGTGAAGGCGGCGGCCATTCTTTCCCTGGCGGAATTCCCGGACAAGCAGGTCTTCTCCCGGCTGACCGGGGTCAAGACTTCGAACCGCATGGCGAAAGTCTTCACACAGGTCGCCCTGGCGCGTTTCGCGCTGGACCTGGATGACAAGGACAAGATGCGCCGGCACATCGCCTCGACCCTCAACGACGCGGCGGAGAAGCCCGGCAAGGACGAGTACGTGGCGATGTACGCCACGCTGGGTCTGGCCATGATGACCGACCCCATCGCCACCGGCTTCTTCCTGGAGAGCCTGCACGGCGACAGCAAGAAGTTCAGTCTGGAGAACCGCAGTGCGATGGTGCTGGCGCTGGGCTTCCTCGGGAGCCCGGAGGCTGCCGTCATCCTGCGGCACAAGCTCAAGACCTCGGTGGGCGAGCCTGAACTGCAGGGCTATGCCGCGCTCGCACTCGGACTCATGGGTGACATGGGTTCCAAGGAGGCCATTCGTGACGAGCTCTCGGATACCCGTGGCAAGGCTCAGCTTCAGCGGCCCGCCTGCTGGGCGCTCGGACTTCTCGGGGACCGGGACGATGTCAACGTGCTGATTTCGGTCCTCAAGCGGGAAGGACCCGGCCGGCACTCCGTGCGCGGAGCGGCGGCGATCGGCATCGGCCTTATCGGCGACGCCAGCGCGGTGGACAAGCTCCTGAAGATCGCCAAGCGGGATCGCAATACCTCGAACCGAGCTTTCGCGATCGCGGCTCTCGGCTGCTTGATCGACAAGGATCCGGTTCCGCGCCTTCCGCAGCTGTTCAAGAACACGCACTACCGCAAGATCAAGGAGATGGAGGTCCTTCACGAGTCTCTGAAGAGCCTCTAGATCGAGCTTCACGTTCCGAAAGGGCCGGCCGGGCTTTCCTGGTCGGCCCTTTTGCATGCCGTTTCTGCTCAATCTCGCGACGCCTGATGTCGAAGGAGATCTGGTGCGTTCTTCGGGAGGCAGGCATGCGGTGTGACCATTGCGGTACCGAGTCTTCGAAAGGTTCCTTCTTCTGCGGCGGGTGCGGCCAGCCCATCGGGTTCAAGCCGTCGGTGATCGTGGCGGAGGAGGAGAGCGGGGGGCTGCCGGAGGTTCCGCCTCCGATGCCCTCTGCCGAGAGAGACGAGGTTGTGCTGCCGGGCCGGAAGGCTCTCTGTTCGCTGTGCATGGGGGCCTACCTGGAAACAGAGCTCGCGGTCGTGGACGGTTCGCGGTACTGCGTCGACTGCAATCCCCTGACGGCGACGAAGATCAGTGCGCCGGATCGAGGGGATGCGCAGAGCTACGGGTCCGACATCCCGGCATCGAGGACCTTCAACCCGGTTGTCACGGAGACTCCGACGGGGTCCCGCGGGCTGCTCATTTTCGCGGGTGTGCTGGTGGCCCTGGCCGGGATCTTCGCCGTCGTGGCGCTACCCGGGTCAGACCGCATCGACAAGCTCGCCGGGGGTGTTTCGGTCCGCGACGACGGCTTCACCCTCGCCCAGCGGTACGAGCCGGGGACGTGCCTGCAGTACGGGATGAAGATCAGCGGCACCGTGCAGATGGACGCGGAGCAGGGCCGGCTGCTGGGTGACGTGCTTGCCGGGGACATGGAAATGGACTTCGGTGGCACGATCCGCATCGACGTCCTCTCTGTGGACACGGATGGCAATGCCCGTGTGAGCCTGGCCATGTCGCACTTCGAGATGGCCGTCACCGGTCTCATGACGCAGAACGGTCAGCAGGTGCCGCTCGATCGGACCAATCCGGTGGGGAGCCTGGGAGAGACCAGTGTTCTCCTGACTCTGGATCCCTTCGGCAAGCCGGTCGGCGAGGTCGAGGTCCTGAAGGACGGACTGGGCGGAATGATGGACCTGAAGCAGGTCCTCGGATCCGGTGTCGAGGACGCGCCGCGCGGTGAGCTGCACGTCGGCGATACGTGGTCCAGCACGGCCGTGGTCCCCATGCAGGGTGGCAGCGGCATGAACTTGAAGGCCGAGTACGAAGTCGCGGGCTTCAAGTGCTACGAGGGTCGGGAGTGCATCGTCATCCTGGTCGAAGGGGAGATGAATGACGGTGCCGGGGGCAGCTTCATGATGCCGGGCATGTCGATGAACGCGTCCGTGGACATGAAGGGCGTCGTTCTCATCGACGCGGAGAAGGGCCACCTCGTGAAGTCGGCGATGGACCTCGACATCAGCATGGAGGCCGGGACCTCCGAGGGGTCGATGTCGATGGAGATGAAGCTCCAGGCGGACGTCGACCTTCGCTAGAGGCCCGTCGGGGAATCACGGGTTGCTGTTTCCTTCTTCCGTCCGCGACTTCGTTCCTGAAGGGCATCTGGTCCATTTCATCCGCGATCTGGTGCGGGACGATCTGGATCTGTCGGCCATCCTGGCGCGATACACGGAGCGTCGCGGCTTGCTGAAGGCAGAGCTTCTTGCGGGAATCACCCGCTTCCATGCTCGTAGGCCTTTGAGAAGCTCCGGGGATCCCGGTCAACTCGCCGCACGCCCAGATCAGCATCAGCCGCGACGCGGATGCAAAACTTGGCAGACCGTCGGGCGAGCGGGGTTGCCTGCAAGGAACGTGTTATCCCGACGGTCTGCTAGCGCCAACCGTTGAGGGGATTGCAGTACTCGCACGGGGCGTAGCCCTCATTCAGGGCCTCGTACGGTGAGACGTAGTACTGCCTCAGGTTGGGCTTGATGCTCTCAGCGCGCGGGCAATCCATCCGGTGGAAATACCGCGTCTCCGGGTCGGCCAGGAAGCCCTCCGGCATTGCCGGCGCAACGGCGCCCGTATCGTCCGGTGGCTCCGGCGTGGGGAAGAGCGGGGGCAGGTCATCGCGCTCCGGGGAGGACCCACACGCCACCACGAGGAGAAGAAGTCCGAGAAGAATGGGAATTCCATGAACCGCTCTCATGTCCAAAACGTACAGGATGACTGGGACCGGAGAAAGCGTGGAATGCCTTCGGGCGCGCGAAAAGTGTCCCCACGCGACTACAGGATTACCGGCGGGTAACGCCGGGCCGGCCCCGCGGGATCGGAGGAAGCTCCGGCAGGCGATTTGCTGATTGCCTTTCCGGGAGGTAGTAGTGGACCTTTTCTACTATGGCAGCCAGGACGTTCCGCTGCCGCTCATGGGCGGCCCCGGAATTCCCGCGCGCCTGAAGAGGTCCGGGGCCCAGGTCTACTGCGAGAACTGCAGTGCGGCGGTGGACGCGGCCGATTTGAAGGGCGGGAGAGCCTCCGAGATCTTCGGCCTCGTGCTCTGCGAAACCTGTCGGATGAAGGCCCGGGCGGAAGAGAGGATCGAGCTTTACTTCTGCGACCGCTGCCAGGTATCCGTTCCGGTCTGTCGCGTGGACACGGGGGAGGCTCTCGCCGGTGACGGGCGTATCCTCTGCCTGGAATGTCGCCAGAGACGAAGCGCGGGTTTCCGCATGGTCCGGCTTCTCCCGGTCCTGCTGGTTCTGATCGCGGTGGTCGCCGGCGTCTTGCTCCTGACCGGTCGCGGGCCAAAACCGAGCGAGGCCGTTGCGCCGCGGCTCGAGATCGGCTCGGTGCTCGACTCGGCTCTCCTTTCGGGCTTTGCCGACCTCGGCGAGGTGCCGAGCGCGGCGGGAGTGTCCGACCGCTTGTCCCGCCTGGACCTCGCCCTTTCGGAGCTGGTCGCCTCCCGGGACGCCATCATCGCCGAACTCGCCGAGCAGCAGGCGGCCCTGAGGGAACTCGGCACTCAATTCGACGAGCGCATGAGCGTGCTGGAGCACGAGAGCGCCAGCCTGCACCAGGAACTGGACCGACTCATCGCCGAGCCCGCCCCGGTCCGCTGACCGGAATTCCCCTCAACCTTCAGGGTCGCCTTTCCCGATAAGGCAGCAGATGCGGGAGGTTCGTATCACTTCGAGACCGCTGCAATCGGGCTGAGCGGGGGAGACAAGCATGACTGCTGCGATGAACCGCCGAAGGATCGTCTTGATCGACAAGTCATTCCAGGTGGGAATGGCGCTGAGGATCGTGGTGTATCTGGCGGGCTACTTCGTCTTCTTCTTCATGATGGCGGCCCTGGCGCCGCTCCTGGGGACGGTGCTCGGTGGGGCCAGTCACGCGGAGACGACGGTTGCGCTCGATGACTTCCTGGCATTCTCGAGCCGCCTGTTGAGCCCCCTCGCGCTGACCTTCATCTGTCTTGCGCTCCACACGATCCTCCTGTCGCACCGTGTCGCGGGACCCGCGTATCACGTGCAGCGGATCATGCAGCAGGTGAGCGACGGCAATCTCGCCCAGACGATCCATCTCAGGAAGGGCGACTACCTGACCGAGGTCGAGAACACCTGCAACGCCAGCATCGAGAGGTTCCGCGCTGATGTGGAGAGCCTGAAGGCCGAGGCCAACGCGCTGGTCGCGGGCGGGGCCGATGGCGGTGAGGGGGCCGGGCGGATGCTCGAGATCCTCGACACGTATCACACCGGGGCCGCTCTGGAGGCGCCGGAGCCCGTCGCGGAGGCGGAGGCGGAGGTCGAGGTTACCGAGGATCCCGTGACCACGGCGGAGTAACCCCGCGCAGAAGCGATCCTTGAAGCGGCCCCGGGTTGACCCGGGGCCGCTTCTTGTTTGGGGCCGGGGAAGTCCGGTGCGCGAGGAGGCCCCACGCGGCGACATCGTGGAAGTCCGGGGAGTGCTCGAAGGAGTCAGGCGGCCTGTTCGCGATTTTCAGTTGATGATCTGACTGGACTGCAGTGCCTGCGCCACGGCCATGGCCACCTTCGGGGAGCGATCCGAGGTGAAACGGGCGAGGGCCTGCGCCGCGGCTTCTCCGCCCCGGCGTCCCAGGGCCGTCGCCGCACAGGCGCGAACCTCGTCCTGTGCATCGCGGTGGAAAAAGGACCGCTTGCTCAGGAGGCCGAGCAGCATCGCCTCGATCTCCTCCCCGGGGACCTTCGCCAGCGCGATGAGGAACTCCTTCTTCTCGAAGAAGGAGCGCTGGCGGAAGTCCTTGCGCTCGACGAGTGTCAGGAGACCGTCGCGATAGCAGACCGGCGGCACCGACTCCAGGGCGCGGAGCGCGAGGAGACGCAAGCTCTCGTCCTCCCCGCGGATGAGGTCGGCGAGGAGGGACCAGGCGCGGGGGGATCCGACGCGCCCGACGGCGCGAATGGCCTCGCGGCGAACATTCTGATCGGCGTGCCCGAAGAAGCCATCGAGCGCCGGCAGCAGCGCCGGGTTCGCGGTGGAGGACACCACCTGAAGCATGGGCACGAGAACGGAGGGCCGACAGTTGGCCAGGCAGGACAGGAGCCGGTCGAGGTGTGTGGCGGCCATCCGTTCGAGCACCCCTGCGGAAACCCCGCCGAGATCCGGGTCGTCGAGCAGGTTGACGACTTCCTTCAGGATCTTCTTGTCGAGAGCGGCCAGGAGATTCGAGAGGACATCCCGGTCGCGCTCCTCGAGGCGTGAGTAGCGCCGCGCTACGGCTTGCAGAATGCATCGGGGTTCGACTCGCTCGAGGGCCACGCGGACCGCCCGCGATACCGTGGGAGCGCTCTGGTCGGCCGCAGTGCGGGCCAGGAGGGAGAGCAGACTTACGGTCGGCTCGATCTTGCCGTGCTGTGCGAGCACCTCGAAGGCCGTCTCGACCAGAGTGGCGAGGGCGGCCTGGCTCTCCTGCTCCGCCTCCGGGCCGAGGGCGGATTCGAGCAGCATGGGCAGGTCGAGGAGCACATCGCGCTCCGCTTCCTTGGCCACCCAGTCGCGGAGTTGATCGACCTCTTCCGACTTGAGCCGGAAGATGTCCGGGTCGAGGGCGGAGCCTTCCGCTTCCTCTTCCTGGTGGTGAGAGAGCAACCGGTCGAGGAAGGGCTCCATGGTCTCCCGCATGGTTGCCGCGGACTGGTCGTTGCGTTCGCCCTGCTCCCTGAATTCGTCGTACTCGACCTGTTCACCCTCCTCGAAGAAGTCGTCGAGAACGATGAAGTCGATGAACCGGAGATCCCGTTCCCACAGGAGGGAGAGGAGATCCTCCACGGAAGTCTTGCTGTCGAAGGCCTGGTGGACGACTTCCAGGAGGGCATCCACCTCCTGAGCCGGGATACCCACATGGAACGTCAGTTCTCGAACACCCTGGATGAACAGCCGGAACGACAGGCTCTCTTCCTTGGCCGTGTTCTCGTAGACGGGCAGGTTCTCCCAGGTGATCTGGTCCTGGGCCACCCGCAGGACCAGGTCCCCCTCCTGCTCGAGGAAGGAGAGCAGGCGCTGGTGGAAGTCTCCGATGAAGCTCGTCAAGGTCCGGTGGCCGGGTTGATAGAGCCGGTAGGCTTTCAGGGCCTTCAGGAACCGATTCAGGAGGTCGGAGATCTGGACGGCACACCGGTTCTCCAGTGTTTCCGGGGCAAGCTCCGCCGATCTCGAATTCGGTTCGTTCATGCGCAAGGTCTCCGTTTCCTGATCGGGACAATCAGCCAGCCGGGTTGAGGGATTTCGGTACCGAAGCGTGGTGGGCCAGTGACGGCGGGGTGACCCGTGGATCGGAAGATGAGCACGGTGCCGCGAAATCGGCATGGATCGGGCTACGGCGCTCAGTAAGATACCGCGCTGGGCCATCGCCCCAGGGGTCTTCATGTACAAACTGTTCCTGAGCTTCCGGTACTTCCGCTGTCGACCGATCAACATCATTCCCGTGATGTGCATGATGCTGGGAGTGATGGCGCTGATCGTCATTCTGGCGGTGATGGACGGATTCCAGGCGCAGCTTCGCGCGACGTTGCGAGGCACGCTGTCCGATCTGATCATCCAGGTGAACTACGAAAGCGATTTCGAGAAGTGGGAAGAGCTTCTGCTCAATACCGAGGGGGTGGAGGCGGTCTCCCCGCACCTGCTGAGTTTCTGTCTGGTGGCCGAGATCGGCAAGGACGCCGGGGCTTCGGGACGAGCGAGGCCGGCGCAGATGGACGGGGCGATGGTTCGCGGCATCGACGCGGAACGGGAGGCCGCCGTTTCGTCCTTCCGCGACTACCTGATCTATCGGGAGCGGGGTGCGCTGGCTCGGGAGGAGGCAGACTGGCGATCGTCGACCCCTGATCCGGACCGGCCGTTCGCCGTGATGAACCCTCGCTGGGACGATCGTGCCGGAGTCATCCTCGGTGTTCATCTGGCCCGCAAACTCAGAGTCTGGCCCCCGCGGCTGAAGCCCGGATCGGAGGCGGATCCGGTCTATCTCTACGACCGGGTCTACCTGACGACGATGGTCCAGTCGGAGGACGGGAAAGGCTATCGCGCCGAGGAACGGGACTTCTGCGTCACCGGGATCTACGAGTCGGGCAATCAGGACATCGACGCGCACATCGCGTTCATGAAACGGAGCGAGGCGCGCGAGTTCTTCATGCTGAAGCAGGATCCGGAGGAGATCCGGGTTCAGTTGACCGACTACGAAACGATGCACGCCAAGGTCAGGAAGAACCTGCTCGACCGGCGGCACGACATCTACGCGCAGACGGCGACGCGACAGGAGGCCTGGCCGGAGCACCTGCTTCCGTTCGGCGTGATGAGCTGGGAGGACGTCCGCCGGAACTTCCTCAACGCGATCGACAACGAGAAGGGCTTGATCGCGATCATTGCAGGGATGGCGTTCGTCGTGACCGGTTTCATGATCTTCTCGATCCTCTCGATGATCGTCACGATGAAGACCCGCGACATCGGCATCCTGAAGGCCATCGGCGGCACCACGCAGGGGGTTCTCCAGATCTTCATCGTGAACGGCCTGCTGGTGGGGGTGATCGGGTCCTCACTGGGCCTCGTGCTGGGGTTGGTGTTCGTCAATCACATCAACACCGTGAAGGATTTCCTGAACCGGACCTTCGGGTGGGAGCCCTTCCCCCAGAACATCTACCTGTTCTCGGAAATCCCGACACGTCTCATGCCCGGGGAGGTGGCGATCGTGACCGTGATGGCCCTGATCGTGGCTCTGGTGGGAGCGATCCTGCCGGCGCTCAGGGCAGCCCGGATGGACCCGGTGGAGTCGTTGCGCTATGAATGAGCCACTCCTGATCGCGAGAGGGATCGAGAAGAGCTACAAGATGGGCAGCTCCGTGATCGAGGTCCTGAGAGGTCTCGACCTCGAAATCGCGGAGGGCGAGGTCGTGGCCGTGGTGGGGGCCTCCGGGATCGGGAAATCGACCCTCCTGCACATCCTCGGGCTGCTCGACCGACCGGACCGCGGCACGGTGCATTGCCGCAGCGAGAATCTCTTCGCGCTGTCGCAGCGCGTTCGCGCCGAGTGGCGCAACCGCACCTTCGGCTTCATCTTCCAGTTCTACCACCTGATTCCCGAACTGACCGCCTTGGAGAACGTGATCCTGCCGACGATGATCGGCAAGGGGGCTCTTGAATGGCGGGGAGTGCGGAAGGCGGCCCGTCAGAGGGCTCGCGACATCCTGGTGGAACTGGGACTGGAGGGGCGCCTGAAGCACCGGCCGCCACAGCTTTCCGGTGGCGAGCGCCAACGCGTGGCCATCGCCCGGGCCATGGTCAACGATCCTGACCTGCTGCTCTGTGACGAGCCCACCGGAAACCTCGATCCGGCCACGAGCGGAGGCGTCAGCGAAGCCCTGTGGCGAATCAACCGGGAGCGGCAGCAGGCCATGCTCCTGGTGACGCACGACGAGCGCATGGCCGATCGCGCGGATCGCGTTCTGCGCATGGTGGATGGACGGCTTGTGGAGAACACCGCGGCCGTTGACCCGATCTCACCGGAGTGATAGGCTCCGGCCATGCGAAAGACCCTGCTCATCCTGCTCCTCTCGGCCTGTGCGGCGTGCGCTTCGAGCAACGCGAGCACGGAAGCCGAGGATCCCTTCGCCGAGGCGACATCGGTGGAGGAGGGCCAGTACTCGATGTCGATGAACGATGCGATGTCGATGGACGATCCGATCGGCGTGACCTGGGGCCCGTGGTCTCTCCTGGCCGACGAATGGTCCCGGTCGGTGGCCGGCTGGTCGTTCACGACCCGCGCGGTGGGGCGGTGGGGCCAGCGGGACTCTGAGCGCCTCTTCAAAACGGGTAACTAGAAGAGCCGGTAGTCCCTCCGCTCCGCCATCGGCGGTCCCAGAATCTCCGCCATCAGGACCGCCTTCTTGACCTCTTTCACCGTCAGTTTCGGCCGCCTCTTCCGCCGCTGCACAATCGCCGGGAGGCCCGCTTCCGAGGCGAGCGATTGGCGAAGGATCCCCGGCGCCTCGACCTGCACCGGGACCGGCTTCCGAGGCGGGGGCTTCCGAACCGGCGGCGGCGGCTGCCGGGTGGTCATCACCGGGACCGGCGGCCCGGCCGTGGCCACGGGG
>SWCD01005646.1_pt1 | contig 18687 bp, 20 predicted proteins | sample 4693011 | NCBI WGS metagenome assembly SWCD01 (sample SAMN10267278, study PRJNA491770) | bioreactor metagenome | isolation source: DHS bioreactor inoculated with marine | place: Japan: Omine Ridge, Nankai Trough | reverse complement strand
AGTCTGTGGTGAACCAGTCTCTGGTATCATTTTCCCTGTTATACGGGAAAATACAGGCAAATTGCCGAAAATGACCGAATTTTGACCATCTAGTAGTTGAACATATCACGCAAAAACAGAGACTTAGTGGTCGGATTCCCTAGAACTGGGAACTGCATCCAAAAGAAGGGAATCCATTTTGACCTGCCATGAAATATCGACAACATCACATAAATCTCTCGATCCCATAACGGGAACACGCTTGAGAGAGTGACATGAGGATTATCGCCCGTCGCACCTTGCAGGAGTCTGTTGATCGCCTGGCGGGCCGGAAGGATCAATCTGCGGTCAAGGCCTCACTCGACGCCTGGTTTGATAAAGTCAGCAAGGCAAGTTGGACAAGTTCGGCTGATGTGAAGAGGCCCTACTCCACGGCAAGTATTGTCAGCGCAGGGCGGATCGTCTTCAATATCAAGGACAATGACTATCGCCTTGTCGTCGCGGTTGATTATGAGAAAAACATCGTCTGGATCAAGTGGCTGGGCAGCCATAAAGCTTATGACAGGATCGACGTCACGGAGGTTGGGCATGACCACTGAGTTGAAACCAATTCGCTCGGAAGCAGATTATGAAACGGCACTTGCCGAAGTCGCGCATCTCTGGGGATCTCGGAATGGTTCTCCTGAAGGTGATCGCCTCGATGTGCTGGCGACGTTAATCGACGTTTATGAAGCCAGACATTTTCCGATGGACCCTCCCGATCCTATCGAGGCAATCCGGTTTCGCATGGAGCAGCAAGGCATCACACGCAGAGACCTCGAGCCAATGATCGGTACACGTGCGCGCGTAGCTGAAGTGTTGAACCGCAAGCGCAACCTTTCAATTGAAATGATCCGGCGACTGCATGATCAGTTGGGAATATCTGCCGATGTCCTGATCCAGCCAACCCATCATGAAAAAGCTGCCTGAAAGCGCTGGCGTGGGCATTGAACGGCATTGTCACACTAACTGGATGACCCGTCGCCAGCGTTCCAGTACGGCATTGTCAACAGTACCTTCGAAGCGCCATGTCTGCCACGCTGCCAAAGGCAATGATAGCGATTGATCCGGCAGATCAGTTTTGCCGATACTCTTCGGGAATAAAGAACAGTTGATCCTGTTGCTCAACGGCCAGATGGCAGGAAATGCAGAACTTTACCCGCTGTGTCCCTTCACCGTTGGTGGTACCAAAGAGACTGCCATCCGGCATGACCATGGTGTACCGCCAGTCACCGCTAACATAGTTGAAACCACGAGGCATTTTCTCCATCAGGAATAAAGCGCCCGGCATCGGCACCGCGTCATTGCTCAGGGTAATGCTGTCTTTTGCTATTATCGAGCCGACGGGCAATATGCCGGCCTGATTGAACCGGCCATAAGCGCGTGCTGTGTTGTTGGTGTAATTGTTGAGAAACCGGTTGCCGTGCGACACGCTGGGGTAAGGTATCCGATTTTGCCGCTTCCACGTCTGGTAGTTCGCGGTTCCTGGCTGTCGCGACAACCGATAGCCCTTCGCCATTTCTTCCTTCAGCTCAATATACAGCTTTTCAGCCTCCTCCCCGCTCAGGAGTGCAGGGTTTTTCAGGCGGAAATGCCGTCGCGGTCCGCTGGGGTCTTCGGCCTGCTTGATAGGTCCTGAGTGTGCTGGCTCTCTTTCATCGTCTGGATCCGCCGGGTTCACCTGCGCCACGATGGTGGGCGAAAAAGTGATGCTAATCACTACTGCCAACGCAAGGGTTGCCGGGGTGGTTGGGCGGGTTAGCCCTTGGAGGAAAAAAACGAGAACGTTGACATTGCAGTTTCTGCTCCTGGTCCACGTATTTGACTCCTGATATGGAAGACCATTGTGGCGATCGGCAGACCACAAAGGGAAATCAATCTGCGTCACGTCCGTGTGAGTGAAACGTGAGGCGTCAAGCCCCATAAATCGGCAGCGAGGATCAGCATCGAACTGGCATTGTCAGAGAAACTCAGCGCAGTCGCAACCGAGTTTGACCAGCGCAACCTATTAAGCGCAGGCCAGCCGCCGCTCAACTAGGGCGGCTGTGCGGTTCAGTCTGAAATTGGCACGGCTGTCTAGATGGCGCTCCTGGTTGAAATGGTTGCGGACGGCTGAATGAATGGAAGCAAATTTCTGCACACTTCCCATGCTCCTGAAACGGAGCATGGCCCGTTCTCGTCGTCGAAACGGCTGATGAGAATTCTCTGCCCTTGTGTTTAACCAGCGACCCGTTTCCTGTCTGTCGGCGTTGCCAATGGCCTTCATGGCAGCGCCATAGGAGCCGGGTTTGTCGGTTACAATTACATTCGCTTGGTCGTACCGTTTCATCGATTTCTTGAGGAATCTCAATGCTGCCTTGCGATCTCGGAGCTTTGTGACATAGGTTTCCAGCACCTCGCCATCGTGATCAACAGCCCGCCACAAGTAATGCGTCTGGCCATTGATTTTCACAAAAACCTCGTCCAGATGCCACCGCCAGTTTGAACAGGCCCGCAGTTGTTGGACGCGTTTCTTCCGGATCCCTGAGGCAAATATTGGACCAAAACGGTTCCACCAAAACCGAACGGTTTCATGGCTGATTTCAACATCGCACTCATGCAACATGTCCTCCACATTCCGAAGCGAAAGTGGAAATCGGAGATACATCATTACCGCAAGGCGAATGATCTCAGTAGATGTTTTGAAATAGCGAAAGGAGCTGCGTTTTGTCATTCGCAGAAGCCAGGTGCCTGCCCTTCTCGATTCAATCCGGTTTCTTCTGACAGTGCCATTACACGAAGAGAGACAGACAAGGATGGTGGTGTGTGCAGTCTGGCGCGAGCCAGTCTCTGTTGGAGTTTCCCTGTTTTGCCGGGAAAATACGGGGAACTGAAGCTACCGATCAGGGACGTTTGGCGAGCGAAACAGGCCGACCTTCTCTTTTGTCTATTGACCGGTCTGGCACTCAACACCGCGGCTTCATGGTTTGTTTTCAACTGTCCGTCATCAAAATTATCCAGAAAGGCAGCGTCATATATGATGCAGATCAATTTTTAGGAGCCGCTTCCATGAGAGCCTTTGCCCAGAAGGGATAAGCTGTAGCGCGTTTCAATCACCGAGGAAGAGGCACTGGAGGCGTCCTGATGTCTGATGAAATGCCCGTGCTCGACCTTCGTGGCTGGATCAATGGGGCCGGAGACGGCCACAGCAGTCCAGTTCGCGGCGACCACGATCTGGCGGGGATCGGACAACTGGAACAAGCCTTGGCGATCCTCAAGCACACACAGGTGCACAGGTAGCGCAGAATGGCTAGATACCGCATGATGGATGAAGTCGAAGAAAGCCTCGCAACCGGAACCATTGTTGCCATCCGGGGAGGCGTTGTGGACGTTGCTTTTGCCAGGAACGTTCCGCGGATCAATGCGCTTGTGCATGCAGGCGGCATCGCGATGGAAGTTGCATCACTGGTCGGCGATGGCGTTGTGCGATGTATAGCGCTTGGCCCGGTGCGTGGGCTGGGTTTGGGCGTACGCGTTTCGGCTAGCGGCGCCGGGATCGAAGTACCGGTAGGCGAAGCGGTGCTGGGCCGGATGTTGAACGTGTTTGGCGCACCCATTGACGGACTGCCACCTCCTGTCGCGGTTGGGTACCGCCCCATACATAACGCGCCTCCACCCCTATCAGAACGAGTGCTGCGGGCTGAAGTTCTCGAAACAGGGATAAAGGCGATCGACCTCCTGTCCCCTATCGAACGCGGCGGTAAGACCGGCCTCTTCGGGGGCGCAGGCGTCGGCAAGACGGTGTTGCTGAGTGAGCTCATTCACAACACGGTCGAACACCATCACGGGGTCAGCCTGTTCTGTGGCATCGGCGAGCGGTCGCGCGAAGCAGAAGAGCTTTGGCGCGAGATGGGCGAGGCAGGCGTACGCGAAAAGATGGTGATGCTTTTCGGCCAGATGAACGAGGCCCCCGGCGTGCGATTTCTGGTCGGCAATTCCGCACTGACAATGGCTGAGTTCTTCCGCGATGAACGGGGCCAGGACGTGCTGCTGCTGATCGACAACATCTTCCGGTTCGTACAGGCCGGATCTGAGGTGTCGGGCCTTCTGGGCCGTATGCCGTCGCGCGTGGGTTACCAGCCGACGCTGGCAACCGAACTCGCTGCCCTGCAGGAACGGATATCCTCAACCCGCAAGGGCTCCATCACGTCGATTCAGGCGGTCTATGTTCCGGCGGACGATTTCACAGATCCGGCGGCAGCACATATATTTTCGCACCTTTCAGCCTCGGTCGTGCTGTCGCGCAAGCGGGCAAGTGAGGGACTTTACCCGGCGGTCGATCCGCTGGCCTCATCCTCGGTCATGTTGACGCCCGCTGTCGTCGGGCAACGGCATTACGATATTGCCCGTGCGGTGCGCCGGACACTGGCGGAATACGAGGAGTTACGTGATATCATCGCTATGCTGGGAATTGAGGAGTTGTCGGCCCATGACCGCGCCATCGTCGCTCGCGCCCGCAGATTGGAGCGGTTCCTGACCCAGCCTTTCTTTACCGTGACTGCGTCAGCCGGAACCAAGGGCAGGCTGGTGCCGGTCGCAGAGACGCTGGACGGATGCGATGCAATCCTGGCCCAGACCACATTCGATCTGCCGGAAAGCGCCTATTACATGATTGGCGGACTTTCCGACCTGAAGGAGGCCGCATGAGTACGGTCGGTGAAATGCAGGTCAGTCTGCGGTTGCCCGCCCGTACCCTGTTCGAGGGATCAGCGACTCGCCTGACGACGACAGCTGCTGACGGTGGATTTGGCATCCTGCCTAACCATGTCGATTTTGTCACGGCACTTGTGCCGTCGGTGCTGTTGATCACGCTACCGGACGGGAGCGAGCGGATATTCGGTATTGATGAGGGGCTGCTGGTCAAGAAGGGCCACAGAGTCGAGATTGCGGTACGCCGCGGCGTGGAAAGCGACAACCTTGATAGCTTGCGCGAAACCGTTGGCGGCAGTTTTGCAGCGATGGAAGATGACGAACGCGCCGCGCGGGCAGCTCTGTCCCGGCTCGAGGCCGATATGGTGCACCGCTTCGCCAGCTTGCGAAAGCCCCGCCCATGACCGAGGAGCATGACAAAACGGCGGAGGATATCAGCGACCGGGCCCGCCGCATAAAGGCCGCGCGCGACAATCCGGGTCCAAGTCCGCTACGTGGTGTCGGCACCTTCGGCATGATCGGCTGGTCAATCGCCGTGCCGACCGTGGGCGGCGCGTTTTTGGGACTTTGGCTCGACCGCGCGGCAGCACAGAATTTCTCATGGACCATCGCGTTGATTCTGGCCGGGGTGGTTCTGGGCACATTAATAGCCGGGGCATGGGTCGGAAAGGAAGGAGACGGAAAATGATCGACATCGACTGGAGCATACTCGGGCTGGGAACACTCGCCGGAGCCATGGCGGGTGTGCTGTTCTTCGCGGGGCTGGCCTTGGGGATGCATCTGGCACTGCGCTCGGCGAGCCCGACGCCAGTGCTGCTATTGAGCAGCGTGCTGCGCATCGCGGCGTTGCTGAGCATTGGCTGGCTGGTGGCACAAAGCGGGCCGGTGGCGCTGACCGGTTTCGTACTGACCTTCGTGGCCGTGCGTTTCGCCGCGATTACCATCGCGCGCCGAACTGCGGAAACGGAGGTTTCCTGATGGAATTGACCCCTGATGACAGCATCGCTTTTGTGATTGGAGGCATCGCCGTCAACAGCACGATCTTCAACACCTGGTTGATCATGGCGCTGCTGACCGGCGTATCGGTCCTGATCACCCGCAACTTGCGACCGGATGTGCCGCCCAATCGCTGGCGTACCACGCTTGAGGTTATCGTGAACGGCATTCAGGGTCAGATTTTCGAAATCACACAACGCCGCGACCAACGGCTGCTTTATTTCACTGGCACGCTGTTTCTGTTTATCGTCACCTCAAATCTGCTGACGGTGGTTCCCGGTTTCGATCCACCCACCGCCTCGCTCTCCACCACGACGGCGCTGGCGCTGTCGGTCTTGGTGGCGGTCCCGCTTTTCGGCATCGGCAGCCGTGGATTGCGCGGCTATCTGCGCACCTATCTGGAGCCCTCGGTCTTCATGCTGCCCTTCAACATCATCAGCGAATTCTCGCGTGGCGTCTCGCTCGCGATCCGGCTATACGGCAACATCATGAGTGGCGCTGTAATAGCCGCGATCCTGCTGGGCGTGGCGCCGTTCTTCTTTCCCGTGGTGATGGATATGCTCGGCTTGCTGACCGGCATCATCCAAGCCTATATCTTTGCCATCCTCGCCACGGTCTACATCTCGTCGGCAACCGCTTCACCGCCGCTGCCCGATTCCAAACAAACCGCAAAGGATCAGACATGACCGACCTCTCCATCATCGCAGTCATATCCATCTTCACAGCAGGCCTCACCGTATCCTTCGGCGCGCTGGGTCCGGCGCTTGGCGAGGGTCGTGCGGCGGCGGCGGCGCTCGACGCCATAGCGCAGCAACCCGATGCGTCGTCAACGCTATCCCGAACGTTGTTTGTCAGCCTTGCCATGATCGAATCAACTGCGATCTACTGTTTCGTCGTTGCCATGATTCTGCTTTTTGCCAACCCCTTCTGGAATGCGGCCGTCGAAGCAGCAGCGCAAAGCACAGGTGGCTAGACATGTCGATCGACTGGATTACTGTCGGAGCCCAAATCGTCAATTTTCTGGTTCTGATCTGGCTGCTGAAGCGCTTTCTTTATCGGCCGATCCTGGACGGTGTCGATGCGCGTGAAAAGGAGATCGCTGACCGCATGGCTGAGGCGGCGACGATCCGTAAGGCGGCCGAAGTAGCCGCGGCAGATCACAATGCAGAGATCTCCGCGCTCCGCGCCAGCAGAGCCGAAACGCTGGATGAAGCACGGGCGGCAGCCGGAACTGAACGCGACGCCCTTCTTGCCGAAACACACAAACGGTTGGCGGCGGAACAGGCCGATCGCGAGGCGCAACGCGCCGAGGAGGCACAGAAATACACAGCTGATTTACACCGCAGCGGTGCCGAGGCACTGCTGTCCCTGACACGCAAGGCGTTGTCTGACCTTGCAGATGAAACGCTGGAGCAACGGATCATTGACCATACCGTGGCGCGGCTTGGCACAGTTGCGGATGAGTTGCGCAATGCCGCCGGCGACAGCCGCGAGGCTGTCGTGCTGACCCGTGACCCGCTGCCCGCCAAAGCGTCCGCCCGCCTGACCAGAAAGATTGCCTCGGTTCTCCCCGGTTTCACTGTGCGCTTCGCTTCCGATCCGTCCGTTGCGCCCGGTCTGACTTTGCAGTTGGGCGGTGCCCATGTCGGCTGGACGGTGGACAGCTATCTCGACGGCCTTGACGCGTTGCTGGAGGACCGCGCAGGACGGGCCATAACCAGAAGATCGACCGATGCAGCCTGATGCCGCTCCAGGGCTCACCACCCATGATCTGGTGCAGGCGTTGCTGGACAGCCCGCCTCCGCCGCCAAAGATCAGTGAGATCGGTCGCGTGGCTGAAGTCGGCGACGGTATCGCCATCGTTACCGGTCTGGCGCGCGCGCTGTCGGACGAACTTCTGGAATTCGCCTCGGGCGTGCGCGGGATCGTTTTTGACCTTGAGCCGCACCGGCTGGGTGTCGTGCTGCTCGGCCCCTCGGAAGAACTTACCCTGGGCGAGGAAGTGCGCCGGACTGATCAGGTTGTCAGCGTACCTGTAGGACCTGCGCTCCTGGGTCGCGTTGTAGATGCACTGGGCCGCCCGCTTGACGGGAAGGGCCCGGTCGATGCGACCGTCCTGCACCCGATCGAAGCCGAGGCGCCGGACATCCTGCACCGCTCCGCCGTTGCGCGGCCTCTTGCGACCGGGCTGAAAGCGATCGATGCTGCCGTACCCGTGGGGTTGGGACAGCGCGAACTGATCGTCGGCGACCGGCAGACGGGCAAGACCTCTATCGCCGTCGATACGATCCTGAACCAGCGGAATACCGGCGTGATCTGCATCTATTGTGCCATCGGCCAGCGAGGCGATGCGGTGGCCAAGGTAATCGGCGCCATCCGTGAAGGCGGCGTGATGGACAATTCCGTCATCATTGCCGCAGGCGACGAGGACGCGCCGGGGCTGGTTTACATCGCGCCTTATGCCGCAATGTCGATTGCCGAGAGTTTTGCGGCCAGTGGGCGTGATGTTCTGGTGGTGATGGACGATCTCACCCATCACGCTCATGCTTACCGCGAATTGTCACTGCTTTTGCGCCGACCGCCGGGGCGCGAAGCATTTCCGGGCGACATCTTCTATGTCCACGCTCGCCTCCTGGAACGTGCGGGCCAGTTTACCGACGCAGCGGGCGGCGGCTCGATCACGGCTCTGCCAGTGGTCGAGACACAGGCCGAAAACCTGTCGGCTTATATTCCGACCAACCTTATCTCGATCACCGATGGCCAGATCTATCTATCACCTGGTCTGGTACGCAAAAATCAGTTTCCCGCCGTCGATCTTGGTGTGTCGGTTTCGCGCGTAGGTGGCAAGGCCCAACGTCGCGCGTTTCGCGAAATTGCAGGCAACCTGCGAGTAACACTTTCGCAGTTCGAGGAGTTGGAGGAATTCGCCCGGTTTGGCACGCGACTGGATCAGGCCACACGAGCGCGACTGGCACGCGGGACAGCGATGCGCGCAGCATTGCTACAGTCCGAACGCGACCCGATGCCTGCAGCCGAACAGCTGGCGGTGTTGGTTGCAGCGATTGAGGGGTTGCTGGACGACTTGGACGAGACGCAGACGGGTACTGCTATACATGCAATCCGCACAACAATTCGCACGGATGATCACGGTTTGGAGGATCTGATCGCAGGGAACCGGAAATTGGCCGACGAGGATCGCGCCGGTATCATTGAGACTGCGCGCAAGGCGATTGCGGAAGGGATCGGAGCCGATGACGCAGACGCTTGAGCTGCTAAACCACCGCACCGGGACGATGCGCAGCATTCGCGGCATCGTGCGCACGATGAAAACCATGTCCGCAATTAATGCGCTGCCGTACGAACAGGCAGCCCACGCAATCGAGGCCTATCGCAACACGGTGCTTGATGGCTTCCACGCGTTCCTGCATCGCAATGGAGCGCTGCCGCTTGAGCCCGAACGGGGGGCGGTGCCGGTCATCATCGTTTTCGGGTCCGACCACGGGCTTTGCGGCAACTACAACGAGATTTTGGCGGCCGTGGTCGCGCAGGCTGTGGAGAAGCCGCAGGCCGCAAAGGTGATCTGCGTCGGCGCGCAGATGGAGGATGCCATAACGGGGCTGAACATCTTGACCGAGGCGACACTGCTGCCGCCCGCAACCTCGGACGGGCTGGGACGGCTGGCGGGTAGCTTGATCACCCGGCTGGATGGGATCCGCCGTGCCAGCGGATCGGGGGTAATCGCTGTGTCACTGGTTTTCATGCAGCGCATCGAGCATGGCCAGCAGGTCCCGGTATTGCAGGACCTGCTACCTCTGAATCCCGACCTGATCGGTGCGCTAGCCAAACGTCCATGGACCTCGCGCAGCCTGCCGCAGTTCAGCCTGCCGCCGGATCAGCTTTTCGCGGCGCTGATACGCAGCTATCTGTTCACGGATCTCTTTCGCGCCGCCGCCGAGGCGCTGGTGACGGAAAATGCCGCACGGCTTGCGCGGATGCAGCAGGCCGAACAGTCGATTGATGAACAACTCGACGAGCTGACTGCCGAGACACGATCCGTTCGCCAGAGCGAGATCACTACCGAACTGCTCGATGTGATTATCGGTTTCGAGGCCCTGAACAATCGCAATAGGCGCAAGAAAGGCAAATGATAAGGCGGGTCAGCGACGTGCACGCATGGCGCAATGGTTACCACAGCCCTACGCCGTGAGTGCCTTTCAGGACATTGATCTGTGTAAATTTCAGCACGCGCAATGCCCCACCATGCGATGGCAGTTTGTCTGTAACAATTGCAGCGGGCAAGAAACAGTGTTTGTTCAGTGATTTTCGCATCAGTTGCAGTGCGGCCTTCTTGTTCCGACGTGATTGGACCAGACCTTCCAATACTTCTCCCTCATCATCAACCGCACGCTACAGATACATCCGCTTTCCGTTGATTTTGACAAGCACCTCATCAAGATGCCACCTGCAATTTGGGCGCGACCTTCTGCAATCAATCCGTCGCGCATATGCTTGCCAGATCTCAGAACCCAGTGCGGAATGCTTTCATATGAAATGTACAGTCAACGTTCTGCGAGAAGGTCTTCAACATCACGAAAACTCAAAGAGAAACGAAAAGACAACCAGATTGCATGCTGGATAATCTCTGTTGGAAATCGTTGTCGCTTGTAGGAAATCTCTGTCACTTGGCGAAACCAGAGCAACATGGGTTCAATCGAACCCATGCTTCTCTAACTCTCTGGAAACGAACAGGTTTATGATTCTTGGTTGATTCAACCAAAAATCATCCTGATCTAGCGCCACACATAAATCCGACCCGGCAACTTAACCTGTCAATGCCAATCCAGGAACTGTTCCGACATGGCTTGACATGGATCATGTCTCTGGACAGACGCGTCAGGGTATATAGTAAAAAAACAGGCACTGTAGCCTGCACACGGTTGTTTCGGCGTATTCCACACCTTCCTTTCGACGTAAAACAGCCCAGAAATCCGGTAATCCTGTACAGTCTACCCAGGCCTCAGACGTTTCAGGTTACACGGTAAAGATCAGGTGAGTGCCAAAGCGGAGGATGCAATGCTATCGCGCGCAATACTTGTGACCGGGGCGCTCGGGCAGATCGGTTCGGAACTCGTCCCCGCTTTGCAACACCACCACCAGAACGCAACCATCATTCGATCCGACATCAAGTCCATACCCACGCGCGCCAATATCGAGGGACCTTTTGAACATGTTGACTGCACCGACCTGAAACACCTGATTGAGGTTGTTCGCCGCAACAAGGTCGATTGCATCTATCACATGGCCGCGCTGCTTTCTGCGGTCGCCGAAGAACGCCCGCAGGTAGCTTGGCAGGTTAACATGGATGGGCTCTACAACGTGCTGGAGGCGGCAAGGCAATGCGGCTGCTCGGTCTTTTTTCCCAGTTCGATTGGCGCGTTCGGTCCTTCGACACCAAGAGAAGACACCCCTCAGGTAACTGTCCAGCGTCCAACAACAATGTATGGCGTCACTAAGGTCGCAGGCGAACTTCTGTGCGACTACTACGCCGAGCGCTTCGGCGTCGATACGCGCGGCCTGCGTCTACCGGGTCTGATTTCCTACGTCGCACCCCCGGGCGGTGGCACCACCGACTATGCCGTGGAGATTTTCCATCATGCGATACGGTACCGCAAATACAATTGCTTCCTCGGCGCCGACAGCCGGCTGGACATGATGTACATGCCGGATGCGACCCGCGCGATGATCGAGTTGATGGAAGCTGACCCCGATCAGCTCACGGTTCGCAATGCATACAATGTGACCTCGATGAGCATCACCCCGCGCGATCTGGCTGCTGCCATCAGACAGCACATGCCCGAGTTCACTATCAGCTATGATGTCGATCCGGTTCGCCAGTCGATTGCGGATTCATGGCCGCGCTCCATGGACGACAGCCAGGCTCGACAGGACTGGGGATGGAAGCCCGCCTTTGATCTTCAGACCATGACGGCAGACATGCTCGAAAAGCTGACCGCACGTGCCAACTCGACAAACGCCGCATGATACCGGACATGACAAGGAGCGTACCTGATGCCGCACAACAAGCTCGCAGCCCTGCTGGAACATGAACTCGCCACGCTGAAGGATTCGGGCCGGGCCAAGGGAGCAGAAACCGTGATCCGGGGGATACTACCGTCGGGTGGCGGTTATGGCCCGAGATTTCTGCTGGAAGGGGAAGGCGAGAAGCCGTTCCTGCGGATGAACAGCAACAACTATCTGGGGCTGTCGTTTCACACCGAGGTGGTCGCCGCTGAGGAGGCAACCGCTCACAGTCTGGGCGCCGGTCCCGGCGCAGTGCGCTTCATCAGCGGAACCTGGCTGCCCCACATTGAGCTGGAACGCCGGCTCGCCCGCTTTCATGGCCGTGAGGCGGCAATGATCTTTAGTTCCGCCTACGCCACTGTGATGGGCCTGATACCGCCACTGGCAAGCGAGCAAACGGCAGTGCTCAGTGATGAGCTCAACCACAATTGCATCATCAATGCCATTCGACTGGCCCGGCCCCAGGTCCGCGAGGTCTATGCGCATCTGCAGGTTTTGGAACTGGAACAGAAACTGCGCGAGCTGCGCGGCAAGTGCCGGCGTATCATCATTGTCACCGATGGGATTTTCAGTATGCGCGGAGATCATGCCCCACTGTCCGAGATCAACGCTCTGGCGCAAAAATATGATGCAGACTTCGAGGACAACATACTGATTGTTGTCGACGATTCACACGGTGTTGGCGCGTTCGGCAAAACCGGCCGCGGGACCGAGGAATACACTGGTAGCGGACCGGTCGATCTGTTGGTGGGAACCCTGGGCAAAGCCTTTGGCGTAAACGGCGGCTACCTCACCGGACCGCAGGTGATAATTGACTATCTGCGCGAGACCTCACCCTTCTACATTTACTCAAACCCGATCACTCCGGCCGAAGCTGCTGCCGCCATCTCTGCCATCAATACGGTCGACAGCGACAGGGGCCGGAAACTGCTTACCCATCTGCGCCAGATGACAGTCCGCTTCGAGACCGGATTGACTCGACTTGGCCACGAGATTATTGCCGGCGAGCATCCGGTTGTTCCATTGATGGTGCGCGACACTGACAAAACCTCTGCCCTGGTCCGGCACCTGTACGACAATGGTGTTCTTGCTACCGGTCTCAACTACCCCGTGGTCCCCGCGGGCGAGGAGGAAATCCGCTTCCAGATTTGTGCAGATCACAACGCGGCAGACATCGATTTTGCGCTCGACGTAATCGGTCGGTTCGAGAAGAAGAACCGGTGAGCAGCAGGATGCGGCGGATCGGTTTCCTCATCAATCCAATTGCCGGCATGGGCGGACGCGTCGGACTCAAGGGCACGGACAACATGGCCGAAGAGGCGCGAAGACGCGGCGCAATACCTGTTGCCAATGCGCGTGCCGCAAAGATGCTATCCTCGCTGAAGCAAAGGCTTGCAGGACCCGAGAGCCTGGATGGCATCAGCTGGTTCACCTGTTCAGGCGACATGGGAGCCGATGCCCTTGCAGCGGCTGGTTTTGACAGGATCACTATCGTGTATAAGCCCCAGGTTCCGTCAACACCCGACGATACGAGGCAGGCCGTGGTAGCCTTCGAGCACCAGGAAGTTGACCTCATCGTGTTCTGCGGCGGCGATGGCACGGCACGTGACATCTGCCAGCTGATTGAAGGTCGCATTCCGCTGCTGGGCATTCCCTCAGGTGTCAAGATGTACTCTGGTGTCTTTGGCATCACGCCTGAACTGACTGCCGACCTGATCGCCGGGTTTGTGCAGGGCCGCCTTGAACCTGTTGAGGTAGACGTGATTGATCTCGACGAGGAGCGCTATCGGGAGGATCAGTGGGCGGTGCGGGCCTATTGCAAGGCACTGACACCTTTTGAGCCCTCCCTGTTACCCATGGCCAAGGCACTGATTGACGAGGAAGGCGATGCGGCCGTCAAGGATGCCATTGCCGATCACCTGTGCGAACGCATGCGGTCATCGCCGGACACGACGTTCGTACTCGGACCAGGTACGACCGTGCAGGCAATTGCCACGCGCCTGGGAATGGAAAAGACTCTGCTTGGCATCGATGCCGTGAGACAGGGAAAGCTCGTTGCCCGGAACCTTGATGAGCAGGGTCTGAGGTCATTGCTTTCCGGGCCGGCAAAGGTACAGCTCGTGCTCAGCCCGCTCGGGGCACAGGGCTTTGTGCTCGGACGGGGGAACCTCGAACTCAGCCCTGCAATCGTCCGGCAAATCGGCATTGAGAACATTGTCATCGTGGCCACACCCGCCAAGCTCACCCGCACCCCGGTCCTGCGCTTCGACACTGGTGATTCCGGGCTGGACGATGAACTGGCCCAGGCCGGATACCTGCGTGTAATCGTCGGATATCACCGCCAGCGAATGGCCGCAACCGGACTTGATAGCGACCGTGATGCCTTGATGTGAATCAACACCCGCCCGGGCACCGGATGGTTGAATATCAGTTCGTGGTCATCTGGTTCCGGGAGAGGCAAGTATCGTGACGTTCATTCCCCATACGCAGCGAGAGCGTGATGAAATGCTTGCCGCCATCGGTTGTGCACATATCGAGGAGCTGTTCGCCGACATCCCGTCATCCATTCGCTATCCGAAACTGGAACTACCCGACCGACTGAGCGAGCCGGAACTCGCGCGAACCTTGAAGGAACTGGCGGATCGAAACCAGGTGCCGGCCCCGGAAATGTCATTTCTCGGTGGCGGATGTTATAGACACTATATTCCGGCCACCGTAGACTTCGTCCTGCAGCGCGCCGAGTTCTACACCTCCTATACACCGTACCAGCCGGAACTGAGCCAGGGTATGTTGCAGGCCATGTTCGAGTACCAGACCATGATCTGCCAACTGACCGGCATGGAGGTCGCCAATGCCAGCCATTATGACGGTGCAACATCCCTGGCCGAGGCGTGCCTCCTCGCGCTCAATCTGAACGAGCGCACGAAGATCGCCCTCGCACCGGGGGTGAACCCGCGCTACCGCGACGTGGTTGAAACCTATCTCGCCGGTCATCACGCGAATATTGTCACAGACAACAGGCAGCCTTGTGACCAGGCTGACCTGCATGATCTGGTGGATGAAGACACCGCTGCGCTGGTCGTACAGACGCCGGACTTCTTCGGCCAGTTCGAGGACCTGGATGGCCTGGCCGAGAACGTTCACGCTGCAGGCGCGTTGCTTATTGTTGTCACCGATCCGATCTCGCTCGGCTTGTTCAGGCCGCCCGGTGAATGTGGCGCGGATATTGCTGTACTTGATGGGCAGTCGCTTGGCCTGCCGGCCTCGTTCGGTGGACCGCACCTGGGGGTATTTGCCACCCGTACATCACTGATGAGGCGCATGGTCGGTCGCGTGGTCGGTCGGACAAGCGATGCCGCGGGCAGGCGTGGCTACGTCCTGACCCTTGCCACGCGTGAACAGCACATCCGCCGCGAACGGGCAACCAGCAACATCTGCACCAATGCCGCACTCAGTGCGCTGGCGGCATCGGTTTACCTGGCCACGCTGGGCGCACAGGGACTGACCAAGGTCGCACGACTTTGTCATGCCAAGGCACATTATGCCGCCGATCAACTGGCGCAGCTGGACGGCTGCGTGATCAATCGACATGCGCCGGATAAGCCGTTTTTCAAGGAGTTCGCCCTGAGCCTGCCGAAGCCGGCAGCAGTAGTGAACCGGAAGCTGCTGGACGACTACGGCATCATTGGCGGCTATGACCTCAGTGTCGAAGGTAAAGGCTTTGACAACACTATGCTTGTCTCAATCACGGAGCTCCATTCCAGAGCCGCAATCAACCAGTTGGTGAGTGCCGTGAGGGATATCTGCGCATGAGCGAGCCGACACTATACGAGCTTTCAGTTCCAGGCCGGTGCGGCATGAGCCTGCCCGAATGCGATGTGCCCGAAGTTCCGTTGCCTGACGCGCTGGTGCGCGACTGCAACGGCCTGCCGAGCCTCTCACAGCAACAGGTAGTGCGCCACTATCTGCGATTGTCACAGCACAATTATGGAGTCGACAGCGGCTTTTACCCGCTCGGCTCGTGCACCATGAAATACAACCCCAAGATCTCGGAAGCCTGCGCTCGTCTCGATGGCTTTGCCGAGGCCCATCCCCTGCAGCCGGAGCACACCGTACAGGGCTGTCTGTCGGTGATGTTCCAGATGCAGGAGATGCTCAAGCAGATCGGCGGTTTTGCTGCTGTTTCGCTGCAGCCGGCGGCTGGTGCCCATGGTGAACTCAGCGGCCTTTTGATGATCCGGGCGTATTTCAAGGACAAAGGCGAGCCCGAGCGCTGCCACATCCTGGTTCCCGATACCGCCCATGGCACCAATCCGGCCTCCTCCACCATGGCAGGCTTCGAGGTCGTCGAAATTCCCACGGATGAAAAGGGCAATATCTGCCTCGCCGCGCTGAAGGCAGCATGCAGCGACAAGGTGGCTGCACTGATGCTGACCAACCCGAATACGCTTGGCCTGTTCGAGCAGCAGGTCGAGGATGTCATTGCCTGCGTTCATGATTGCGGTGGCCTGGTCTACGGTGATGGCGCCAACATGAATGCGCTGACCGGCATCATCAGGCCTGGCGAGCTGGGTATCGATGTGATGCACTTCAATCTGCACAAGACGTTCGGAGCACCGCACGGCGGTGGTGGGCCGGGCTCGGGTCCGGTCGGCGCCGGCGAGTTGCTGCGATCCTATCTGCCCGGACCTGTCGTCATGCATGCGCCGGGCTCAGAATCGAGGAACGAAACCTACAGCACGGCCATGCCCGACAGCAGCATCGGCCGCATGGCCGCTCACTTCGGCAACTTTGGCGTCATCCTGCGCAGCTTCGCCTACATCTTGCTGCACGCAGCTGAGGGACTGAAGCACAATGCCCACCATGCGGTGCTCAACGCCAATTACCTGAAGGCGCGGCTGGCAGACGACTACCCGGTGCCGTTCGACCGCATTTGCATGCACGAGTTCGTGTGCCAGGGCCGGCCCGAGAACACGTACGCGCGCGCCTTCGATATCAGCAAGCGGTTGATGGACTTCGGATTTCATCCGCCGACCAACTATTTCCCGCTTATCGTGCCTGAAGCATTGATGATCGAGCCGCCGGAAAGCGAAGGTCTCGAGACGCTGGACAGGTTCGTGGAGGCGATGCAAGCCATCGCTGAAGAAGCCAGGACCTCCCCTGAAAAGCTCACCAACGCGCCGGTGACCCTGCCAATCGGCCGTCTCGACGAGGTCAGGGCAGCGAGGCATCCCATCCTGATCGATCCTGCCTCATCAACCTCATCATGAGATCCTGTCGAACGCCGAACGAATGTCTTTGACCGTGCGATCTGCAGCGTCGCGGTGGCGTTCGGCGGAATGTCTCATCGTTCACTCCTGTGTGTAACGATGAGCCAAAATCACTCCCTTATGCAATCAGCTTCATTTATCCTGTTGGCGACGCTCCTGGTGAATTGAAGGCTAAGCCATGACGCCGGTCTCGCATAATACGGCGCGGCACGAGGCATGGCTTGTTCGAAAGGCGGTATTATGAGCGACCGGGATTACACGAGAGACGCCGCGCGGTTGGAGGCCAGCAGCATCGCCAATCATGCGTGGCGGCGGAGAGAATGCGTCAATCTCATTCCGTCGGAACAGACGACATCGGCCCTCGTCGACCGCCTCAGTACGTCAGATCCGGCAAGCCGCTACAATGAACACAAACGCCTCACGGCGCTGGGACCGAACGCAGATGTCGTTCAGTTTTACAAGGGCACAGCCTTCATCATGGAAAAAGAGAAGGAACTCCAGTCGGCGCTGTGTACCTATTTCGGCTGCTCGCGCGCCGAAACCCGTGTCATCAGCGGCCAGATGGCCAATGACACGGTCTATGATGCGCTGAAGCAGTTCCGCAACCGCGACAACCGAAGCGGGGTGCCGCGAAACCTGGGGCCGGTGCTGGTTCACGATCTCAACAATGGCGGGCATTTGAGCGCACAACCTATGGGCGCGCTTAAAAACTACATCGCCATGGATCCCGTCACTGGCCGGCCGGCGGTGGAGCATTTCCCAGCCGATCCCGACCATCCGTATCGCATTGATATCGAGCGGACCAAGGAGCTTATTGCCGAGGCCCGGCCCGAGTTGCTGGTGTTCGGACGCAGCGTTATCATCCACACCGAACCGGTCGCTGAAATCGCCCGATTCATCCACCGCGAGTTCGGCAAGGATAACCCCGAGCGGCCGGTGATCATGTATGACGGCGCACATGTCCTGGGGTTGCTCGGCAAAGCCTTCCAGAATCCGCTCGCCGACGGTGCCGACCTGGTGACCGGTTCGACCCACAAGACCTTCTTTGGGCCGCAACGGGGTGTCATCTTGAGCAATATCGGACACGGCACGCCGTTTGAAGATCTGTGGGGCTATATCGAACAGCGTACATTCCCTGGCCACGTCAGTAACCACCATCTGGGCACAATGCTCGGGTTACTCGGCGCGACATATGAAATGCTCGCCTTCCAGAAAGACTATCCCACTCAGGTGATCGCAAATGCGAAAGCCTTCGCTCGCGCCCTGAAGGCAAATGACCTGGAAATCGAGGGCGATCCTGTATGCAGCTATACCGAGACACATCAAGTGCTGCTGCGGACAGCGCGCGGCAAGGGCGAATTCATTTCCGATCTGCTTGAGTCCAACAACATCATCACCAACCCGCAAGCATTCCATGATGACCTCAGCTTTGCCGCTGCCAGCGGTGTACGCATGGGAACACAGGAAATGACCCGTCACGGCATGAAGGAAGCGGATTTCAATGAATTCGCCGGCCTGTTTGGCCAAATCGTGCACGCGGGCGACGACAAGCCGCGCGGGCATTTCCAGGAAGCTGTCAAGGCGTTCCGCGCCCGGTTTGTCGAGATGCACTATTGCTTGTGACTGATACAGA
>SWCD01021294.1_pt1 | contig 18713 bp, 20 predicted proteins | sample 4693011 | NCBI WGS metagenome assembly SWCD01 (sample SAMN10267278, study PRJNA491770) | bioreactor metagenome | isolation source: DHS bioreactor inoculated with marine | place: Japan: Omine Ridge, Nankai Trough | reverse complement strand
AAAAATGAAAGCACCAAGCCTGTTCCTGATAGGGTGACATCATGAAAATCGTTAGTATGAAAACCGCTGGTATGAAAAAAGCCGTAATTTTATTTATCACAGCAGTAATGTTGGCGCCGGTGCTGGCGATAGCATCAGGTGGTGTACATCTGGAAAAGGCGCCGATCGATATCAACGACAAAGAATCATTGCGTCGCGGTGCCAAAGCTTTTGGTGATTATTGTTACAGTTGTCACTCGGCTTCGTTCATGCGTTTTAACCGCATCGCGAAAGACCTCGAGATGCCTGAAGACGAAGTTCGTAAAATGCTGATTCATACGCGTGGCAAAAAGGGTTCGCCGACCAAAATCGGTGATCTAATGAAAGTGTCGATGACGGCTGATTATGCAAAAAATGCATTTGGTACCGCTGTTCCCGATCTGTCAGTCGTCGCGCGTGCGCGTGGTGCTGACTGGGTGTACACCTACTTACGCAGCTTCTATGTTGACCCGGATCGTCCGACGGGCTTCAATAATGCCGTGTTCCCGGATGTGGGTATGCCAAACGTCTTATGGTCACTGCAGGGTCTGCAGGCGCCTGTTTATAAGGATGTCATGCATGGTGACGTGGAAGTCGAAGAGCTGGAAGGTTTTGAGCAGGTTCAGGCGGGTAAATTAAGCCGTGTTGAATTTGACATGTTCCTTGGTGACCTGACAAACTTCATGGTTTACCTGGCTGAGCCGGTACAGGTCGAACGCCGTAGCATGGGATGGAAAGTGCTGCTGTTCCTGGTCGTGCTATTTGGCTTTGCTTACGCGCTGAAGAAAGAGTACTGGAAAGACATCCACTAAATTGCATTGTGCCGACACCTGGTCATCATTGGTCCGGTGTCGGTGGCTGTTTTAGTCTAAATAATAATCGCTTCTCTCGGATTGGATAATCTATGAATTTATATACCACGGCATTATCAATTGAATGTCATCGTACCCGTATCGTTTTAAACGAAAAGGATATCGTCCATGAAGTGATTTTGGTCGAGCCGAAAAAGTTGCCTGAGGATCTGATCGATCTTAATCCGTATGGCAGTCTGCCGACGCTGGTTGATCGTGACCTGGTGTTATATAACTCACGCGTTATCATGGAATATCTGGAAGAGCGTTTTCCACATCCGCCGCTGATGCCTGTTGGTCCGGTACAGCGCGCGCAGATGCGTCTTGCCCTGTTTCAGGTTGAACACGACTGGTATCCGCTGGTCGATATCATCGAGACCAAGGGTGAAAAAGCGGCCGCGAAAGCCAGGAAAGAGCTTACTGAAAGCATCTCATCGGTTGCTGAAATATTTAACGTCATGCCGTATTTTCTCAGCGAAGACTTTACCCTGGTCGATGCCAGCGTAGCACCGATACTATGGCGTTTGCGTCATTACGGTATCGAGTTGCCAAAAGAAGCAAAATCGATCAATACCTATGCTGATCGTCTGTTCGAACGTGATGGTTTTAAGCTGAGCCTTACTGAGTCTGAGCGCGAACTGCGCTTGTAAGCGCCGATTTTAAGTTGTAAGTTACAGCTCCTAAGTGGAAAGTGGTTCACTTTAAACTTATAACTTATACTATCTTTCATGCAGATGACATCCAGCCGCCCCTATCTTATCCGTGCGATATATCAGTGGATTACCGATAATGGCATGACACCGCACCTGTTGGTGGATGTTTCTATCGACGGTGTGATAGTGCCTGCCGAGCATGTTCAAAACGGTAAGATTATTCTCAATATCGCACCGATGGCGATAAGCGGTCTGGTGTTAGGCGACGCAGAAATTACTTTTAGCGCACGTTTCTCTGGAAAATCTCAGGGACTACATGTGCCTGTCGAGGCGGTGTTAGCGGTGTACGCCAGAGAGAACGGTCAGGGTATGATGTTTTCGGAAGATGAAGGTGTGATATCAGCGACCGATGACGGTGATGATCCCGATCCGGATACCGACCCCGACAAGCCTAAGCGCCCCAGTCTTCGTGTAGTAAAATAAAGAAAGTTATCAGTTAACAGCGAAAAGCTGTTTTTAAAAGAGACTGTGAATTTTTAAAATTACTGCCAACTATTTTTTACCCGCCCATAAGCTGGTGATCAACCAGATCACAGATACAGTGGATACACAATAAATGCACTTCCTGGATTCGCGCGGTCGATTCAGACGGTACACGCACTTCTATATCGTTTAATGACAGCAGTGCGGCCATCTCGCCACCGGACTTCCCACTTAGTGTGACCACGGTCATCTCTCGTTCGTGCGCCGCTTTGATCGCCAGATTGACATTTTCGGAGTTGCCGCTGGTGCTTATCGCCAGCAGTATATCGTCGGCATGGCCGAGCGCGGTTACCTGTTTGGAGAATATCTGGCTGTAGCTGTAATCATTGGCGATAGATGTCACTGTTGAACTGTCGGTGGTCAGCGCGATGGCTGGCAGGCCAGGGCGTTCCATCTCGAAACGGTTGAGCATCTCTGAAGAGAAGTGTTGAGCGTCACCAGCAGAGCCACCGTTGCCACAGGAGAGAACTTTGCCGCCGTTTAAAAAACACTGGGTGATGGCCTGTGCGCTGCGGCTGATAGGCTCAGCCAGTAATTCAGCGGCCAGTTGTTTGGTGCTGATGCTGTCCTGAAAATTTTTATTTATTCGTGAGATTAAATCCATAAATTCCTCAGAGGTCAGAGACAAGCTCGTCTCTGACCCCGGTTTTGCTAGAAAGCATTCGTAATCCAGTCAAAGTTATATTGCTGCAAGTTGCCGCTAGTTTGATTGTTTTTTGACATGGACACAACATCAAATCGTGCATTTTCATAGCGTGTATTCTGTTGCAGAAATAATTCGGCCGTTCTACGCAGCTTTTGTTGTTTCGTGACCGTGATGCTTGCCAGGCCACCACCGAAGTTATTATTTTTTCGAAAGCGGACTTCGACAAAAACCAGCATATTTTTATCCAGCATGATGATGTCTATCTCGCCATGCCGGCAGCTAAAGTTGGTGTCAACAAGTTTTAAACCCTGCGACCTGAGGTAAGCGCAGCAGGCGGTTTCTGCATCTTCTCCCTGTTTTAGATGAGCTGCTTTCAATTGTGTAGAGGCTTATCTGGTGCCTGTTGCCATGTCGGATGGTGCTGAGGCAGTGGGTTCTGGCAAGACAGGTTCGAAATAAACCGGTCTGCCACGTTCGAATTTCGCCCACAGTAACTTGCGCGTAATACGGTTGTTTTTGTCTAACTGGATGTTTCCGGTCTGTCCGTCATAATAGGCAAAATCCTTGTTTTCCAGATAATCAAGATTGTAGATCAGGTGGTAGGCATCGATGCCGAGAGCAAATAAACGGGTGAAACTTTCCTGCTGTGGCCAGTTCTGTGTGAATACTTTTTCCAGCGGCGAATGGTTCTGCAGTATCCATGGCAGGTCGCAGAAGATCAGGCCATTCAGGTCACGGTCCAGTCCTCTGTTAACCTTTCCGGTGTAAACATGCGAGGTCGAGTAGACGGGCAGGTCGGAGGCGTGATGGAACCTGAAAGCGGGCATGATGCTCCTGGCTGAACGCGGCGTAGCGGCCAGAAAAATCATGTCGATGTCCTGGCGGCGGTAAGGAATGCTTATGGCTTTTCGGCTGATCGTATTCTCAACTTTGTGATGTCGGATGGCGCTCTGGTCGAGGTTAAACATCGCCCTGATCGGCCGTCTGTAATCATTGGTATTGGTCGCGTAATCGGCTCTGGTCATCACCTTGCCGCCGAGCGAAGCGTAGTGGTCGCTGAATGCCTGGTTCAGGCGCTTGCCCCATTCGCTGTCCGGATAAAAAACGGCGGCGCGTTTTTTATTTTGCTGGATGGCCAGTTCCGCCACCTGGCGTGCTTCATCTTCGGGTGACAGGCCGAACTGGAACAGGTTTTCAGTCGTGTTGAATGCGTTTTCTGCATAGTTTAATGTCAGCACCGGAACATCAAGCGCTCGCTGCTGTGCCAGCTGATTGATCGCAATCTTGTTGAGCGGACCGACTATATCGGTGGCGCCGTTTTCGATCGCCTGCTGGTAAAGCTGGTTGAAGGTCACGCCTTCGTCACTGCTGTCATAGAAATTGATGACAGGTTTGATTGCGGTGTTCGAGTCAGAATAATAAGCGCTCAGAAAACCATTTTTGATGTTCGCTGTAACTTTCGATAAATCACCCTGCATGGGCAGGATGACAGCGATATGTTTTTTCTCCGAAACATCACTCTGGTAGATGTTAATCAGTTCTGACAGGAAGTGTTCATTGACCGGATGCGCGGGGTGTTTCATGCCCCAGTCGAGCAGATCATCTTCCAGTTGACCGATGTTTTTCTGGCCGGAGCGTATCACTTTGGCCAGATCAAGCCAGCCGTTGATGGTTGCATTGCTGCTGCGCTGGCTGTTTAACTGTGAGCGAGACAGGCTGGAAAGGGCGGCCCATATTTTTCTGTTATTTCTGCTTCTGGCTTTTTCATTGGTAATGTAATTGTCGAGTTGCACGCGTCGATCGACCGCGTACATGTAATTGCCTGATAAAAAATCCAGATCGGCTTTCAGTGCATAATAATTAATCTGCTGTTCGCGGGTTATCGGCGTTATTTCACTGATGAGCTGTCTGGCATGTTCTGTATTTTTTTCGCTGATGGCTATCTCTGTCTCAAGTAGCAGGACTGTTGCGGTCTCGATCTGCGCGTTGGTTTTGTCGCTGGCGGGTCGGCTCTGCTGTTCCTGCTGGAGGATTGTCAGCTGTTCCCGGGCAAGGTCGATCTGGTCGGCTTCGATATAAAAGTGCGCCGCCAGTGCGCGATATTTGAACTGCTCAGCATCGGTGTCGCTATCATCTGCGAGTTCCAGTAATCTTTCTGCTTCTTCGGTCAATGTTGCCTGTTTTTCGGTGACAGGTTTTGTTTGTTCGACGGGCTCCTGTTCTGGTTTTTTCGGTTGCGTGTCACAGGCTGAAAGCAGCGTGATACTGAGCAGTAAAAAGAGTATTAAAGTAGGTGATTTCAAGATAGTATCAGGCAGTTTAGGGAATATCATCAGAAGCAGTCGTCAATAAAGCAGTGGTAAGTATGTTTTGTGGGGCTATAAGTGTCAATCGAAAAGTTAAGCGAAGTGTCAGCCAGAAATGCTGAAAACCATGTCAGAAAAAATGTCAGAAAATAAGTCTGCTCAGCAAAAGCCATCGGTGTCACCGGGTACATTGTATCTCGTTGCTACCCCGATAGGTAATTTAGCTGATATCACGCAGCGTGCAACCGAGGTCCTGGGGCAGGTGGATATCATCGCGGCGGAAGATACCCGGCACAGCCAGCGGTTGCTGTCGTACCTTGGTATCAAGTCTAGATTGCTGGCATACCACGAGCATAATGAAGACCGGATGACGGCGAAACTCCTCGATGAACTTACCGCGGGCAAATCGATTGCACTCATCTCCGATGCGGGTACGCCGCTGATAAGTGACCCCGGCTACCGGGTGGTCGCGCAGGGGCATGATCAAAATATCAATATCGTGCCGATACCGGGTGTGTGCGCGGCGATCACTGCATTGAGTGCGGCCGGACTGGCCACAGACTCGTTCACCTTTGAGGGGTTTCCACCGGCAAAGCAGGGTGCGCGGTTGCATTTTTTAGAAGCCCTGGCGTTGCAGCCGCGAACCATGATCTTTTATATTTCCTGCCATCGTATCGTGGAAACGTTAAAAGACATGTGCAGCGTATTCGGTGAGAACAGACGGGCCACCTTTGCCAGAGAATTGACCAAAACATTTGAGACCATAAGAAGGGCGGAATTATCTGACCTGGTGGACTGGGTCGAGGCGGACGATAATCAGCGTAAAGGTGAGATCGTACTGGTGGTCGAAGGTAAGACAGCAGAAACCGCTGATAACACGCAGGTCGATCACTACCTGTCGATATTGCTCGCCGAGCTGCCAGTGAAACAGTCGGTAAACCTGGTGGTGAAGATGACCGGTGAAAATAAAAATGACATCTACAGACGAGCGCTGGAATTGAAGGAATCCCGAAGCCATGAATGATATGCCATGAAAAAGGCCGCGTTACTTTTTCTGGATTTACTGGTTTTAAGTCTATTTGTCTGTGCGCCTACCTATGCTGCAAAAGACCGGGCTTTTTTCTGGCAGGTAAGGTCTGCGCAGAATCCATCACAGCATGCTACCGTCTATCTCATGGGTTCGATACATTTTGCCGATAAGAGTTTTTATCCATTAAGGCCAGAGATAGAAGAAGCTTACGATCGAGCAGATGCGCTGGTCGTCGAGCTTGATATCAATAAAGTCGATCATCAGTCGTATAAGCAGTTGATGCTGCAACGCGGCCTCTATAAAAATGGCGGTACGATCAGAGATGAGCTTTCAAAAGAGACCTGGTTGCAACTGCGCCAGCGTTTGCATCATCTGGATGTTAGCTACGATTTGATAAAAAATTATAAACCCGGTGTGCTGGTGCTGACATTAAGTGCGCTCCAGGTTATGAAGATGGGGTTTGAGTCTGAGCTTGGTATCGACGTCTACTTCCTGTCAAAAGCCGGACACAAAAAAATAATCGAGCTGGAAACATTAGAGCAGCAGTTAAACCTGTTTTTAAATATCCCCGACGGCGAGTTGTTACTAAAAGAAAGCCTTTATTCACTGGATGAAACAGAGGTGTTGATGGCGGAGATGGTGGCTTACTGGAAGACCGGCGATGAAGAAAAAATGAATAAACTGCTTTTTGAAGATGCGTTAGATAATTATCCGGCGTTCAGTGAGATATACGACAGCCTGTTCTACGACAGGAATGACAGCATGACGGCGAAGATAGAAACGATGTTAGAACAGTCGCAGGGAAGTTATTTTGTGGTGGTCGGCAGCGGACACCTGATCGGTGAAAAGGGCATTGTGAATGCGCTCAGGAAAAACGGCTACGAGGTGGAACGTCGTTAGTGAATAGTGAATTTTAAAAATAAACACCCTGGAGGAAAGTGTTTTTCACTATTAATTATTTGTATTAGTGCTAGCTTGAACTGACAATGAATGTACGTTGTAAAAGTCGGCTTCCGACACATAACGGAAGTAAGGAATTATCTCTCGCAGAGGCGCAGAGCTCGCAGAGAAAAACACTTTTAAGTTTCTGTCATCCTGAGCGAAGTCGAAGGATCTTGCTGTAACCCGACTATTCAGGCTGTTAAGATCCTTCGACTTCGCTCAGGATGGCAGGTAGGACGATTTTTTTGTTTTTTCTTTGCGAGCTCTGCGCCTTTGCGAGAAATATTGCTTTTGATCGTTACGCCCGCTTCTGGCCGGAAGTGCCCCTTAGGCTAAAAGAGGTTTTTAGCAATACGGGCAGTGTTTGTATGATTACGTCTGAACTATTACAAATTATTCAATATTTCAAAGCCCCAGCTTTTTCTCGAGATAATGGATATTGGTGCCACCCGCCTGAAAATTTGCATCAGCAATAATCTCTTTGTGTAAATCGATATTGGTGTTGATGCCGGTGATACTGATTTCATCGAGCGCACCACGCATACGTGCCAGCGCAATCTCTCTGTCATTACCGTAGGCGATTAATTTACCGATCATCGAATCGTAATGCGGCGGCACCACGTAGCCGCCGTAGATGTGGGTGTCGACACGGATGCCGGGACCGCCGGGCGGGTGATAACGTTCGATCTTGCCGGGTGAGGGAATAAAGGTTTTGCTGTGTTCGGCGTTCAGGCGGCACTCGATGGCGTGGCCCCGGATCTCGATGTCGCTCTGCTTTAACCGTAGTTTTTCGCCAGCAGCGATGTACAGCTGTTCCTTGATGATATCGACGCCGGTGATCATCTCGGTGACAGGGTGTTCGACCTGGACACGGGTATTCATCTCGATGAAATAGAATTCGCCGTTCTGATACAGAAATTCAAAGGTGCCGGCGCCGCGGTATTTGATCTTGTTGCAGGCATCGACACAGCGTTGGCCGATCTTCTTGCGTTGTTTTTCTGTGATGCCGGGCGCGGGAGCTTCTTCGACGACTTTCTGGTTGCGGCGTTGCATCGAGCAGTCGCGCTCGCCGAGGTGAATCGCGTTACCCTGGCCATCTGATAAAATCTGTATCTCGACGTGACGTGGGGTTTCCAGATATTTTTCCATGTACACCATGCTGTTGCCGAAGAAGGTGCCTGCTTCCTGCTTGGTGAGGGCGATCGAGTTAGTCAGGGTCGCATCGGAATGTACCACGCGCATACCGCGACCGCCGCCACCGCCAGCGGCTTTTATGATGATCGGGTAGCCGATCTGGTTAGCCAGTTTTAAATTGGTGTCGTTGTCTTCGCCAAGCGGGCCGTCCGAGCCGGGTACGCAGGGAACACCGGCGCTTTTCATGGCTTCGATGGCGGCAACTTTATCGCCCATAATACGGATGGATTCGGGTTTCGGACCGATAAAAATAAAACCGCTGTCTTCGACGCGTTCGGCAAAATCAGCATTTTCTGACAGGAAGCCGTAACCGGGGTGGATGGCGACCGCGTCGGTAACTTCGGCGGCGCTGATGATCGCGGGCACGTTCAGGTAACTTTGATCAGAAGGTGCGGGGCCGATGCAGACAGACTCATCTGCCAGTCGCACGTGTTTCAGGTCGCGGTCAGCTTCCGAGTGAACAGCAACGGTTTTTACGCCGAGCTCACGGCAGGCGCGCAGGATACGTAGTGCAATTTCGCCGCGATTGGCGATAACAACTTTGGATAACATAAAACGGTGCCTTATTCGATAACGATAAGAGGTTGGCCGAACTCAACAGGTTGAGCGTTTTCGACGAGGATAGCTTTCACCACGCCTGACTTATCGGCTTCGATCTGATTGAGGATTTTCATGGCTTCGATGATGCAGACGGTGTCGCCTTCGCTGACGCTGTCGCCGATTTTGCAAAAGACCGGTGCGCCCGGTGAAGCGGCGGTATAGAAAGTACCGACCATCGGTGCGTTCACGGTATGTCCGCTGATGGCGCAGCTATCAGCGCTGTCCTCAGCTTCTGCAGCGGCCGGTGCAGCTGCGGCAGGTGCCGGGGCTACTGCGGCAAATTGTTGCATCGGCATCGGCATTACTGCAGCGCCAGAAGTCGGGTAGCGAGAGATACGTACTGATTCCTCGCCTTCGTTAATTTCGATTTCAGCGATGCCGGATTCTTCCAGCAGCTCGATTAATTTTTTTACTTTACGAATATCCATGAGTGATACCTTTGGGTGATTAGCCCTGTTTTAATTGTTTTTGTGTAATTGTTTGACTGCTGCCAGTAAAGCCAGTTCATAACCCAGAGCTCCCAGGCCAGAGATAACGCCGACGGCAATGTCTGAAAAATAGGAATGTTCACGAAACTCTTCGCGGGCGTGAACATTGGATAAATGAATCTCAATAAACGGGATATCAACGCCACTCAGCGCATCGCGCAGAGCGATGCTGGTGTGGGTAAATGCCGCCGGGTTGATGATGATAAAACGCACGCCATCCTGTGCTGCCTTGTGTACGAACTCGATAAGCTCAGCTTCGGCATTGCTCTGTACGCTTTCCAGGCTGAGACTGTTCTCAGCAGCCATCTGCGACAGTTTGCCGTTAATGCTGTCGAGTGTAGCCGAGCCATAATGCTCAGGTTCGCGTGTACCTAACAGGTTTAGATTGGGGCCATTGATGATGAGTAAATCAGGCATTGTTCGTGTGTTTGCGGGCCGGTTTCAGACAAATATAATAATACACTGATGATTCTGCATAAAAATTGGCTAAATGTCCACTATTTCGGCGAATTTGTAGCGAAATTCGTGGAATGGTTCAAATTTTTTTAAATTAAAGTTGAATGCCACGTTCTTTCAATAGCTCTTTTGCGCGTATCATGCTTAGTTTTCCCCTGATCGTGTAGCTAATTTCGCCGTCACGATTGATGATTACGCTGTACGGTAGTGCGCCGATACCGTTTCCGTAATGTTTGGCAAGCATCACGCCTTCGTCCTGAACTACCAGAGACGGGTAGTTCATGCCGACTTTTTCAACATAGTCGCGAACCGCGTCTTCATCATCGATCGCGATACCGATAATCTGAAAACCCTGGTCGCCATATTTTTTTTGCAACTCGATAAAATCAGGAATTTCTTTTTTGCAGGGTGGGCACCAGGAGGCCCAGAAATTGAGCAGGATCAGTCTGCCATCCCACTCTTTGATATTACGCATATCACCATTTAAATCTGTGGCCGCAAATTCCGGGCGCTGTATACCAATCGCTGGATTATTTTGTGTTTGGGGTGGTGATTGTATCTGTGGTTGATTCAGGTATTCCTGCAAGGCGTAACCGCTGCTGCCGGCAATGACGATGGCTGTAGTAAAAAGTATGATGTTTCTTGTTTTCATATAGGGGAATTTGCTTCAGTGAATTGCGGGGCATTGTATATGAAAACGGTGAGGTATAGAAAGTTCGGAGATTTAGCCGAAACCAGATAAAAAGTTATGGCATGGTGTATGGCACGGAACGCAAGCAAGACTTCTACCTTGCTTGCGTTCCGTGCTTAAGCTCCGGGTTCTAAAGCATGGGATAAGCGAAATAACTACTGTTCAAATTCCAGATACGTAATCTCGTCTTTATCTAAGAGCGGCTGTTGCGTTTTATGGCGGCACCGAACCGACAGTAAAGTAATGAGAAAAACTTATGCCGTATTGAGATGGATCATGTTGTGGACGGGTTAATTTAATGCCTGTTTAATATGCTGGCTAAACTGTTCTGCTTTCATATAACCCACCACACGATAGTTTCTGCGCTCGTTGCCATCAGCATCAAAAAACATAATAGAAGGCGGGCCGATGATGCCGAAGTGTTTGTATAGTTCGGTGTCTTTTTCGTCATTGGGTGTCACGTCAGCCTGCAATATAACCACACTTTCTAGCGCTTTCTGTACAGCGGGGTCTGCGAAGGTAAGTGCTTCCATCTCTTTGCAGGAAACACACCAGTCCGCATAAAAATCCAGCATCACCGGTTTGCCTGCGGCTTTGGCTTTGGCCAGTTCCTTATTTAAACCGTCAACACCTTTTATCTGTATGAAGTTTAAATGTTCAGTCTGTACTACTGCGCCAGTGGCGCTACCCGAATTAAGGCTCAGGCCTTTCAGCGGCTGGAATACATTTCGGTTGCCGCTTGCCAGACCCAGCAGGATGATGATGCCGTAGATCAGCAGTAACATGCCCAGTCCTTTCCATAATTTTTTCCAGCCACTGCTGTTCTCTGTTAAGGCGTCGAGCGCACCCATGTAGATGGCGGAAACAATCATCAGTGCGCCCCACAGGAACATGGTGGTAGCCACAGGGGTTACGCGTTCCAGCAACCAGATAGCGAGGCCAAGCAATAACACGCCAAATACGGCTTTGACGGCATCCATCCAGGCGCCGGCTTTGGGCAAAAATTTACCTGCGGAGGCACCGATGACTAACAGTGGTGCACCCATGCCCATGCTTAATGAGAACAGCGCCATGCCGCCAAGCACGGCATCACCAGTTTCAGCGATATAGATAAGTGCGCCAACCAGCGGTGCGGTGACGCATGGGCCGACGATCAGCGCCGACAGAAAACCCATAATAGCCACGCCGACGATGTTGCCGCCCTGCTGGCTATTGCTGATGTTGACCAGTTTGCTCTGCACGCTGGCTGGCATCTGTAATTCATAAAAGCCGAACATAGAGAATGACAACGCGATGAAGATGGCGACAAAGCTGCCGATGATCCACGGGTTCTGGAACCAGGCCTGAATGTTCTCGCCGGACAGCCCCACCAGGATGCCGACGATGGTGTAAGTCAGGGCCATGGCCAGGACATAAACCAGTGAAAGATAAAATGCTTTGCGGGTGTTCATGTCTTCACCCTGGCCGACGATGATGCCGGACAGGATGGGAATCATCGGAAAGACGCAGGGCGTGAATGCCAGCAACAAACCTGCACCAAAGAATATGAGGAGTGTTAATAATGTGTTGCCACTGCGCAGAGCGTTGGTAATCTGGTCCTGCTCGGAGACGGGTTCGGTGTTTACGTCAGATGTTTGTTCAATCTCGGCTGCCTGTGCTGCCGAGATCGGTGAAATTTTTACGGTGAATTTTTTGGTCTGCGGCGGGTAGCAGATGCCGGAGATTTCCGAGCAACCCTGGTACTTCACCTTGAAAGTAACGTCTTTGTCACCATTACCACTATATGTATAAGGCAGTGTGGCATCGGCAAAGTTATGGAAGACGTAAAGTGTCTTGTTGAAGATCGGGTCGTTTTTGGCTTCGCCGGCTGGTATCACCAGTGGCTTTGTTTGAATACTTGAATCAATACCGGCTTCGTCTGTCGTAATCTTCACCTTGTCGCGATACAGGTAATGACCGTCCGCGATCACCCAGGTAACTTTGAACTGCCCCGGCTGTGAATCGTAGTTGATCTGAAAAGCGTCATCAGGATCGAGAATATCATCCTGGCCACCGCCAAGACTGTCTAGCAGGTTAAAGCCGCCTTCGGCAGAAACGGGTAAACTAAAGATGAGTAGCAGTAAGAATGAAAATAGCGGTTTCAAGGATTTTGGCATATTATCCGGACATCTCAACAGGTTGTGGTTTGGGCGAAAAATTAGTGTTACTTAGACAAGCCACATGCCACAGGTTCAAAAGATAGCTGTAGTATGACTAATGTAGTTAATGGCTGATTCTAGCAAATTCGACCTTAATACTATCTTAAATTGTAAAATTGACAGTAAAAGAGCAAACAATGATTAGAAACTGGCCATTATTATTTATCATCATTCCACTGGTGGAACTGTATGTCATCATCGCTGTGGGCGAAGAGATCGGCGCGTTCTGGACAGTGATACTGGTGCTGCTGACCGCCGTCATCGGGGTTAACCTGCTGCGCATACAGGGCATGAGCACCTTGATGCGGGCGCAGCGAAACATGGCACAGGGCACGATTCCGGCCATGGAAATGATTGAAGGTATCGCGCTGGCAGTGGCTGGTGTGCTGCTGATTACACCGGGATTTATCACTGATAGCATCGGTTTTCTGTTGCTGTTTCCCGCCAGTCGGCAGGCGATCATTCGTTACATCATGGCGAGGTCGACTGTGCGTACCGGTTTTCGTGGCCAGTCCGCGCAATGGCAATCAGATCATCGACCACAGACACCCGACTCGGAACCCGCTGAGAAAAAACCACCAAAAGTCGGTCGCACCATCGAAGGTGAGTACCGCCGCGAAGATTAGCGGTAAAAAACCAAAACTAAAAAAATTAGTCCGCAAATCACGCAAAAGACGCAAAAAAAGCATTTTTTAAGTTTTTAAATATTCGCGTCTTTTGCGTGATTCGCGGATAAAATGCTTTTTTCTCGTTTTTTCTTATGTCACCCCTTGTAATCATCTAATTCATCCGCATTAGTCAAACCATCAAGACTTTTGGGGAAAATATAAGGGCTTACGCTCTTGACTCCACAGGTTTCGTCATTATGATTAGCACTCACTTGGCGAGAGTGCTAAAAATTATTAACCATATCCAAATCAGAGGAACAGAAAAAATGAAAATACGTCCATTACATGACCGTGTTGTCGTAAAACGTATGGAAGAAGAACGCACCAGTGCGGGCGGTATCGTGATTCCAGATTCAGCGACTGAAAAACCAGCAGAAGGCGAAGTGATCGCCGTTGGTAATGGCAAAGTAAACGATGCCGGTGAAGTGCGCGCGCTTGACGTCAAAGTTGGCGACAAAGTTTTATTTGGCAAGTATTCAGGCACGGAGATCAAGATCGACGGTGTTGAAGTCCTGATCATGCGCGAAGAAGACATCCTGGGTGTGATCGCTGCCTAAGCAGTCCATACCTTTATATACAGAATTTAGATTAAGAGGAATTAAATATGTCAGCAAAAGACGTACGTTTTGGCGATGATTCACGTAGCCGTATGGTTAACGGTGTAAACATTCTTGCCAACGCAGTAAAAGTTACATTGGGACCGAAGGGTCGTAATGTCGTATTGGAAAAATCATTTGGCGCACCGACCATCACCAAAGATGGTGTTTCTGTTGCCAAAGAAATCGAGCTGGAAGACAGGTTTGAGAACATGGGCGCGCAGATGGTGAAAGAAGTTTCATCACAGACATCTGATATCGCCGGTGACGGCACCACCACTGCGACTGTATTAGCGCAGGGTATCGTTCGTGAAGGCATGAAATCCGTTTCTGCCGGCATGAATCCGATGGATCTGAAACGCGGCATCGATAAAGCCACTACGGCTGCCGTTGCAGCACTGAAAAAATTATCCAAGCCTTGTGCGACTACTGATGCGATTGCACAGGTCGGTACCATCTCTGCAAACTCTGACACCAGCGTTGGTGACATCATTGCAGAGGCTATGGACAAAGTTGGTAAAGAAGGTGTTATTACTGTCGAAGAAGGCACATCTTTAGAAAATGAACTGGATATCGTTGAAGGCATGCAGTTCGATCGCGGTTATTTGTCGCCTTACTTCGTGAACGATCAGGAAACCATGAGCGCTGATCTGGAAAACCCGTTCGTTTTATTGTTCGACAAAAAAATCGCAAACATCCGTGAGCTGCTGCCGACACTGGAAGCGGTTGCTAAAGCCAGCCGACCTCTGCTGATCGTTGCAGAAGATGTCGAAGGCGAAGCGCTGGCAACGCTGGTTGTTAACAGCATGCGCGGCATCGTGAAAGTTTGTGCGGTTAAAGCACCGGGTTTCGGTGATCGCCGCAAAGCCATGATGCAGGATCTGGCCGTGCTGACCAAGGCGACTGTTATCTCAGAAGAAGTTGGTCTGTCATTAGAGAAAGCCACACTGGAAGATCTGGGTACAGCTAAACGTATTACGATTTCAAAAGAAAATACAGTGATCGTAGACGGCGCTGGTTCTGCGAAAGAGATCAAAGCACGTGTCGATCAGATCCGTGCTCAGATCGAAAATGCCACTTCAGAATACGACATCGAAAAATTACAGGAACGCGTGGCTAAATTAGCTGGTGGTGTTGCCGTGATCAAAGTTGGTGCTGCCACTGAAGTTGAGATGAAAGAGAAAAAAGCGCGCGTCGAAGACGCACTTCACGCAACCCGTGCAGCGGTCGAAGAAGGTGTTGTACCTGGCGGCGGCGTAGCACTGATCCGTGTATGTGCTGCGGTTGATAAAGTGACTGGTGACAACCATGATCAGGATGTCGGCATCGCAATCGCACGTCGCGCGATGGAGGATCCATTACGTCAGATCGTCGAAAATGCAGGGGATGAAGCATCTGTTGTCTTAGCAAACGTTGCAGCGAAAAAAGGTAACTACGGTTACAACGCAGCTACCGGCGAATACGGCGACATGATCAAGATGGGTATTCTTGACCCAACAAAAGTGACGCGTACTGCATTGCAAAACGCAGCCTCTGTTGCTGGCCTGCTGATCACAACCGAATGTATGGTTGCAGAGATTCCACAGGAAGCTACTGCACCAATGGGTGGTGACATGGGTGGCATGGGTGGTATGGGCGGCATGATGTAAAAGCTGCTCACCTCCGTGAGTGTCATAGTAAAAGCCCTGTTGTTTCCAACAGGGCTTTTTTATTTCACCGGTTATTATCGGCCAGTATTTTGGGGTGGAGCCATGAAAAAAATATCCATAATGACAAAACTGATTTTTATCTGTATGTTCGTTTCGAGTGCAGTAAGTGCGGATGTGCCGCCAGCACAGGTGGGAGAAGTAAAGCACCTGCTGGAATTTGTGAAAAACAGCCATTGCATTATTAATCGAAATGGCAGTGAGTATCCGGCCGATGAAGCTGTAAGTCATATCAGGAAAAAGTACGACTACTTCAGAGATGATATAAAGAGCACAGAAGATTTTATAGCCCTGTCAGCAAGTAAAAGTACCATGAGTGGAAATTATTACACGGTAATATGTGCCGATAAAAAAATGATCAGAACGCGGGAATGGCTAATGGCTGAATTAAAGAATTTTCGTACAGGAAAAAGTAACGGTATCAGGTAGCAAGAGTGTGGAAAGTGCTATATTTTACATCTACGTTGTTTGTCAGAAAGCTTTGAGTGCACGGGTGTGTGTCTGGCAGAGATATTTATCAAGCCCCGGGGTTAATTATGAGTTATATTTTGAATAGCAAAGTGGTTTTACTTGTACTGGTTGGCTCACTGGTAACGGCATGCGCTTCAGAGAATAAAAAAAATGAAGTAAACGATGAACCCGGTGCGCTGGACTTAATAATCTGCGAAGAGCCGAGGTCGCAGATCTGTACGCGTGAGTATAATCCAGTCTGTGCGACGTTACAGGATGGCAGCAACAGAACGGGTGCTACAGCTTGCACCTCATGTTCAGACCATGAAGTGATAGGTTATAGAATGGGTACATGTTAGAGGGAATTATTCGTTGCTCGTTTGTGACGAGAAAAAATATACGATGAAGCCTGTATCTGAAAAAAATAATTTTTTATATCTAACCGTCGGTATCGTGCTGCTGCTTTTTGTCGGTGCTATATCTGATCAGTTTGAAGGTATGGTTGGCCATCAGCTGGTCCAGGCATTTTCTGTTATTAATATAGTCGTTGGTATCTATGGATTTCGATCAGAAAAAATGTGGTTTCATACCGGTCTGGGAATTTTTATCTCAATAATTGTCGTCGTCATCAGTGGTGTCGTCCTGGAGTTACTGCAATTATATTACCTGCACCTGATATTCTTACTTTGTTTCTATCTATGGGCTATCTGGTTAGCGGCTCGGCAGGTTCTATTTTCTGGCGTGGTTGATGCGAATAGAATTGTTGGCGCGATATGTATCTACCTTTTGATGGGTTTGATCTGGGCGTTGATGTATCTATTTATCGCACAGGCTATCCCGAACTCATTCAATGGCGTGGAACAACTGGTCTGGTACGATAACTTCGCCAATGTCGCATATTACAGTTTTGTAACGCTTACGACTCTGGGTTATGGCGATATTAACCCGGTCGCACCTATCGCCCGTTTTCTGGTTTATATGGAAGCGGTGGTCGGTGTTTTCTACATGGCGATACTGGTTGCCAGCCTGATCGGTGTGGGCATTAATGAGTCGAAGAAAAATTAAAGGATAATAGGTGGTCGTTTTGTTCCATATGTTTATGTCGTAACAAAAAAACATATAGTTAAAGATCATGGAGTAGTATGGCAAAGTCAAAACGTCTAGCGGCAATCGACTGGTTGCATGTCAGTAAATATCCAGCGTCGGCCGCGTTCACATTTTTAGAGCCTGGCGTCATGTCACTCATTATGGCGTCAATGATGTTTTATCTGGTGCATCGTCCACTGCCGGAAGGTTCGGCAATTTATGGTGGTTTACGTCATTTCGCTGATCCGGGATCGGATCTGCCAGCCTGCGATAGATGAGTTCGGTATGATCGTCGTTTGACCTTCGTAGTTGCTTATACTTAACTAAAGGCGGGTTTGTAAATCCGGGCCGATTGATCAGTGTTCTAATTTACCTGTTCCGTCGCACTCATTTAGACTTGGCGGGTTATTTTGAAAAAGGAAAAAACTATGAATAGTTCAGACTTCACAAAAAATACCATCGAAGCGGCTGTCAGGCTCGGTCTGTTATTATTACTCGCCACCTGGTGTTTTAAGATCGTGACACCTTTCATAGTGCCGGTTATGTGGGGTGTGATTATTGCGGTCGCGATATATCCCTTATATGTCAAGTTGAAATCTGCCCTTGGTGACAGAAATAAACTGGCGGCCACTGTTTATACCTTGCTGGCACTGGCACTATTGATCACGCCGACGGTCATGATCTCAAACTCGGTCATCGATACATCAAGCATTATCTCTGAGCATTATGAGGCAGGTACACTGGAGATACCCCCGCCGAATGATAACGTGAAAGACTGGCCACTCATTGGTGAAAAAACGTATTCAGTGTGGTTGCAGGCATCAAATGATCTGGAAGAGACGCTTAAAAAATATGATGCGGAGACTAAAAAAGTGGGGAAAGCGATCGTTTCTGCTGCCGCTGGTGCCGCAGGCACGATCCTGCAGTTTGTGTTGTCGATAATTATCTCCGGAATTCTGGTTGCAAATGCCAGTGGTGCTTATGATGTCACCATTAAATTTTTCGCACGTTTAACCAACGAGGCCAATGGTAAGACTTATGCTGATTTAACCAGGGCTACCATCCGTAGCGTGGCGCAGGGCGTCCTGGGTGTTGCCATGATTCAGGCGCTGTTCTCTGCATTGGGTATGATCGTAATGGACGTGCCGGCGTGGGGGCTGTGGACATTGGCTGTGCTCGTGGTGGCCATCGCGCAGATACCACCGATTGTGATATTGGGGTTTGTCAGTGCTTATGTTTTTTCTGTTGCAGAGACAACGCCGGCGATTATATTTCTGGTTTATTGCCTTATCGTAAGCGCCAGTGATGGTTTTTTAAAACCGTTATTTCTGGGGCGTGGCATGTCGACACCGATGCTGGTGATTTTGCTCGGCGCAATTGGCGGCATGATGATGTCGGGCATTATCGGTTTGTTTGTCGGCGCGATAATACTGGCTCTGGGATATGAACTGTTTGTGGCGTGGCTTGATAAAACGGAAGTTGTGAACAACGAATTGTAAGTTATAAGTGATTAATGGCAAGCCAGGATATGGAAGATAAAACATGTCGGAAAAACCATCAGTAGAAAACACCAGCGATCCCGTTAAAAAAA
>SWCD01023886.1_pt1 | contig 18841 bp, 11 predicted proteins | sample 4693011 | NCBI WGS metagenome assembly SWCD01 (sample SAMN10267278, study PRJNA491770) | bioreactor metagenome | isolation source: DHS bioreactor inoculated with marine | place: Japan: Omine Ridge, Nankai Trough | reverse complement strand
AAAAACCGGGTAGAAGGTATCACCTGGTTCGATCGCTTTGCCATGGTTTAAAGCCGTAGATATTGCAGACACGACAAACAGAATTGCGAGCAATAGAAAACAGTCATAAAAAATAGCAAACAGGCGTCTGAATAAACCGGCGTATCCTGGTTGGGTATCTGTTGTTTCAGTCATAGAGGATAAATAGGGTCAGGTGTTTTGCCGGTGTCCTGTTATCTATGGCAGGCATCATAAGCAGCGTTTTACGGGCCGCTCATGTTAGCAGGAATCCTTGTATTTGTTTAAGTTTGATATATGCTCGTGAGAGGGATTTATTACATAAAGGTCAACTTCAGGATGTTTGCGAGAAACTTATGAAGATTCAAAACAAGATTTTATCGGTCGTCGCGCTGTCAGTTTTTTCTCAATCAGCACTTTCTATTCCATTCACCTTTGAAGGTCGTTCACTCGGTATGGGTGGTGTCTCTACCGCCACCGCAGATCTGGCAACGGCGGCCTGGGCAAACCCGGCGATGCTGACCAAGCAGCGACCGAATGATGATTTCTCATTATTAGTCGGTATCGGTGCTTTTGTCAGAGATGACGATGACCTGATAACCGATATTGATGATTTTCAGGCAGCGGATGCACGCCTGAAAGCGGCTCAAAATGCAGGTGATCCTGTTGGGGCAGGCAACGCTTTACAGGACATGACAAATATCATTGCCGGCATTGACGGCAAAGATATGGCAGTCGATGTATCAGGTGTAGCGGCGATGGGCATAGCGTTTAAAACATTTGCCATGGCTTTAAGTATTCGAGCGGATGCGATTGGCGCAGGTACGGTGACTAATCTTTCACAAACGCCAGTACAGGTAGTAGATTCTAACTTTAATATTCTCAATCTGGAGGGCGTAATAGCCACCGAATTTGGTGTGTCACTGGCTAAAAAGTTTCGTATCCATAACCAGAGGGTGTCTCTGGGAATCAAGCCGAAGATCGTCGACTTGCAGGCGTTTGTTTATCGCGATGCCATTCTTAACACTAACAGTTTAGGTGATGTTTTTGACAAGGGGTCAAAATTTGACCTGGGCACTTTTACTTCTTTTGATCTAGGCGCTGCCGTTGAATTATCTGATGCCTTTCGTCTGGGACTGAATATTCGCAATGTGCTTACCGACGAGTTTGATCTGGGTGGCACGAAATTAAATTTTGACAGGAATGCACGTATAGGTGTTGCTTACCATAACAGGATGCTTACAGTAGCAGTTGATTATGACCTGACAGAGAACAAACCACTGCTGGCCAACCCTGTTTTCGATGATTTAAAAACACAGTATTTGGCTGTGGGTGCAGAGTTTAATGCGTTTAGCATTGCACAGTTGCGCGTCGGCGCAAGAAAGAATGTGGCAAGTGGGATCTCTTCTGGCGCTAAAGATACAGCGTTAACTGCAGGTGTTGGCTTCTGGTTAGGTTTCAATCTGGACATCGCGGCAATTTATACAGGCAACTCTATAGGTGGTTTTGTGCAAACGGGTTTCAGGTTTTAATGGTGATTTAAATAAAGGTTTGAGCGCTGCAATAAATATAAAGGATGTTTTAAAAACAATTTTTTTTGGAATAAAAAATGATTTCATCGTTTAAGTGTTTTATTTAACTGATAAAAAAGATTTGTAAATTGCAATAAAAGTTTGCTAAATTAGAATAACGTTTTATACTTTTGAACGTAACTCACTAAAGGGGACTTCGAAGATGGCTCGTACAACAAAGAAAAAAGCAACAAAGAAAAAAGTGGCTAAGCGTAAAGCACCAGCTAAACGCAAAGTAGTTAAGAAAAAAGTAGCTAAGCGTAAAGCGCCAGCTAAACGTAAAGTAGTTAAAAAGAAAGTAGCGAAGAAAAAAGTCGCTAAGAAAACAGTTAAGAAGAAAGTAGCCAAGAAGAAGGTTGCTAAGAAAAAAGTGGCAAAGAAAAAGGTCGCCAAGAAAAAAGTAGTTAAAAAGAAAGTGGCGAAGAAAAAGGTCGCGAAGAAAAAAGTAGCATCAAAAACAACGGCTGCTGCCAAGAAAGCCGCCGCTGCTAAAAAGAAAGCTACTGTTAAGAAAAAAGCTGCTGCCGCCAAGAAACGTGCTGTTGCAACCAAGAAAAGGGCGGCTGCTGCAAAAAAAAAGGCCGTAGCCGCTAAGCGTAAAGCATTAGCGGCAAAGAAGAAGGCTGCTGCTGAACGTAAGGCAAAAGCAAGAGAAAACGCGGCTGTTATCAAGCAAAAACTGCGTGATCGTGTAGCTGCTGCGGCTTCGGCTATCGCTGCGGCGAAAGCTGAAGTTACGACAACCAGAAAACGTCAGGATCTTTTGATCAAAATGGCTGAGAAGAAAGAAGCTGCCGTTGCTAGATTTGTGGAAAGCTGGTCTAAGAAAGAAATGGCCAAGATTGATAAGGCTCTTAAACCAAAACGCCGCAAGCGTCGTTAGTCGCTAGTAACTAAACCGTCCAACTGGACAGTTTAGCGCTACGAAAAAGCCACTCATTTGTATGAGTGGCTTTTTTTTCGCCTATAATGCATACATGGCTAAATTCGACCAGATATCATTATCCGAACAGCAGATAATCGAAAATTTCATTGATCATCTGTGGATGGAGAACGGTCTGAGTGAAAATACGCTGTCAGCATACAGGAATGATCTTGCAGGTTTCTCTCTGTGGCTGGAAAAAAGTGGCGATTCATTAAAACGGGTAAACGCCAGTACCATCCAGGGTTTTCTTGCATATAACTATAGTGTCCAGCAAAAGAGGCGTTCGGTTGCGCGCCTGCTATCGAGCCTGCGTCGTTTTTATCTCTATCTGTTTCGAGAGAATCAGATCAGTGAAGATCCGACGCACTTGCTCGAATCCCCAAAAGGTGAGCACTCATTGCCGATGTCTTTGAACGAACAACAGATCGAAGCCCTGCTGTCGGCACCTGATCTTGATGATGATCTCGGCCTGAGAGATCGCGCCATGCTGGAAGTCTTATATGCCACCGGCTTACGCGTTAGCGAATTGATCAGTCTGCAGACATCGCAGATATCGATGCAGCAGGGCGTCATCCGTGTGATCGGCAAAGGCAATAAAGAGCGACTGGTGCCGGTAGGCGAGATCGCGCTGGACTGGTTAGTAAAATATTATCAGCAGTCACGTCCGCAGTTATTACGGTCCGCATCGAAGTCTTCGAATGTGAGCCAGTGCAGTGAAGTGTTTGTCACCAGGCGTGGTGGTGCCATGACGCGCCAGGCGTTCTGGTACATGATCAAGCGTTATGCTTTGCTGGCTGGTATTGATGCTGGTCAGTTATCACCACATACCTTGCGCCACGCATTTGCCACCCACCTGCTAAACCACGGTGCCGATCTGCGTGTGGTGCAGATGTTGCTGGGGCATAGCGATATTTCGACGACACAGATTTACACTCATGTTGCAGACCAGCGTCTGCGTGATATGTACCAGAATCATCATCCTCGTGCCTGAGATTTCTCCTTATCGCGATTCGGCGATATAAATCAGCCTGATTAAGACTTAATGGCAAGATTCCATGGAATTAACTATAATCCACGTTGTCTTGATTACAGGCTTAAACCATTAACCAGTGTGCAATATGAAATTTTTCTCTTTATTTTTATTAACTATCTCTTTATTAACGTCTTTTCTCGCCCATGCTGAAACAGCGGGTGCTGAAAAATTAAAACAGGCACTGGCTAAAAGCATGCCGGATGTACAAACGACCAAAATCTCTGCCACACCTATCGAAGGTCTGTATGAAGTGATCGTCGGTTCGCAGGTTGTCTATATGAGTGTCGATGCGCGATACATGATCGAAGGTGATCTGTTTGATCTGAGAACCAAAAAGAATGTGAGTGAGGGCGCTAAATCGGCGATCCGGTTAGCTGCGATAAACAAACTGGGTGAGGACAATATGCTGGTATACCGCCCGGAAAAAGTAAAAAACGTCATCACGGTAGTGACCGATATCGATTGTCCGTATTGCCGTCGTCTGCATAGTGAGATCCCTGACTATCTGAAAAATGATGTCGAAGTGAGGTATATCTTCATGCCTTTAAAAGGCTCATCTGATATGAAGAAAACCGTCAGTGTATGGTGCTCTGATGACAAGCAGCTGGCACTGGATATTGCAAAAGCCGGTGGTGAAATCGAAGATAAAACCTGTGATAACCCCATTAAAGACCATATGAAGCTGGCGCGCGAACTGGGTGTTCGTGGTACACCGGCGATTGTTCTGGAAGATGGTCAGTTACTGCCGGGTTATGTGCCCGTGGATAAACTGATCGCTGAGATTCGTAAATAATTGAAAGAAGTTGGCAGTTATCAGTTAAAAGCAAAAATATTGTCATCCTTCGGTTACGCTACAGGATGATGTGTTACACAGTGATTTTTTAAAATTTCTGCCAACTGCCAACTGCCAACTTAAAACTTTTCTTCCAGCCAGATGATTTCTTTATGGTGGGTGAATAACACCCCTGTTTTCACTGCAACCCCCGGCCACAGTTTGCTGATACCGTTTCGGTAATAATCCAGCTGGGCTGAAAACTGTGAGGCCACCTCCTGTGCGCTCTCGTTTTCATTTAATTGATGTGATTTGTAATCGATGATGGTGATGTCGTTTGCAGATTTGATCACGCGGTCGATAATGCCGTAAACACCCTGTTTTTCCTGTCGAAAAAGTAAAGGCATCTCATTGTATGTCTGTGCATCACTGGCGGGTTTGAAGATGCTGGCAAAGTCTGCGTGGTTAAACGTCGCCACCGCTTCCTCTACACAGTCATCCAGGTACTCGGCGTATGCTGGTTCGTTGAATAACACCGCTGTTTTTATCTGCTGCTGAATGCGCTTGGTGTCCTGTTGCGTTGCCGGGTAATCAGCAGTTTTACACAACAGTTCGATGATGCGGTGGATGGTCGTGCCGCGCCACTTTGCGACTTCTCTCTGGTAAATATTGTTTTCATCTGCGATGACATCAACGCTGCTAAACGAATCATCGATGTCTGTGTGTGAACTTGGCGCCAGCAGAAAAAAGGACGCAGGAAATTTTTTTATAGGCTTTAACAGGCGTTCATCAACCGGGCTGGTTTTTTCTGTGGCGGAAATGTTTTTTTCAGGGCGCTGAATATTTGCAGCCTCATAATTCAGGTGCCGATAAATCTTGCAGGCAACTTCATCGATTGTTGTCTCGGCGTCGGTGATACCATCAAGACCGTCGGCGATGATCTGGTACCAGCTATCGTCCTTACTGCGGCTGCTGGCAACACCGCTGATATAAAGCTGTTCGCGTGCGCGGGTGAGGGCGACGTATAGCAGGTTCAGTTCTTCCCGTTTTTGCTCGCCGAGTTTTTCCTGCTGAATTTTTTGCGTGATCTGGTCGGTATTGTCCTTGCTCAGTTGCAGCTGAAAATTTGCCGGTCGCGGCTGGTCTGCCGGCCAGCGCACCAGGCTGGCGTATGCGTTTTTATTGCTGGTCGTATTGTTGCAGTCTGCCAGAAAAACGACCGGTGATTCCAGGCCCTTGCTGCCATGAATAGTCATCAGTCTGACGCGAGATTCATCGCTCTGCGACAGCGGTTCTTCCGGCGGGTTGGCAGAAAAATTTTGTAGATGATTCAGCCGTTGCAGAAAACGGGTGATGCTGGGGTAACGGCCGCTGTCGGTTTCCAGCGACAGCTCAAGAAAACGCTGGCAATTGGCAGCGACTTTCTGTCTGTTCTGCGCCCGGTTGGCCGCCACATAACGTTTGATGATGTTGCCCTCGGAGAAAATCTTGTCCAGCGCGTCATGCACCGGCAGGTGTTCTGCCAGTTGTTGCCAGCGTGGTAACAGTTTTGCTGCCCGTTGCAGTGGTTTACTCAGCGCTTCATTATTCTCGGAGGTGAGCAATAGCAGGCGTTTGTACCAGTGTGTTTCACGGTTTTCTCTGGCCAGCAGAATCAGGTCATCATCGCTGGCAGAAAAAACCGGTGACTTTAAAACCTGCGCCATCGCCAGGTTGTCATATGGTGTGATCAGCGTGTTGAGCAAACAGCTAAAATCCTGTATCTCCAGATTATCCAGCAGCCCGCCCTTTTTGCTGCCGATGAAAGGAATGCTGTGCTGTTTTAAAGCCTCTTCATAAATTTCAATGTGGGTGCGGTTGCGCATCAGAATCAAGACGTCGCCAAACTCGATCGGGCGAACAGTATCGCCGTCAGTTATCGGCTCGGCGCTGTTTTTCAGATGCAAAATCTGTCTGGCGATGTAGTCGGCTTCTTTATGCCTTAAAGTGGTGCTCGAAATTTCACGTGGCTGTTCTAGCGGGTTGCGAAAAACGATGATTTCATCTTCAACCGCCTTTTCATCAGTCGTGTCTTCATCTTCTTTGAACAGGTCGCACAGCGAAACTTTTCCGGGCAGGTCATTCAGGTGTGTGCCATGTCTGGTGAAACTTGTCATGATGGCCTGTATGCCTGGCTGCTGAAAAATCTGGTTGACGCAGTGGATGATGGCATCGGACGAGCGCCTTGAAAAATCCAGAGGCGTGGCTTTTGCACCGAGTCGCTCGGCCAGCCATTCGCTGGCCTGTGTCTGCAAGGCGGGGTTGGCGCGGCGGAAACTGTAGATCGACTGCTTCTCGTCGCCCACAAGAAAGACACTGCGCAGGCGTTGCTCCGGGTTGGCGGCGATCTCTTCCAGAATGGGTGACAGCAGATGCCATTGCGTCGGGTTAGTATCCTGAAATTCGTCGATCAGGATGTGGTCGATGCGCTGGTCGATTTTGTACTGTACCCAGTGAGCGTTATCGGCGTGCTGCAACAACTCGTAACATTTCCATTCCAGGTCGGTAAAATCCAGCAACCGCATCTCGGTTTTCAACTGCTGATAAATTTCCACATAACGGTTGCCGGAAAAATACCAGGCAGTATTTATTTTGAGAGTAAGCAGGCGTTTTAGCCGTTCGTCGACCTGCTGTATGGTCGCTGAAATCTCAACGTGTAATTCGAGAAATTTATTGGTATTTTCTGCACCCAGTTTCTTTTCCATGGCGGCGCTGTGTTTACGCCCTTGAATTAACATCTCACCATCTTTTTTGAGAAAGGCGGATTTGATCAGCGAAAACTGTGCGTCCGCGTCCGTTGTTTTCAGCGCCTTGTCGATGCGGTCGGCGTATTTTTCGCTGGTTTTGTTTTTTATCTCGCGTAGCAAATTGGCGAACACCATTAATTGCAGTTTGATGTCTTCATGCAGAAAGTTTTGTATCGGGTCACTGCGGTCATCGATCTGTAATAACTGTGCCAGCAGCGTGTTAGCGTATGCCACTGGATCTTTGGCGTGGCTGATATATGCCCACCAGTCACTGCGGTGTGCAAGAAAACTGCGTAGCGCGGTCAGGATATTGTCCGGCCCGTTGCAGAACTGCATGATGGTGTCGAGTTCCTTGTTCAGCTGTTCTGATGTGCGTGCTTCATCAAACAGCATCTGCCACGCCTGACGTTCCAGCAGGCTGCTATCTTCCAGCAATTCGAAGCCGGGCGGGACGTCGGCTTCCAGTGGGAAGCGCGATAAAATATCCTGACAGAAAGAGTGAAAGGTCTGGATGCGCACCGGGTACAGGCTGTGCATCAGTTTTTCATAAAGGCTGGCGGCGATGGTTTTGTTTTTTTCGTTAGTGTCGCAACCGATCAGTTGTAATAGTTCGTGTAATTCGGTTTCTGCCGCCGTCGCCATCTCGAACAGACGCTCATTGAGTCGGATCTGCATTTCGCCAGCAGCTTTGCGGGTGAATGTGAGCGCGATGATATTGCCCGGTTCAGCACCGTCGATCAGCAGGCGCACGATGCGTGTGATAAGCAGCCAGGTTTTTCCGCTGCCGGCTGAGGCGGAGACGGTGGCGTTGAGTTGTGGGTCGCAGGCGGTGAGGCTGGTGTTTTTTGTGGCGGGCATTGGGGGAGTTTATCGTTTGTTTTAGGTTGGGGCTATAGTTGGTTTTTTGTGCGTTGACTTGTTTGGTTGGCCTGGTTGTTGTATTTGGCATTGCGGTTTTCGCACCGCGGGCGACTTACTCTTTTTCAACAGCTAAAAAGAGTAAGCAGAAAAAGCCGCCACTACGGCTACGCCCCCATTGAGAAGCATGGGGGTACCCATTCAGGCAGTAACGTTTTCCTGCCGCGCCAGAACTCACCCATGCAAAAGTCGCATGGGCTCAGACATGCTGGCACGGAAAGCTCAGGATAACGTCACCGCCTGAATGGCTTGCCTGAGGTGGATGAAGGTCAAAGTCAAAAACGGTGCTTAAAAAGACCATACTTCATTCTATGGTTTTTTATTTGTTGGATTTTCGTTTTTGTTTTTGAATTTTCCTCGCCTTAGCCAAGCCACTGAGGTATTGCCGGTAGCATGAGCTTTCTGTGAAAACTGTCTGAGCGTACGTGTCTTTTAACGTGCGCGAGTTTTTTCACAGCATGGTACCGGCAATACCTCAGTGGGAATCCCTGTGCCTTTTACAGGGACGCCCGTCGTAGCGACGGCCTTTTTTGGGTACTTTTTTTGGCTGCAGAAAAAAAGTGCCTCGCCCGCGGTGCGAAAACCGCAATGCCCAACAAAAGTACCAAGCCAACCAACCAAACAAGTCCACCCAAACAATCACACATTGCCGCTAAAATACTCTGGTGTTAAAGTAACCGGAATTCAAAATCCCATACAACTCTAATAACAGGGTAAAACACTACGATGAGCAAATACGATGCCTCTTCCATCGAGGTATTAACAGGTCTTGAGCCGGTGCAGAAGCGACCGGGCATGTACACCGACACCTCGCGGCCTAACCACCTGGCGCAGGAAGTTATCGATAACAGTGTCGACGAAGCGATCGCCGGCCACGCCAGCAAGATCGACGTAGTGCTGTATAAAGACAGTTCTATCAGTGTTACTGACGATGGTCGTGGCATGCCGGTGGACGTGCATCCCGAAGAAGGCATTCCCGGTGTCGAAGTGATCCTTACGCGGTTGCACGCGGGCGGTAAATTTTCCAATAAAAATTACGAATTCTCTGGAGGCCTGCATGGTGTAGGTGTGTCGGTGGTGAATGCACTGTCGTCCAAAGTGACGGTGGAAGTACGGCGTGATGGCGCGGTGTACGAGATGGAATTTCAACACGGCGCAAAAACCAGCAAGCTGAAGAAAACCGGCACCGTCGGCAAGCGCAATACCGGCACGAAAATTCATTTCTGGCCGGATAAAAAATACTTTGATACGCCGGTGTTTTCCATCACAAAACTAAAACACGTGCTGCGTGCAAAAGCGGTTCTGTGTTCAGGGCTGGAAGTCAGTTTCACCGAAGAAAAAACGGGTGACAAGCAGACATGGGTCTATGAGGGCGGGCTGGCCGATTATCTTGGCGAGAACATCTTCGAACGCGAATGCCTGCCGGCAGAACCCTTTGTCGGCAGCATGACAAGTTCCACCGAGGCGGTCGACTGGGCGCTGACCTGGCAGGTCGAAGCCGGTGAACTGACTACCGAGTCTTATGTGAACCTGATTCCAACCGCGCAGGGCGGCACCCACGTCAACGGCCTGCGTACCGGCCTGACCGAAGCCTTGCGCGAGTTCTGTGAGATCCGTAGCCTGTTACCGCGCGGCGTAAAACTCAGCCCGGAAGATGTCTGGGATAAAGTCTGTTACGTGCTGTCGGTGAAACTGGCTGATCCACAGTTTTCCGGCCAGACCAAGGAGCGTTTATCGTCGCGTGAATGTGCAGCGTTTGTTTCCGGCGTGGTCAAAGACGCTTTCAGTCTGTGGTTGAACCAGCACACCGAGGCGGGTGAATCCATCGCCATGCTGGCAATCGAAAATGCGCAGAAACGTTTGCGTGCCGGCAAAAAAGTTATTCGCAAAAAAGTCACCAGTGGCCCGGCCCTGCCCGGCAAGCTGTCGGATTGTTCGTCGCAGGATTTAAGCCGCACCGAACTGTTTCTGGTGGAAGGTGACTCGGCGGGCGGCAGTGCCAAGCAGGCGCGCGACCGGGAATTTCAGGCCATCATGCCGTTGCGTGGAAAAATTCTTAATACCTGGGAAGTCGAAGCCGACCAGGTACTGGCCTCGCAGGAGGTGCACGATATCTCCATCGCGGTCGGTGTTGAACCCGGCTCCTCTGATTTGAAAGACCTGCGTTACGGAAAAGTCTGCATCCTGGCAGATGCGGATTCTGACGGTTATCACATCGCCACCTTGTTATGCGCACTGTTCCTGCGGCACTTCCGGCCGTTGGTGGAGGCCGGTCATATCTATGTCGCCATGCCGCCGCTGTTTCGCATCGATGTCGCTAAAGAGGTTTTTTACGCGCTTGATGAATCAGAAAAGCAGGGCATACTCGATCGCATAGAAGCTGAGAAAAAACGCGGAAAAATCACCGTCACCCGCTTCAAAGGTCTGGGTGAGATGAACCCGATGCAACTGCGGGTAACGACTTTAGCACCCGATACAAGACGCTTGGTGCAACTGACGATGGGCGAAGGCAGCAAGAGCCACTCCATGCTTGATATGCTTTTGGCGAAGAAGCGTGCCGGTGATCGCAAAGCGTGGCTGGAGAGGAAAGGCGCACTGGCTGAGATATAACGAAGTTATATCTCAGCAATGAAGAATAATAAGCAAAACCGTTACGGTATGTTGGTGTTGTTTTTGATTTTCGTTTCTAATTTTTCATTTTTCATTTTTTATCTCCATGGATGGGGTGAATACTGAAAATCGTTTGGAACGATTTCAGTACATTTTTCATTTAAGCGATAGCAAATATGAGTACACAATCAGAACTAGAATTCGAAGGCATAGAAAAACTCCCCCTCTCCGAATTCACCGAGCGCGCGTACCTGGACTATTCCATGTACGTCATCATGGATCGTGCCCTGCCTTACATCGGTGATGGTCTTAAACCTGTGCAGCGGCGTATCGTTTACGCCATGTCTGAGCTGGGTTTGAGTGCATCGTCCAAGCATAAAAAATCGGCGCGCACGGTGGGTGATGTTTTGGGTAAATATCATCCGCATGGTGACAGCGCCTGTTATGAAGCGATGGTGTTGATGGCGCAGCCGTTTTCGTATCGTTATCCGCTGATCGATGGTCAGGGCAACTGGGGTGCACCGGACGATCCTAAATCGTTTGCTGCCATGCGTTATACCGAATCGCGGTTAGCGGCTTATTCCGAAGTGTTGCTGACCGAACTGGGGCAGGGCACAGTTGACTGGAAACCGAATTTTGACGGCACCATGGAAGAGCCGGAATCGCTGCCGGCGCGGTTGCCGAATGTTTTGTTGAACGGCGGTACCGGTATCGCGGTTGGCATGGCAACGGATATTCCGCCGCACAATTTAAAAGAAGTTGCCAGCGCCTGCGTGCGTTTGCTGGAGAGTCCGAAGTCGACGCTGGAAGAACTCTGTGAACATATTCAGGGGCCGGACTTTCCCACTGAAGCCGAGATCATCACGCCAAAAAAAGATATCCTGGAAATCTACCAGAGCGGTCGCGGCGGCATTCGCCAGCGCGCAGTCTACGAGATGGAAGATGGCGCAGTGATTATTACTGCTTTGCCCTACCAGGTTTCCGGCAACAAGATTTTAGAACAGATCGCGGCGCAGATGATTGCCAAAAAACTGCCGATGGTGGAAGACCTGCGTGACGAATCTGATCACGAAAATCCAACTCGACTGGTCATTATGCCGCGCTCTAACCGCGTCAATATTGAAGAACTGATGGCGCACCTGTTTGCTACCACTGACCTGGAGCGCAGCTACCGCGTCAACATGAACATGATCGGCATCGATGGCCGGCCCCAGGTAAAAGATCTGCGTTCACTGCTGGAAGAATGGCTGAAATTCCGCACCGTCACCGTGCGCCGTCGCTTGCAATGGCGGCTGGATAAAGTCAACAAACGCCTGCATATCCTGGATGCTTTGCTCATCGCATTTTTGAACATCGATGAAGTGATCGCCATTATCCGTGAAAACGATAAACCCAAACCGGTGCTGATGACGCGGTTCAAAATCACCGATGTTCAGGCCGAAGCCATCCTTGATCTGAAACTGCGCCATCTGGCAAAGCTCGAAGAGATGAAGATCAAAGGTGAGCAGGAAGAGCTTGCTGAAGAACGCGATTACCTGGAAAAAATTCTGGGTTCGGCGAAACGATTGAAAACACTGATCCGCAAAGAGATTATTGCCGACGCCGAAAAATACGGTGACGAGCGACGTTCACCGATTGTTGAGCGTAGTGCGGCACAGGCGATCAGTGAAACCGCCTTGATATCCAGTGAAGCCATCACTGTGATATTGTCGGCGAAAGGTTGGGTGCGCGCTGGCAAAGGCCATGAGATTGATGCCGGAAAATTAAATTATAAAGCCGGAGATGCTTTTCAGGCATCGGCCACTGGCAAGAGCAACCAGATGGCGGTGTTTCTCGATTCCAGCGGTCGTGCGTATACGCTGCCGGCGCACAAGCTGCCTTCGGCCAGGGGGCAGGGCGATCCGCTGAGCAGTTATTTCACGCCGACACCGGGTTCGCATTTTGTCGGTGTGGCAATCGGTAAACCGGATGACCTTTACCTGCTGGCCAGCAATTTCGGTTACGGTTTTGTGGTGCGCCTCGGCGATATGCAGGCCAATGCTAAAAAAGGTAAAGCCGTGTTGAACGTGGGCAAACAGGCGCAGGCCTTGCCGCCGGTAAAAGTCAGCGATCTGGAAACCGATCAGATCGTCGCTGTGAGCTCTGCTGGCCACATGCTGGTGACGCCGGTCGAACAGCTGCCGCAGATGGCAAAAGGCAAGGGCAACAAGATCATCAACGTGCCGTCAAAACTGCTGAAAGCTGGTGAAGAGGTCATCGCTGCGGTGACCGTGGTGCCGGAAAAAGGCAAACTGGTGGTGCATTCCGGCAAAAAATATAAAACCATGAAAGCGTCCGAACTGGACGGTTACGCCGGTGAACGCGGCCGCCGCGGATTAAAGCTGTCACAGGGGTATCGCGTGGTCGATCGACTGGTGGTCGAATAACTCTTTTCGAGTATTGAAAATTTAAATATCATCACCACTATTTTCACCACAGAGGACACAGAGTTTTATGTTGTTGGCCGCGCCTGCTGCGCTGCTAGCAATGTGAAGTTTTTCTTTGTGCTTCTGTGGTGTAAAGTTTTTAATTCTGTCTTTTGAGGTTTAAATGAAACGTGTTGGTTTATTTATATTAACGAATATCGCTATTCTTGTGGTGTTAAGTGTCGTGCTTCGCTTGCTCGGCGTCGATTCGTTGCTGGCAGAAAATGGTTCTGATCTGAATATTCAGGCACTGCTGATTTTTTCTGCGGTGGTCGGCATGACCGGTTCATTTATCTCGTTGGCGATGTCGAAGTGGTCTGCCAAACGCATGACTGGTGCAAAGGTCATCACCACGCCGCAGAATAAAACGCAGCAATGGCTGCTGACAACAGTGGAAAGGCAGGCATCTCAGGCAGGCATAAAAATGCCGGAAGTGGCGATCTATGAGTCGCCGGATGTGAATGCTTTTGCCACCGGCATGAGCCGCAACAATGCGTTGGTTGCGGTCAGCAGCGGTCTGGTCGAAAACATGAAAATGGAAGAGGCTGAAGCCGTGCTGGCGCATGAGGTCAGCCATGTCGCCAACGGTGATATGGTCACGCTGGCGCTGATTCAGGGCGTGGTTAATACCTTTGTGATATTTGCTTCGCGTGTTGTCGGCCACATCATCGATCGTGTGGTGCTTAAAAATGAGCGTGGTTACGGTATCGGTTATTTTGTTGCGACCATGGTGGCGCAGGTGGTGTTTGGTATTTTAGCCAGCACTATCGTGATGTATTTTTCACGTCAGCGAGAATTTAAAGCGGATGCCGGCGCGGCAGAGTTAGCGGGTAGTCAGAAGATGATTGCGGCCTTGCAGCGTTTGCAGGCGATCCATCAACCTTCGCGTTTGCCCGAACAGATGGCCGCATTTGGTATTAATGGTGGCATGGCCGAGGGTTTCAAAAAACTGTTTTTAAGCCACCCGCCACTGGAAGAAAGAATTGCTGCTCTACGTGAGCGTTAGCAAGTGGTTTTTATCTTAAGGGAGGAAGTGTTCGTTAAAAAGTGGCTGCAATAATTACAGCGCGTTGTTCGTTTGCGCTTTTCATTTTTCACCTTTTTTTGCGTCCTGCAAAAAAGTCATACACTACGTCCCAGTAGCTAACTATTCATTTTTCATTGCCAGGCAGAGCCTGGCCTAGCCAGACATCTCGGTAAAGTCATACTCCATATCCGGCAAAGGTTCCTGCAGGAAATATCCCTGGATAAAGTTTACACCCATGCCCCATAGCAGGGACAGACTTGTTGCATCCGGTACATGTTGTGCGATCGTTAACTTGCCTAGCTCAGCTGCCTGTTCAGCAATATTTTTGATCGATTCCTGATTTTGTGGATTGTCTCCCAGGTTGTCCATAAAGCTGCTTTCTATGCGGACGTAATCGGCATGGATATGGTCGAGTAACTGGAACGGGTTAGTGCCGGTGCCGAAGTCATCGAGGATAAAACCACATTCCAGTGCTTTAAGTTTATGCGATAAGTTTTTTGTATTTTTTAGATTGGTTACTGCAACGGTCTCTTTTACTTCAAAATTTAAAGTATAGGCAGGGATGTCCTTGTCTTTTATCTGATAGCTCAGCCAGTCGATCAATGTGTCATCTTTGATCGAGGAAGCAGAGAATTTGATGAAGAACCGGGTTTTTTTGCCCTGCTTTAGTCTGTTAGTGTATTCCTGGATCGTCTGGTACAGCACCCATCGGTCGATAGCGATAGACATGCCTATGCGTTCTGCAGCGGGCAGAAAATCTTGAGGCATAATTAATTCACCTGTATTTTCAGCTCTCATGCGTACGAACACTTCATAACGCTCGTCGGTGTCACCGTGAAGACTAACGATGGGCTGGAAATGCAACAGAAATTTGTCGCTCTTGAGTGCATCAGTGATCTGCTCTTTAAATTTGGCATCGACTTCGTGGCGTGTTAGTTCGCCTTTTTCAGGTGTGTAAGTAAAGAGCTGATTGGCGCCTTTTTCTATAGCTGAGGCGATAGCTTTTTCTGAGCGCGCCAGGATGTCATTGTATTCGGGTGAGTCGCTGTCGATAAGTGTGATGCCGATGCAGCATGTCGTATTGATATTTAAACCTTTTATACTGGTCTCAAGCTGAGATATTGCTTTTTGGAGTTCGGCAGCATAACTTTCGATATTGTCTTTATTGCAATCGATGGCTATCACGGTAAAGCTGTCATGCGTATACCGTGACAGGATATCATCGTCATGAATGGTTTTACTTAATGTTTTTGCAGCTTCGATGATGTATTGGTCTGATTCGACAACGCCGACTGAATTTTTGATGTCGTCAAAATTATCGATATAGATTTCTAGCAGGGCGGCGGTATATTTACCCTGTTCACAGTCCGCGATGGTGGCATCCAGTTTTTCTATACTGTACTGCCGATTGAACAAACCGGTTAGCTGGTCTTTCTGACTGAGCAGTTTTAACTGTCGTTCAAGTTCTTCAGAGTTGGCATCTTCCTTGCGGATGATGATCTGTATACATGGTTCACCATCGATCTGTGCGGGTGAAAATTCCATCTCACCGCTAAATTCTTCACCATCTGGGTTATGTAATGTCGTATCGATTTTTTCTACACCTTCATTGCTTTTAGTGTAGTTACGCAAGAACGTTTTGAAGTCGTCACGTCCCTCAACGGCAATCATATCCAGAATAGGCAGCCCTTCCAGATCATCTGATTCTTCGATGTTAAACATCTCGAGATATGAGTGGTTTGAATAGACGTGCATGCCTTCGTGAATGTAGGCGATGGCGTCACGAGAACTGTCGAGTAATGATGTGCAACGTCTTTCTGATTCATTGAACGCTTTTTTGAGTTTAGAGATCTGCCTGGCGCTGGTTAGCGACTGGTGCTCACGTGTAATAATTAATATCAGGTGGTCGATATTAACAAAACTGGTGGCATCGACTGCGCCGTCGCGCATGGCGACTACGACATCGGGTTGTTCGGTTTTGTTTACCGCAATAACACGACAACTTTCTGCTTTTTTATCTTTTTTGAGGCAATTGATCGTCTGTTTGAGAGAGATTAACTCCATGCCTTCAAAATAAATAATGAGATCGGGTGTTTGTTTTGCTAATACATCAAGAAGGTCTTCATCGTCTTCGACGCGTGATGAACGGGCAGTGTATCCTGCTGTTCTTAATGTGCTGATAATTTTTTCTTCGCTGTCAAATGAGTCATCAATGACAATGAGGTTGATTATTTTATCTTCCATCTAGGGTTTCCACAAAATCCGAATATTTATTGAAGAATAATTACAATGACGACCAGATCTCGTCGAAATCATCTTTGTTCTTAGTTGCTTCTTCTTTTTTTACCTGCTTTTTAATACGTTTATCCACTTCGGTATTTTTATAGGTGAACTGTGTGAAAGAGCCGGTATGTTCTTTAATCTCGCTCAAGGTCACATCGATTTTATTTTCCAAAATCTGAACAGCGAGTTTATCATTTGTTTTAAATGCGTGTGCTGGCAAAATTGTGCTCGATGCCTGGTTTAGTGCTTTTATTCCAGGCAGCATCAAACATTCGAAAGGGATTTCATTGGGCCGGTTTACACGCTGCGCAGTCGCGGTGACAACTTTCGGTGAGATTACCTGTACGCCAATTTCTAACCCGTGTTCATGGGTGAATTGCATCCAGCGAATAACGCCTATGCGCCATTCAAAGTTGTCTTTGCTATCAAATTCCTGCAGCGCGATCAATTCGCCGATCTGTGCTTTCGAGGTGTCATCAGAGTTCCAGCGCAGGCAATAACCGCCGGCACTGATGTTGATGATGTCCCAATGTGAATCAGCATTTTTCTGACGTTGTTTGAGCTTGTCTTCAAATATGGATTTTTGTTCGTTCGCATAAGTATCAGTCAGTGCGCGGCCTTTTGCTACCATGTCCCATGAGTCGTTTTCCGTTGCGCCTACCTCGGTGTGCGTCATGTAACCTGTATCTTCCTCAGGACTGTTGATCGACTCCAGTGTGAAATCCGGATCCTGTTTGGTCGAAGCAGAGGTGCGCACAAACCCGGATTTTGTATCGAAAGATTGTTCTACCTTGAAGGAGTCACGAATCGCTTTGGCCGAATGTAACAAGCCGATAGCAACGTTGATACGGCCTCTACGATCAGCACGTGAGAAGCGGCGTTTTGCGCTTATTCCCCAGGAGGTTGCCAGAGCATTCAATGTTTCCAGCGGGATATTGTCACCGAGGGCTAGTTTTTGTTTCTGTTTGCCCTGTTCAGCAATTAAAGCATTTACATGGTCTACCAGGTTTTGGGCATCTAAGGTGCGGATGGTTATGCCTTCAGCCAGATCTGCTTCTGCCAGATAGTGGGGTGCGGTGTCTTCGTTAATACGCATGCAGAAAACACTATCTATCATGTTTTTTGATGCGCCACGTTGTATGGTTGAATGTTTTGACCACTCAAAAAGTTCTTTGAAAACGCGTTCACTATCACGCTGTCTTAATGCGATAGGTCGCGCGAGGGAGAAGAGCAGTATCTGTTTATAACTGGTTTCGATGGTCAGTTTGTCGGGTTCTCTTTCGTTATCGATGACGATGTTTTCAGTGATGCCTCTGCTTTCTGCAAAGGCATAAAGCTGGTGGGTATCCATCCATAAATTCTTGCAGCAGGGTTCATAGACCTCGCTGGAGCGCAGTAACATCTCTGACAGGTAATTGATGGCGCGGCATATAGCAATGCTCAGCGTCTTGTCGTCGATTTTGGTGTCGATTTTATTGGCGGCTTCGTAAGCGATGATCTCGTAACCGTAGATTAGTTCCTGCAGTATGGACTGATTTAGATTAACGATTTTCTGACTTTTTTCAGGCAGCGGTAATGTACGGTTGATGAAATATTTTTTTAGATTGTTGAAAACCTCACGGGTGAGTACCCGTATCATTTCCAGATCTTCCAGGCGCTGCTTGTTTGGCATTGTCTGGCGATTAAGGTCACGCAGGATCAGAAACGTTTGTTTCGTCAGTTCGCCCATATTTGAATTGGGCAGGGCAGACAGAACCTTTTTTAATTTTCTAGGTTGATTCGGAATAGCGTCCGCTGAAGGCGCTTTTTGTTCGGGTATATTTAGTTTCATCTTTATGTATTGCTATCTGGATCTATCCAAAATTTAAGTTATGTACTATATAAAACAACAACTTGGCATTTCGATTATAATTATTCCATTATTGTTCCTAAGTGTAGCCTAGATACTGAAAATTGCCGTTTTTGCCTTTTTTCCAGCGGTTTCCTGTACCAGTTTGGGTACCAGGTAACCGGGCAGTTGTCGTTCCATCTGTGCTCTTAAAACAAGCGCAGATTGCTTACCGGTATCAAAATGCATGGCGCCGACCACGGGGTCGAGCAAGTGCAGGTAATATGGCAGCGTTTTGCATTGAAATAATCGTTTGCTCAGTCTTATAAGGGTATCGGCATCGTCGTTTATATCTTTAAGTAGAACGCTCTGGTTTAACAGTGTGACGCCCGCCGCGTGCAGCTGGTGTAACTTTGTGGATTCTTCATGTTGTAGTTCGTTGGCGTGGTTTGCATGGATCACCATGACGATGTCGAACCGGCTGCCGTGCAATAATTTCAGCAGGCCTTCATTTATTCGGCTGGGTAAAACGACTGGCAGGCGAGTGTGTATCCGTAAGGTTTTCAGGTGTGTGATGGTTGCCAGTCGTCCGATCAGTTTTGCCAGTTTTGCGTTGTCGAGCACCA
>SWCD01024121.1_pt1 | contig 18867 bp, 19 predicted proteins | sample 4693011 | NCBI WGS metagenome assembly SWCD01 (sample SAMN10267278, study PRJNA491770) | bioreactor metagenome | isolation source: DHS bioreactor inoculated with marine | place: Japan: Omine Ridge, Nankai Trough | reverse complement strand
TATTCTGGAGATGGAGCAGGCACTGCAAGATAAAAATAAACGTATAACTGAAACATTATCAAAATTGCAGGCATTGCATGAGGTAATCCAAAAAGATCTGATTGAAGCCGAACGCTTGCAACATTCATTAATACCGGAAAATCATATGAAGCTGGAAAACGGCGATATTTCGATCCTGTTTAAGCCATGTGGTCATGTTGGAGGTGATCTGGTAGGTTTTTTTCGCTTTGCGCGCGACCGCTTGGGGATGTACTCGATTGATGTTTCGGGTCATGGCATATCGTCAGCATTGGTTACAGCAATACTTGCGGGATATTTAAGCCGCAACAATAAAGCGCAAAATATTGCATTCGAGCGCGATCATAAGGGCGAATTCACGCACCGTGCGCCGGCTCATATTGCCGAGGCGTTAAACAATCAGTTACTGGCCGATATGGAAACAGAGCATTATTTCACATTAGCTTTTGCAGATATAAACCTGACCACGGGCCATACACAATTTGTGCAGGCGGGGCATCCATATCCTGTGATAGTTCGAAAAGACGGTACAACCGAACTTGTTGGCACTGGCGGCCCACCAATTGGGCTTATCGCCGGGGCCCAGTATAAAACAGAAACATTAGAGCTAAAGCACGGAGATCGGTTATTGTTGTATTCGGATGGCATAACCGAGTGCCAGAATGCAAATGACACACTTTACGATGAAGACCGGATGTGTGCAGCCTTATCTAACCACATCGGAAACACGGGGTTGGAATATATGCATGATATCTTGTGGGATGTAAACCAGTTTGCAAACGGCACCCCGTTTTATGATGATATATCTGCAATTTTATTCGAATTCTCAGGGAATAGAACCTAACTGTTTTTAAAAATTTACACTCTTTCAATTTCATACCTGCAAATTCATAAAAAACTCTGAGGTTTTCATTGAAACACCTGCATATTGTCAGATTTTATCGATATATATCAAAGCTGATTTGTTTGATTGGGATTTCTGCATGTGCAAGTTTGAATGCGCCATTAGCGAAAAATATCGCACAACCCAATAATAGGCCAGTTCGAAACCTTACATCCTTTAGCGCATCTTTGCGATGTATGGATAATATGTTGGCAAACGCCAAGCGGCCACGCATTTTGATTTCGTCGACAGTCATTAATGATCTTTCAAAGAAAACTTTCGTTGGCGCTGATGAAATGCTGCTTAATGCGATTAATCACATGAATATTAAAAGCGGGGCCTATATATTTCTGGACCAATCGTTTTCAAAAGATTTCAGCCAATTGATATTACTTTCTCCTACCGAGGATCAGGAAAAGCCCAAATTTTATTTTCGCGGCGCCATTACTCAAGTCGATACAAATACCTTGAATGACAATGTAAATATAGATTTGGATTTCACAAATGCGCCGCACCCGCTGACGATCAACAATGGTGCGCTGGAAACCCTATCGCCCAGCTTCAAAAAAGGTGTTTCAATAGTCTCGGTTGATCTGCATCTTGTTTCTTACCCGGATAAAACAGTTTTGCCAGGTGGGTCAGTTGCCAATTCAATGGTCGTAACAAACAAGGCGTTTGGATCAGGTGCTTCGGGACTGATAAAATTAACCGGATATGATATGTCATTCTCGTTTAACCGTGTTGAAAGCATCGGTCAGGCTGTCCGAAATCTAATAGAACTGGGCGCGATAGAATTGTTGGGCCGACATGCAAAAGTTCCTTACTGGCAATGTTTAAATATCGAGCCGACCAATGAAAAACTGGAAAATAATAAACGTAATAAATTTATTGCGACACCTAATAATATATCAATTTCCAAAACGCAAAAAATGTTATCCGGACTTGGGTATTATACTGGTCAACCGAACGGGCGGATGGATTTGAAAACGCATAAAGCGCTTTCAAAATTTCAGGCCGATAAAGATTTAATTGCAACTGGCGATCTGAACTACGACGTATATACACGTTTGGTTCAAGAATCTAATGGTTACCCGGTCAACGGATGGAACCATCCTGATAATAAATTGACAAATGCAGAGTTTCCATCAAAACCGAAAACCCGTACCTCTACTACGAAAAATCTAACCATAAGCAGTACGAAAACTGCTTATCGGATAAATGATGTATTTACAGTAAACCTTAAATCAAATGCATCTGGATTTTTATATTGTTACCATCAATCAGGAGATGGAGATGTTGTGCAAATTCTACCGAAAGACCCAAATATGCTGTTTCGGGTATCAAGCCGTTATTCCTGAAGGCTACCCGACAAGAATGACGGATTCATCCTGAAATATGAGCGTGAAAACAAAGCAGAACGCATTTTATGCGCCCTTCAGGACATTTCAGTAAAAGCTGTATCTCCGTTCGCAGGCAAATATAAACCTTTTTCAGCCCTGCCTGTTAAAAGATTGGAGGACATACCATCAAAATTTTCACATTTCGGTGGGTTGAAAGACTGGGTGATGATTTCAAAGGTGGCTGATTAATAAGTTTTCAAAACTGCGGCAAGGAAATCACGGTCGCCTTCATTGGTCAAAAGGTTAACAGCATCATTTGCATCGGCCCATATTGTGGTGTGAAAAGGCTCCATGGGATCCCGTAATTTGTAAACCGGGCGGCAAATATAGATATGGCAGATTTTTTGCGCCCAAAACCCGTAATCTGACATAAATGTAAACCGCTGATAAGCACCCAAACGGCGGTCGATTTGTACCTTCCAACCGGTTTCTTCCAGGCATTCGCGGTGCAAGGCTTGAAGAGCTGTTTCACCTGCATCAATACCGCCACCAGGCAGTTGTATTTCTACATCTGTCAAATTCTCTTGGGTCAACAAAACCTGACCTGAACGCATTATTATACCATAGGCACCGGGCCGGTGCCGGTATTGCACGTCAGATTTAACGGATTGGCCATAGCGTCTCATTCTTTTGACATAACCCAATTGATCGCAAATAACAGCTTGGAATTGCCCTTTGTGCCAAAACGTCTTATGGGGACAAAAAAATGTGGGTTTGTAATGTCTGATATTGAAGCAAAAATAGAATGGGATGACACAATCCTGTCCTTCCAGTTGGACAGAACCGATATACGTGGACGCGTTGCACGTCTTGATGGATTGCTGAATACAATATTGGGCCAGCACAACTACCCGCTAGAGGTATCCGCTATCCTGGCAGAAGCCGTGATTTTGACAGCGCTCATTGGCCCTACGATAAAATTACGTTGGAAATTATCACTGCAAATTCGTGGCGATGGCCCCATTCGAATTCTGGCAACCGATTACTACGGGCCCCAGAGCGATGGTGAACCAGCCCGTATTCGCGCCTATGCCAGCTTTGATGAAACGCGCCTGGCAACAGATAACGGGACTGCTTTTGAAAAAATCGGCAAAGGCATTTTTGGCATCCTTATTGACCAAGGCACAGACATGCAGCCATATCAGGGCGTGACACCGCTTGAAGGTGGGTCATTGGCGGCTTGTGCCAGCACATATTTTGCACAATCAGAGCAACTACCAACCGAATTTGCAATTTCTGTTGCTCAATCATCCACTGCTAACGAAATAAATAACTGGCGCGCGGGCGGCGTTATGGTGCAAATGATGCCAAAAGCATCCCCCTTTACCGCAACATCCGACGCCACAGAATCAATGGCAATTTTACAAGCGGATGATCTGGTGCCGGAAGACCGCGAAGATGGCTGGAACAGGGCCATCATGCACCTGCAAACGATTGATGAAACCGAGCTGGTCGGGCCATATATCTCTCCGGAAACATTGCTTAAACGTCTCTATCTGGAAGATCAGCCGCGTGTTTTCCCTATTCAACCTGTAGAATTCGGATGTTCATGCGGGCCGGATAAAGTGCGCTCTACCATGTCCATGTATTCTGCAAAAGACATCGAAAAGATGACAGCCGAAAATGGAATGGTCACCGCTGACTGCCAATTTTGCGGAGAACATTACGAACTTGATCCAAAAACTTTAGGGTTTGATGCAAAGGTTTAGGTTTTCAAACCCTTGCAGTAAGCCCGTCTCTGGGCCATGAACATGTTATGAAACGGTACAAAACAAAAATTGACGCAATAGAAAGCGCATTGCGCAATGTTGAAAATACCCCAACATCATCTGACTTTGATCTCAATCCTGAACAACAACCTCTTGATACGCAAAAACTACGCGATGCCGCAGTTTTAATCCCGATCGTTCTGGGAAAGAACGGACTGGATGTAGTTTTCACCAAACGTTCTTCCAGATTACGCCATCATCCGGGGCAAATCTCTTTTCCTGGCGGAAAACAGGACGAAACTGATACATCATTTCAACATACTGCATTACGCGAAGCGGAAGAGGAAATCGGGTTGGCACAAACTGATGTGCAAATTATTGGCGCTTTACCAAAACATATTACTGTCACATCATTTCTGGTTCACCCATACGTTGGTTTGATCCCGCCGGATTTCACACCACATATCCTGTCAGAGGAAGTAGCCGAGATTTTTACGGCCCCACTTGAACATTTACTGGATCCTTCCAATTATCTGATCGAAGGGCGCATGTGGTTGGGGAACAGGCGGCAATACTTTACAGTACCATACGGCCCATATTATATCTGGGGTGCCACAGCGCGGATGTTGCGAATGTTAGCAGACATACTGGAGCGAAAAGATGCGTATTAAAGCTGATTGGTTGCAATCCAGTGGCCCGATAGCCGTATTTACTCTTTTGGAACATGCCGGTTATAAGGTGTATTTTGTTGGCGGTTGTGTCCGCAATACATTGCTGAATAAACCGTTTACGGATATCGATTTGGCAACAAGTGCCCTGCCTGAAACAGTTATGAAGCTGGCAGAGTATAGCGATTTACGTGCGATCCCCACCGGCATCGAACACGGCACTATTACATTTGTTATTGATGGACAAACAGTAGAAGTCACTACTTTTCGCAAAGATGTTCAAACAGATGGGCGCCGTGCCGTTGTTTCGTTTTCAACATCCATAGAAGACGATGCAAAGCGTCGCGATTTCACAATGAACGCCCTTTATGCAGATTTGGATGGTACAATATTTGATCCATTGGGAGGTTTGGATGATTTACAGGCTGGGCGCGTTCGATTTATTGAAAACCCAACGGACCGCATACGCGAAGATTATTTACGCATTTTACGGTTTTTCAGGTTTCATGCACTTTATGGCAATCCAGAAACCGGGATTGACGCCGAGGCTCTAGGCGCCTGTGCGCAAAATCTGGACGGTATCGATAGCCTTTCAAAAGAGCGTATCGGCCATGAAATGCGTAAACTTCTGGCGGCGGAGAACCCTGCCCCAAGTATTGCAGCAATGGTACAAACAGGCGTGATGCACCGTGTTATTGTTGGCACAGACCCAAATTCAATTGCACCCCTTGTCCATCTAGAAAACACAGCAAACTTATCCCCTGATTGGATGCGCAGGCTTCTGGCACTTGGTGGGCAGGGCGTAAAAAATGCGTTGCGGTTAAGTAAACACGAAGCCCAGCTGTTAACCGAAATGCGCACAGTTGTTTCGGAAGCCTACCCCCCGAGAATTGCCGCTTACAAGTTGGGCCTTGAAGCAGGCCGTGATGCAACATTGGTACTATGCGCACACTTGGGAACCCCGTTGCCAGCAGATTTACAGAAGGAATTAACTGTAGGTGCAAAAGCAAAATTCCCAATTGCTGCCATCGATCTGGGGGATGGATTTAGTGGTCCTGAACTGGGCGCCGAGCTTAAAAGGTTAGAAAAAGCATGGGTGGATTCCGGCCTGCGCCTTTCCAAAGGTGATTTGTTGGCATTGAACTGATGTAACCCTTTCCGTACTGCCCGTTTTCAAGTATGCCGCCGACATGAGCGAGAAATTCAAAATAGATCGACTAAGCTGGCAAGGTGACGGTATTGCAACTGTCCGCAATGCGGATATTTTTATTCCCTATACGCTGCCGGGTGAGACTGCAGAGGGGAATATAGCAAACGGCATATGCAATGATGCGCGCATTCTGGAACCTGTACAGACGCGGATTAAGCCCGCTTGCCGGCATTTCAAAAAATGCGGTGGTTGTATTTTACAACATGCAAATGATGCTTTTTTGGCCGACTGGAAGACACAGTTGGTGAAAGATACGCTTTCGTTAAATTACATAGAAACAACATTTCGTTCTATTCAGGTCTCTCCACCGAAGAGCCGCAGACGCGCTGTTTTTTCAGCAAAGCGTACGAAAAAATCCGCCGAGATCGGATTTCATAAACAACATTCAGATATTTTGATCGATCTGTTGGAATGCCCGTTGATGCACCCGCAAATCATGCAGGGCTTTGATGCTTTTCGCGAAATTGCAAAACTTGGCTGTTCGCGAAAAACCGAAATTCGTATCGGCGCGACTGTCTCGGAAAACGGCTTGGACGTGGATATAACCGATGCCAAGGACCTTGAACCGAAACAAACAGAAACATTGGCACAGCTGTGCGCCATACACGGGTTTGCAAGAATTAGTTGGAATGGCGAGATTTTAGCCCAACTTAAACCACCCATCCAAAAATTCGGAACCGCCCATGTAACCCCGCCCGCCGGTTCGTTTTTACAGGCAACACCGCACGGCGAAGCAGCAATGGTATCTGCATCAGTTGAAACTCTCACCGGATGTAAGCGTGTGCTTGATTTATTCAGCGGCTCGGGTACTTTCACACTTCCACTTTCACAACATTCAGAAGTCCATGCCGTCGAATTTGCACCCGAAATGTTGGACGCACTGGTTACGGCGTGGCGCCAAGCAACCGGTACAAAAGATGTTACAACAGAAGCACGTGATTTGTTCTATCGTCCCCTGTTACTGGATGAGCTCAAAGGTTTTGATGGCGTTGTTGTTGATCCTCCGCGTGCAGGAGCACTGGAACAAACCAAGATTTTAGCACAATCAAATATCAAGAAAATATCGTTTGTATCATGCAACCCTGCTACTTTTTCACGTGATGCAAAAACCCTGATCAAAGGCGGTTACGCATTGGATTGGGTGCAGGTTATCGATCAGTTCCGATGGTCTTCACATGTTGAACTGGTTGCCCAGTTTACATTGGCGCGGTCTTAAATATTATGCCCGCTTGACTAAGCTGGCGACACCAAGAATATCCAGAACCTTAGCCTCGATATGTTCGGCGTTCATTCCGGCAATATCGTACATCGTTTCAGGTGTGTTGTGATGAATAAAGACATCCGGTAAAACCATAGAGCGCAACTTAAAACCTGTATCCAGCAAGTCGCTTTCAGTCATAAACTGCATGACATGGCTGCCAAAACCACCGACAGCGCCTTCTTCTATTGTGATCATAGCCTCGTGTGATGTGGCCAGTTCAGTGATCAAATCTGTGTCCAGCGGCTTGGCAAAACGCGCATCTGCCACGGTCGGTGTGATACCTTTTGCAGCCAGGCTTTCAGACGCTTTCATGACTTCCTGCAAACGCGTCCCGAATGACAGGATCGCAACACGGGCGCCTTTTTGGATCATGCGGCCTTTACCGATTGTTAAAATCTCACCTTTTTCAGGAATTTCAACACCGACACCTTCACCGCGCGGATATCGAAACGCACTGGGACGGTCATCAATCGATGCAGCGGTTGCAACCATATGTACAAGTTCAGCTTCGTCCGCCGCGGCCATCACGACGAAATCAGGCAAATTGGCCAGGAAAGCTATATCAAAACTGCCCGCATGGGTCGCACCGTCAGCCCCCACCAAGCCAGCGCGGTCTATCGCGAAACGTACCGGCAAACGCTGGATGGCCACATCATGAACCACTTGATCATAACCACGTTGCAAAAATGTGGAATACATCGTGCAAAACGGTTTCATCCCCCCTGCGGCCAAACCTGCACAAAATGTAACACCGTGCTGTTCAGCAATACCGACATCAAAGCACCTGCTTGGAAACCGCTCAGCAAACAGATCTAATCCCGTGCCATCAGGCATAGCGGCTGTAACAGCCACAATTTTATCGTCATGGGCTGCTTCTTTTATCAGGCTATCCGCAAACACCCGTGTGTAGCTTGGCGCATTGGATTTGGCTTTATGCTGTTTACCGGAAACCACATCAAATTTGCTGACCCCGTGATACTTGTCATCAGAGGCTTCTGCAGGGGCATAACCTTTACCTTTTTTAGTCAGGACATGGATCAACATCGGACCTGTTGCGCGTTTTTTTGTTGTGCGCAGAACACTTAAAAGTTGCTCCATATCATGGCCATCTATCGGGCCGACATAGGAAAACCCAAGTTGCCCAAACAACGTGCCACCTACAGTCATATGCTTAACCATGTCGCGGGCGCGCTTTGCGCCATCCTGAAATGGTTCTGGCAAAAGTGATACAGCCCCTTTTGCCGCGGCTTTTAGTTCCTGAAACGGTTCACCGGCATAAAGTTTGGACAGATAGGATGACATCGCACCGACAGGCGGGGCAATGGACATTTCATTGTCATTTAAAATAACAAACAAACGTTTACCCAAATGGCCCGCATTATTCATAGCCTCATAGGCCATTCCCGCCGACATCGCACCATCACCGATCACAGCAATTGCATCACCAAGCCCGTGTTCGGGTGCTCCGCCCAAATCACGCGCAACAGCAAAGCCAAGGGCCGCAGAAATAGATGTCGAGCTATGCGCTGCACCAAACGGATCAAACGGACTTTCGCTGCGTTTTGTAAAACCTGATAGTCCATCTGGTTGGCGCAAGGTTCGAATACGGTCTCGCCGTCCGGTCAGGATCTTATGCGGGTAGCTTTGATGGCTTACATCCCAGATCAGACGATCTTTTGGTGTATCAAACACAGCATGAATTGCCGTTGTCAGTTCAACCACGCCAAGCCCGGCGCCCAAATGCCCACCGGTTACAGAAACCGCCGAAATTGTCTCTGCACGCAATTCATCAGCTAACTGACCTAGTTGCCCATTGGACAGTTGCTTTAAATCTTCCGGGCTACTCACTTTGTCCAGAAGCGGTGTACTTGGGCGGTCATTCGTCACGGGCATTGGCCTTTGCTACTTATTACGCTCGATAACGTATTGTGCAACTGCACGCAACTTATCGGCTTTTGTGCCGTAGGGTGATAACACATCTTGTGCCTGTTCAATCAATGCTGCGGCGCGTTGTTTAGCCGCCGCTAGACCAAGGATAGACACAAATGTTGCTTTCCCAGCCTCAGTATCTTTTTGCAGGCGCTTTCCTGCGGCTTGTGCATCACCTTCAACATCCAGAATGTCGTCCTGAATTTGAAACGCCAAACCCAACGCATCCGCATATTCTGAAAGGATTATACTTGGCTGACTTGCCAAAACCGCGCCTGCTTCCGCCGACCATTTAATCAACGCACCTGTTTTATTGGCTTGCAAATCTGTGATCTGTTCCAATGTCAAAGGTACCTGTGCAGTCTCTGCCGCAATATCCTGCGCTTGCCCCAAGACCATCCCGAATGCACCGGAAGCACATGCAAGTCGGTTGATAAGACTGATCCGGATTGTATCATTTTCAGCGGCTGCTTTTGTTGACAAAATTTCATATGCCAGGGTCTGCAATGCATCACCGACCAGAACAGCTGTAGCCTCATCCCATTTTATATGAACGGTCGGTAATCCACGCCGAAGATCATCGTCATCCATACACGGCAAATCGTCATGTACCAATGAATAGGCATGAATACATTCAATTGCAGCCGCGCATTGTAATGCCTGCCCGGTATCCACATCAAACAAAGCGGCAGACTCCAACACCAAAAATGCCCGCAACCGCTTACCGCCATTTAAGACCGCATGACGCATAGGTACTGCAATTAACGATTGCGCGGGATTTGGCAGGCATGCATCTAATCTGGCTTCAACCAGTTGCACCGCCTTGGTCAGTTGGGTTGCGAACTCTGGGGCCATAGTCGTTAGCCTTCAGCCGGTTTCAAACCCTCTACTTTGCCATCAGGGCTAAGTGTGATTTGTGCAACCTTTTCCTCGGCTGCTTTCAGCTTTTCTTCACAATGCTTTTTCAATTCAGCACCGCGTTCATATAGCTTAATGGAATCGTCCAATGCAACCTGGCTGCTTTCAAGTTTGGAAACCACCGTTTCCAACTCTGCCATTGCCTGTTCGAAATTCATCTCTGTAACTGGCTTATCGCTCATTGATTAATGCTCCATCAATACTTTCACATGCGCCGCTGTTGAAGCTGCCAGCGCATCAAGATCATATCCACCTTCAAGAGTCGAGACCAGTCGGCCAAGACACAGGTCATTTGCCGCAGTTTTTAACTGCATTGTAGCCCAGGCAAAATCATCTTCATCAAAGTTTAAATTTGCCAAAGGATCCGCATAATGTGCATCAAACCCTGCTGAAATGAAAATCATCTCTGGTTTATGGTGATATAATGCAGGCATTATTGACTTTTCAAAGGCGGCTTTCAGCGCATCACCATCTGCATTCGGTGCCAGCGGAATATTCAATACATTACCTGACGCACCTGTTTCATGGGCAGCACCTGATCCCGGATATAGTGGCATTTGATGCGTGGACGCAAAAAGAATACGGTCATCATTCCAGACCAGATCCTGTGTACCGTTTCCGTGATGCACGTCAAAATCCACAATCGCCACACGCGATAATCCATGGTGCTCCAGCGCATGTTTCGCACCGATAACAACATTCCCAAACAAACAAAAACCCATCGAAGTTGCCGTTTCGGTATGATGTCCGGGCGGGCGAGTAGCACAAAATGCATTATCGGCAATGCCGGACATCACCAAATCAACAGCTTTTACATTCGCCCCTGCAGCGCGAAGGGCTGCATTAAATGATCCATTTGTCATATGAGTGTCAGCATCCAACATCGTCCAGCCTTGTTGCGGCTCTGCCGCTTGCACACGGTTGAAATAGTCTTCCGGGTGAGCGCGCAATATCTGGGCTTTTTCCGCTAAAGGGGCTTCAACCCTTTGCAAAGCATCGAACTCGGTCGTTTGTAGAACTGCCAAAATCGCCTGCAATCGAGCCACACATTCCGGGTGCCCCACAGGGGTGACATGCTTCAAGCAATCGGGATGTGTAATAAGAGCTGTTGTCATTGGCAGTTTAATCCGGAGCCAGCATATATCCCGCACCGCGCACAGTTTGCAGGTAGCGTGGGTTTTTCGGGTCCACTTCGATTTTTCGCCGCAACCGTGTTATCTGAACATCAACGGCACGCTCTTGGCTTTTCCCATTGTCCCGGCCTAAATCCTCGACCAGTTTTGCTCGTGATACTGGTTGATGGATAGCAGCCGAAAATATACGCATCAATGCACTCTCAGTTGCGGTTAGACGCACCAGATTAGTTCCGCACCACATTTCGCCACGCGATACATCATAATGCACCTCGCCTAATTGTAATGTTTTTGGTGGCGCATCAATAGGTGCATCAACAGGCACACGACGCAAAATCGCATTAATCCGCAGAACCAGTTCTTTTGGCTCGAACGGCTTGGTCAGATAATCATCCGCACCTGCCTCCAGTCCCATAATACGTTCATTCGATTCCGCCTTGGCTGTCAAAAGCAGGATTGGCGTATTCAGATTTTCACGCAATGATTTCGTAAGGGTCATGCCATCTTCGCCTGGCATCATTACATCCAGTACGAGCAGATCAAACTCCAAACCCTCCAGCAACCTGCGCGCATGGGCGGCATCCCGTGCTGTCGTAACCCAAAATCCATGACGGCTTAGAAATTTTTGCAAAAGGCCGCGAATACGTTCATCATCATCTACGATAAGAATGTGGGCATCGTTTATATTCGGTACTGACATTATAACTCCATGCATTCTAATCCAGATGAATCTTCATTCGTGGATCCATAATATTTTGTAAGACAGTTCTAAAGCCTTGTACAGCATCCGGCCCCGCCGCTTTATATGCCGCCCGCATTCGTTTGCGTTGCGCCTCTGACAGGCTACGTTCCAGATCTATTCCCACTTGTGTAAGCAGTAAGTTTCTTTCGCGACGATCCCGCTTACCCACTTTGCTTTCGACCAGTTCATCTTCAATCAATTGGCGCAAAACGCGGTTCAACGATTGCTTCGTGACCCCGAGAATGTCTAAAAGTGCGCTTACTGTTATATTTGGATTGCGATTAATAAAATGCAAGGCCCTATGGTGTGCACGGCCATAAGTGTAATTTTGCAAAATTTGATCCGGGTCGGATGTGAACCCCTTGTATGCAAAAAACATCAACTCTATGCCTTGCAACAATTGATCATCGGTCAAGAAAAGCATGCTTTCCACTTTTACAACATTTGTATTATCTGCCATTTACTACATCCAATCACAAAAAAGCCGCCGCCACCCCAACATACGTCAGTATTATTGACATTCCAAGAATCAAATGCTAGCAAATATAAGGTTTTTCGTAATTTTATGACATTTTACAAACCTAATTGGTAATAAAATTACAAATGTTGGTAGCAGGAGATCTAATAACATGGCTGGTTCTTACGATGATCGTGATGGTTTAATTTGGCTGGATGGCAAGCTTGTCCCATGGCGTGACGCCAATGTGCATCTGTTAACCCATGCGATGCACTATGCATCATCCGTGTTTGAAGGCGAGCGTGCATATAACGGCAAGATATTCAAAAGCCGCCTGCATTCGGAACGCCTGTTGAAATCCGGCGAATATATCGATGTACCTATCCCCTATACGGTCGATGAAATCGAAGCCGCGAAATACGATGTGATGAAAGCCAACGGGCTGACAGACGCTTATGTGCGCGTGCTTGCATGGCGTGGTTCCGGTGATGATATGGGTGTCGCTTCTCAAAACAATCCTGTCAGAATGGCAGTGGCCGCTTGGGAATGGGGTGCTTATTATGGCGACGCCAAGACCAAGGGTGCCAAGCTGGACATTTCCAAATGGAAACGCCCGAGCCCGGAAACTATCCCGTGTTTTGCAAAAGCATCCGGTCTTTATATGATCTGTACAATGGCCAAGCATCAGGCCGAGGCCAAGGGGTGTTCGGATGCGATGATGTTCGATTATCGCGGCTATGTGGCCGAGGCCACGGGTGCGAACCTGTTCTTCGTCAAAAACGGTGAGGTTCATACACCGAAACCGGATTGCTTTTTGAACGGGCTGACACGTCAAACGGTTATCGGCATGCTGGAAGAAAAACAGATCAAAACCCATGTGCGCCATATCATGCCCGAAGAACTTGAAGGGTTCGAGCAATGCTGGCTGACGGGGACTGCCGCCGAAGTGACCCCAGTGGGGCAAATCGGTGACTATAACTTTGAGGTCGGTGCAATGGCGCGCGATATTTCGGAAAGCTACGAAAAGCTGGTGCGGAAGTAGGCGTAAGAGAAATGTCCCAGTTGGGACACTATGTTAAGGTATTGTAATTACTTGATTTATGAGATTTTCTTATGGCTTTACGCGTGGGCTGAAGCCCACCCTACGCGACAACAGGCGGATGCTTTTGCGGGTATTGCGTAGCTTTATGGTAAGCGTGGCCAAGTCGCAGAACCTGTGCATCCTGTCCGCGTTTTCCGATCAGTTGCAGGCCCATCGGCAAGCCTTCCGCGCCAAATCCAACCGGAACAGATAAAGCGGGCAAGCCGATCAGGGACGCGGGTATAACAACCTCCATCCAGCGGTGATAGGTATCCATTTTGCGCCCTGCAACCTGTTTGGGCCAGTGCAATTTTGCGTCAAACGGAAACATCTGCGCTGTTGGCAGTGCAAGCATATCCACATCCATCATAGCAACTGTGCGAAACCATTGCGAACTGATCAGGCTAGCCTCATGCACATCACGTGCTGAAAGAGCCAGACCACATTCAATTTCCCACAGCATTTCAGGCTTTAGCAAATCACGCGTTACAGGGTTTTCGAATAATTTCACATAGCTCGATGCCGTGGTAAAACTGCGCAATGTAATCCAAGCATGCCAAATATCTTCGGGTGCGAATGGCGGGATAACAGGGCGTATATCGCACCCAAGATCAGACAGGGTATCCAACCCATTTGTGCAAAGTTCCAGCACACCGCCCTCGATCGGGTAATACCCGTTCCAGTCACCGATCCAGCCAATTTTCTGACCCTTTATCGGCTGATCACCCATCCCGGTGAAAGGGTTGGTTGCATGGGGTAACCGCGCATCGGGCACGCCGATAACCTGTAGCATCAGTTCCAAATCCTTAACCGTTCGTGCCATAGGGCCACTGGTGGAAAGCTGATGCAAAAAACTGTCCCCTGCGGGATCATCAGGCACCAAACCGTAACTGGGTCGAAACCCGTAAACATTATTCCAACCCGCAGGGTTTCGCAGCGAGCCCATCATGTCAGACCCGTCTGCTAGTGGCAGCATTCCCGCTGCCAACGCGGCCCCCGCCCCGCCCGATGATCCACCCGCCGAACGGGTTAAATCATAGGGGTTAACGGTTACACCATGAACAGGGTTATAGCTGTGTGAGCCAAGGCCAAACTCCGGTGTGTTGGTTTTACCGATTATCAGCGCCCCCGCAGCCCGCAGGCGCGCAACCAATAGGCAATCTTTTGCCGGTATATTATCTTTGTGAATTGGTGACCCATAAGTGGTGGTAATGCCTTTGGTTTCACGCAAATCCTTGATCGCAATCGGCAGACCATAGAGCGGCCCGCAGCCACCCGTATTTTGCATATCTTCTGCTTCAGCCATTATATCCGCGCGTGAACGCATTGATATAATTGCATTGACCAATGGGTTCACCGCTTCGATCCGGTCGAGACAGGCCTCGGCAATTTCTAAAACAGACAGCTTACCCTGCCGTTGCGCATCCCTAAGTGCTGTTGCGCTCATACTTGTAATTACGTTTTCCAAACCATACCTTAATCTGCATTTCTTGTTCTTTTTTCATCTTACCCCTTTTTTTGTGCCCATAGTTAAACTATCTTCTATTTAGAAAGCGCGTCTCGTATCTTGCTCCGACGCAGTTTTCTAACGGAATTCGAGAAAACTCGATTATAAGGGAAGGAAAATAATTCTATGAGCAAACGTGATGATCTGATTGCACAATATGCGGGCGACCTGCGCGATAAATGTGGTATTGAACCAGATATGGATCTGTTGACAAAAGTAACCATCGGCTGTGGCCCCGCGATTTATAATGCGGATTCGTCAACCGTTGCGGGAACGCAAGATTCTGAGCTGGAAACAGTAAAAAATAATTTCCTGATGAAAAAGCTCGGCCTACCTGATGGCCCTGAATTGATGGATGCGATTAACTCTGTCCTGACAACATACGGCCAGTCAAACCGCAATAAATACCGCGCGGTTGTATATTACATGCTGACAAAGCATTTCGGCAAAGAGTCAATTTACGGCTGAATATAACAAAATTTAATGAAAAGGGTGCCAGTTTAGGTGCCCTTTTTTTGTTCTATGCCCTCAAAGGCAGTCCCAGAATATCCCGTGCTTCTTGCCAGTTTGCAACGGGGCGTTCGTATTTTTCGCACAGCTCCACAGCACGTGTCACCAAAGCCGCATTTGACGGGGCCAGCGTATTGCGGTCAATCCGCATGTTGTCTTCCAAACCCGTGCGCGTATGACCACCTGCCGCAATGGACCATTCATTCAGGGCAATCTGCCCGGAGGCAACCCCCGCACCGCACCATGTAGCGTCAGGCGCAATACGTTTCACGGTTTTGACGTAGAAATCGAAAACATCGCGGTCCACGGGCATTGCGTTTTTCACACCCATGACGAATTGAATGTGAAGCGGCCCTTTCAAGCGGCCATCCGCCTGCATTTTCACCGCCTGAAAAATGTGTGATAAATCGAACGCCTCTATTTCGGGCTTTACATTATACTTGATCATCTCGGACGCCAGCCAATCAACCAAGTCAGGCTGGTTTTCATAAACCCGTGTCGGGAAATTGTTTGAGCCGACGGATAATGAAGCCATATCAGGGGCCAAAGACAACATACCGCCCCGTTCATGCCCCGCACCGGAACGACCGCCCGTGGAAAGCTGCACAATCATGCCCGGGCAATGTTTTTTTATGCCCTCTTGCAGGGCCGCAAATTTTTCCGGATCGGAACTGGGTGTTTCATCCGCGTTACGCACATGACAATGAGCAATGGTGGCTCCCGCTTCAAAGGCCGCATGGGTGCTTTCGATTTGTTCCGCAACCGTTGTCGGGACTGCCGGATTATGTGCCTTTGTCGGAACCGAGCCAGTGATGGCAACGCAAATTATACAAGGGTTAGTACGCATGATTTTATCCTTTATAGCCGCCCAGATCGCAAATGATCTGCCATTCGGTTTCTGTTACAGGTTGAACTGACAGACGTGAGTTTTTGACCAAGATCATGTCGGTCAATCGCGGGTCGGCCTTGATATGTTCCAATGTTACCGGATTTGGCATATCAGCAACTGCGCGAATATCAACACATTCCCAGCGCGGATCATCTGTTGTGCTGTCCGGATGACATAGCGCACTGACCTCGATTATCCCGACTATGCGTTTTTCGTTAATTGAATGGTAGAAAAAACCCAGATCGCCAACAGCCATTTGGCGCATAAAATTACGCGCCTGATAGTTGCGCACCCCATCCCATTCCTCACCGGCTTGCCCTTTAGCAACCTGCTTATCCCAGCCCCAGGTATTGGGTTCGGATTTAAACAACCAATATGCCATGTGTTTATACCTCTCGTTTCAACGGCCGCGACATTAACTGCTGTAACGCATCTTTAACCGATAATTTCTTCTGTAATACAGCGGATACTGCTGCGCAAATTGGCATTTCAATATGATATTTTTCAGCCAAAGCACCAACAGCCATTGCGGTTGCTATACCTTCAACAGTTTTTGTTTGCCCGAAATCAGCGCTTGAGCCAACTTGGTGGCCAAAAGCAAAGTTGCGCGATTGCATGGAAGTGCAGCTTAACACCAAATCGCCAAAGCCGGACAGGCCGGACAGGGTTTCGGGTTTTGCGCCCATTTTGGCGGCAAGGCTTTTCAGTTCGGCAAATCCGCGTGTCAGCAAAGCTGCTTGCGCGCTTTCGCCAATATCCGCGCCGCGCACAATGCCGCAGGCGATGGCGTAGACATTCTTTAATGCACCACCCAGTTGCACGCCTTTTACATCACTTGTGAGGTACATACGCAAAGATGAAGTTGAAAGCATTGACTGCAAATCAACTCCTAAAGAAGTATCTGTGATTGCAAGCGTCAGCGCGGTTGGTTTGCCGCGAGCTATCTCTTGGGCAAAACCCGGGCCGGAAATCACGCCGCCAATATGGTTTGGCAACTCATCAGCCAAAATGTCGGTTTGGCTGCGTGACGTTGTCAACTCTATGCCTTTTGCGCACATCAGGATTGGACAGGTGATGTCGGCTAAACTTCCTGAAGTTAAAACGGTTCGTGTGACCTGGGCAGGAACAACCATCAACACGGCATCCGATCCATTAAGATCTGATAAATCAGCCGTCACTTTTAACGTGTCTGGCAGTGTTACATTTGGTAAATACGGTGTCTTATGCGTTTCGCCCATACGCGCCATTTGCGCTGCATCGCGCCCCCAAAGGGTCACGTTATGGTTGTCATTTGCAAGCACGCTTGCCAAAGCGCTTCCAAAAGCGCCTGCGCCTACCACTCCTATGTTGCTCATGCCTTGGCTCCTTTTTTTCCAGACCCTAACATCGGTTTTGCAGACTGATCCAGTGGCCAGCGGGGGCGCGCGGCCAGTGCCATTGTGCTGAAATCACGCGTGCGGTATTTTTCAACACCAACCCATGCGATCATTGCGGCATTGTCAGTGCAATATTTCAAAGGCGGTGCCAGAAAACTAAAGCCAATAGCAGCGCATAGCCCTTGTAGTCCTGTCCGAATTTCAGTGTTCGCCGCAACACCGCCTGCAACGGCAAGCACAGGGGTAGGTGCGTTCGTTTCATCCATGAACGCCAAACAAGCACGTCTGGTTTTTTCAACCAGCGTATCGGATACAGCCGTCTGAAAACCTGCACACAAGTCAGCGCGATCTTGCACCGTCAGCCCGCCTTTTTCGTCGATGATTAAATCACGCGCTCGGCGCAATGCGGTTTTCAAACCGGAAAACGACATATCACACCCTGCACGGTCCAACAAAGGACGCGGTAGTTTGAAGCGTTTTGCATCACCAATTACAGCCTCTTTTTCCACTAGAGGCCCGCCGGGATTTCCCAACCCCAACAGTTTAGCTGTTTTGTCGAATGCCTCACCGGGGGCATCGTCAATTGTCCCGCCAAGCCGTGTGAACCTATCTGCCGCATGCACAATTAAAAACTGACAGTGGCCGCCACTGACCAGAAGCATCAGATAAGGAAAAGTCGTGTCATCAGTCATACGCGGCGTTAACGCATGGCCTGCCAGATGGTTAACACTGATCAAGGGCTTACCTGCCCCAGCGGCCAACCCCTTGGCACACATCACACCACTTAACACACCACCTATCAAGCCCGGGCCGGACGTAACTGCTATCGCATCCACATCATCCAGCTTTAGTCCTGCGCCCTTAAGTGCTGCCTCAACGCAAATATCCAGTCTTTCCACATGCGCGCGGGCCGCTATCTCTGGCACGACACCGCCAAAATCCACGTGCAGTGCATTTTGATCAAACACCACAGAAGATAAAACCTCTGCCGGTTCTTTGATCGAATGGCGCACAATGGCGGCAGCCGTATCATCGCAGCTGCTTTCCAAACCCAGAATTGTGACAGTTTCAGTCATTGCCAATAATAGCCTTACGTGTTCATTTAGAGTTCGAGTTACCACCTGACCTTTATGCAAGCAATGGCAGCTGTTTTATGAGTAAACAAAATAAAACCTT
>SWCD01005399.1_pt1 | contig 18908 bp, 12 predicted proteins | sample 4693011 | NCBI WGS metagenome assembly SWCD01 (sample SAMN10267278, study PRJNA491770) | bioreactor metagenome | isolation source: DHS bioreactor inoculated with marine | place: Japan: Omine Ridge, Nankai Trough | reverse complement strand
GGGGGTGGGAGGGTTGTTGGGCGTTGATTGAAAGGCTCGGGTCCCGCCCTCTTGAGAAACCGGCCTTTCGGCCGGTTTCTCACCCAAACAGAGCCAGGAATACCCCTGCCGCCACCGCCGAACCGATCACTCCCGCCACATTCGGGCCCATCGCCGCCATCAGGGGGTTGACCCTTCCGTCGGTCTCCTTCGAGACGAAGTTCTGCACCACGCGCGAAGCCATCGGCACGGCGGAGACGCCGGCGGCTCCGATGCACGGGTTGATCTTCTTTTCGTCGGGGAGCAGGACGTTCAGGAACTTGGCGAAGACGACTCCCCCGAAGGTGGAGAACGAGAATGCCACGGCGCCGAGGGCGAGGATGTACAGGGTCTGCTCCCGGAGGAACGTGGAGCCGGCCATCGTGGCGCCGACCACGAGCCCCAGGAAGATCGTCACGATGTTGATGAGGGGACCTCCGGCCGTCTTGGTCAGTCGATCGGTGACCCCTGATTCCCGAATCAGATTCCCGAACATCAGCATCCCGATCAGCGGAGCGCAGGCGGGAATGAAGAGCGAGGCCAGGACGGCTACCACGATGGGGAAGATGATCGCCGCGGTCCTGCTGACCGGCTTCGCCTGCGGCATGTCGATCGCCCGCTCCTTGTCGCTCGTCAGAAGGCGCATGATCGGCGGCTGGATGATCGGCACCAACGACATGTACGAGTAGGCCGCCACCGCCACCGCGCCGAGGAGGTGCGGGGCGAGTTGGCTCGCCACGTAGATCGAGGTGGGGCCGTCGGCGCCGCCGATGATCCCGATGCTGGCGGCCTCCTTCAGGTCGAACTTGAAGATGTAGAACGCCCCCAGCGCGGCGATGAAGATCCCGAACTGTGCGGCCGCCCCGAGGAGGAAGGTGATCGGCCGGGAGAGCAGCGGGCGGAAGTCCGTCAACGCGCCCACACCGAGGAAGATCACCGGAGGCAGGAACTTCGTCTCGATGCCGAGATTGTAGACGAACTGCATCAATCCCTCGGCCATGTAGCCGGAGTGCGGCACCGATGGACTGCCGGCGCTCATGAACGCCCCCGGAAGATTCGCGAGGATCGCCCCGAACCCGATGGGGATGAGCAGCAACGGTTCGTAGTTCTTCTTCACGGCGAGGTAGATGAGCACCCCGCCGATGGCGAACATGACGACGTTCTGCCACGTGATCGCGGCGAACCCCGACTGTTCGACCAGCGTTCGAAGGGCCTCCACCCTAACCTCCGATGGTCAGGATGGACTGGCCCGCCATGACATCGTCGCCCAGGCCGGCGTCGATGCTCGTCACCGTTCCGGCGCAGGGTGACTTCACGTCGTGCTTGGCCTTCATGGCTTCCACCGAGGCGACCACCTGGCCCGCGGTCACGCTGTCCCCCACCTTCACGGCGACGTCCACGAGTTCGGACTTGCCCTCGAAGGGGGAGTAGACCGGCGTGCCGTTGCTCGACGGCGGCGCGGCCTTCTGGGCCGGAGCCTCCGTCTTCTGTCCCGCGGGCGGCTCGATGGTGATGGTGAAGCGCCTCGTCTTCTCACCGTCCTTCACGGTGCAGGTGGTGGTGACGGCGCTGGTGAACGCCGGCGCGGCGGCGGGCGCGGCGGCCGGTGCGGCGGCGGGCTTCGGGGCCTCGGCCTTCTTCTTCAGCGGGAGCACGATCTTGGCCTTGCCGCTCAGGAACCGCAGGCCCTCGTTCAGCTCGATCTTCTTGCCCGGCTTGCAGGCCGCGGCCACGAGGAAGATGTTCTCCTCGGTCATCTCCATGCCCCGCTCCGTCAGCGCGGCGGTGGCCTGCTCGATGCTGTCCGGGGCGGCCTCCAGCGGGTCTCCGTCGAAGGGCTCCTTGCCGAGCTGCTCGGCGGCGATCTTCACCACCTCCGGGTCGGAGGGCAGGGGCGGCCGGCCGAAGTAGCCGAGGACGGCGAGGCCGAAGCCGTCGTTGATCTTCTTCCAGCGTCCGTGCAGGACGTTGTTGAAGGCCTGGAGCCAGTACTGCTGGCTGCCCGGCGTGACGCTGGTCCACGCGCCGCCGGCCTTGACCACCGTGGGGAACTCGGCCAGCACGTCGCTGTAGCGGTTCAGGATGCCCGCCTCTTTCATCATGTGGACGTTCGGGCCGATGGCTCCGCCCGGCATGGGGAAGCCGACCACGCGGGCGTCGGCGGTGGTGGTCACCGGGTTGAACTCGTACTCGATGAGCCCCTCGTTCAGCATGTTCTCGATCTCGTCCATCTTGGTGTGGTCGATGTCGAGGGAGTAGCCGGTGCCCTTCAGCGCGTGCCACATGGAACGAACGTCGGGCTGGACCGTGCCGGAGGCCATCGGGCGCACGGACAGGTCGATGCCGTCCACGCCGCCCTCGATGCCGGCCAGGTAGCACGAGACGGCCATGGAGGCGGTGTCGTGGGTGTGCTGCCAGAGGATCACCTCGGGCGGCAGGATCGCCTTGATGCCCTTTGCCGTCTCGTAGCATGTGCGCGGGTCGGTGGTGCCCGAGGCGTCCTTCATGCAGACCGAATCCATATGCACGCCGGAGTCGAGGAGTTTCTTCACGATACCCACGTAGAAGGCCGCGGTGTGGACCGTGTCGTCCTCGAAGGGGAGGCCCATCAACGCCACGCAGACTTGGTGGTGCATGCCCGCGTCGAGAATCGGCTTCGCCGTCTTCACCAGGTTGTTCACGTCGTTCATGTAGTCGAAGTTCCGGTCCCAGGTGGTCCCGTGCTTCGCCATGAGCTTGCCCTGGAGATTCAGGGCCTTGGTCCGTTGGGTGTAGAGCGTCACCCCGGACACGGAGCGTGTCAGGATCTGCAGGTCGGCGTCGGGGCCGACCGCCTTGCGCATCTCGTCCTGGCACGCGAACGGATCCTCACCCACGTAGAAGTAGGGGGCCTGGTACCGCGCGCCACCACCGAACTCGAAGTGCCGGATGCCGGCTTCCTTCGCCGCGAACTCCATCGCCGGAAGGATGTCCTTCAGGCGGGTCTTGCCTCCGAACGAACTCTGCAGGCCGTCACGGAAAGGCGTGAACATCACCCGGATCTTTTTCGGGGTGTCGGTGAAGATCATCTCTCCTCCTCGATCTGAACGACTCTGGCGCCCGGAATGAGCGTCGCCACGGAGCTGGCAATGGCCGCGACCATCGCGGGCTCAAGAGCATCTTCGCCTTCGGGGAACGATGTGGTGATCAGGTGCATCACCACCGCGAGGAACGTGAGAAGCAGGAACACAGTGAGAAAGGCGAGGCCGCAAACTGCGAACAGGCTGGTGGCTACCACAGGCGCTTCCTCCCAACGACGCTACCCAGCCGAAAAGCATAAACCCGATCCGGGCGCGATGTCATCCCCAATTCAGTCGATCGCTCGATCGAATGGTCCGGGGAGTCGGGGAGGTCCGGGAGATCAGGCTTCGAGGATCAGGCGGCCTCTGGTGACGGGATCCTCGAGTCCGGCAATTCGAAGCGACAGGTCGTCGCCGATGGACTCCACCCGCCCCCGCGCCAGAGCGTGGGGCCAGGAGTCGCGGGGGCTTTGCTCGTCGATGCCCTCGGGGTACACCGTGACGACCCGGCCGACGACTCCGGAGTTCTCGCGGTAGGCCGTGAGGAGAGCCGCCGGTCCGGACTCGAGCAGCGCTTGATAGCGCCCGAGCACGCGGTCGAGCAGAGGCCGGAGCAGGTCGGCGTGCGTCGTGTTCTCGCCTTGCTCGACGAGAGAAGTCACGCCCGGCACGAAGGGCGTGGGGGCGACTTCGGGGCGACTCTCGACATTCAGTCCGACGCCGACCACGGCGTGAGCGAGGTGGTCCTGCCGGCTCGCCGTGGCGGTCAGCACGCCGGCCACCTTCCGTCCGTCGAGGAGGATGTCGTTCACCCACTTGATCCGCGGTGAGAGCCGGTTCGCGGTGACCGACCGGATGGCGTCGACCACCGCCACCGCCGGGAGCATGACGAAGGCCAGCGCGTCGCGGGCCGGAAACTCCCGAGGGCACAGGGCGGCGCTCAGGTGGACGTTGCCGCGTTCCGCGGACCAGGCCCGCCCGCGGTGTCCGTGAAACTCTCGACCCGAAATCGCGAGGAGGGCGACCGGCCCCGCCGGCGTGGTTTCAGCCGAGAGCATCGAGGTGAGCGCGTCGAACTGGGAGCCCGGGGACGTCTCGACCACCACCACGCGGTGCCAGCCGGGAAACGCGTCCGCGACGCCGAACGACGGACCGTGGCCGCCGGCAAGCTCGAAGAGTTCGCGGTCCTCTCGCGAGAGATCCCGCACCGCCGCCGCCCGGACCTCAGCCGGGACGAACGGCCGTGCGCCCTGATCGAAGATGAGGAGTCCCTCGTTCATGGCCCGGATGCCGGCGCCTCCTGCAAGCCGGGCGGCAAGTGGTTTCTCATCGGGAGACGTACCGCCCGCCGTTCTCCGCCGCCAGCTGGGACATGAACTCCACGTTGTGTCCCAGGAGCCCGATGGTGTGGATCCGGATGCGGCCCAGGTGGTTCCACTTGCGGACGGCGCGGGTGATCTTCGTCCAGTCGTCCACGCTGGCGTCGGCGTTGGTGGGGGAGCCGTCGGACATCAGGAAGATCGTGTCGGCGCCGAGTGCGTAGTCCTTGTCGGCGCCGGTCCCGGCCATGCGGAAGGCCACCTCGAGGGCCGCATAGATGTTCGTGGTCTCGGAGGGCCGGAGTTTCCGCACCCACTCTTCGGCGGCGTCGCGGTTCTTGCGGACGCCCGCCACCAGCCCCTTGCGCCACATGAACACGCGGTTGTTGAAGGCGATGATGCTGAAGCTGCTGTCCTTGCCGAAGTGGCGGAGCGCCCGCAGAAGCTCACGCTTGGCCAGCTCGAGGCGCGAGATTTCGCCAGGCTTCGGCTTCTCCTGATACTCGACCGCGGAGTAGGACATCGACTCGGAGATGTCGATGATGAAGACCGCCTTGTTCGTGCGGATGGGCAGGCCGTAGTAGTTCTCGTCGTCGGGGCCGGGCTCCTCGTCGTCACCGGCTTCCGGCGCGGTGCCGGTCTCGAACTCCGGGTCGCCCAGGTACTCCTCCTTGTGCTCCTCCCACCACCGCTCCCAGCTCTCCGGGATGGGGCCGAACTTCTGGCCCGTCAGGCGCGCCAGAATCTCGACCAGATCCTCGAGGATCCGGCCGTTCTCCTTGCCGACCCGACCGATCAGGGGCTCGACGACATCCTTCGTCCCGATTGCACCGAGCGCATCGATGGCCGCGGCGCGCACCGTCCAGGTCCGGTCTTTCAGGAGGTCCGCGAGGTCCTCGGTCGCCTCCGTGGCCTTCATCTTCCCGAGGGCCGTGGCCGCCGCGGTTCTGACGTGGGCGTCCTTGTCCCGGAGCGCGCGCGAGAGGGGCTCGATCGTCTCGGGGTCGGCCTTCTCGACGAGCACCAGCGCCACCGTTTCCCGCGCCCGCCAGTGCTTCTCCCTGAAGAGCCCCTCCTTGACGAAGTACTCCATGACCTTGTGGTGATTCATCTTCACCAGGCCTTCGAAGATCGCGTCCTGCACCTTGAGCTCGGCGTCGACCGCGTCCTTCAGACGCTGCAGTTCGGGAGCGGGGTCGCGTCCCATGATCTCCCAGCCGTCACCCTCCACCAGCTCGAGCCTGAGTTTCTGGAGGGGTTCGAGAATCTCCTGCGAGAGGCCGATCCCCGAAACGAGGAGCTTGGCGGCGTCCTTGTAGTCGAAGGCCGCCACCGCGGCCACCGCGGTCATCCGCTCCTCCGGGGGAATCTCGGATTTGAAGGCTGCCAGAAACTGCTTCTTGGCCTCGCGGAAGTCCGCGGCCTGGGGGAGCGCGAGGGTGCAGAGGCAGAGGAGGGAGAGCAGGATGAGGAGGGGGAGTCGTTGCGTTTTCATGAGAGGTGGATTCTAACCGAGATGGGAGAGGACTCCGAGTTGGAAGGGCGGCCTGCGGCCGCGGCCGACACGGCGGTCGGCCCTCCAAACGGCGGCTGGATCCAGTGTTGGAGGGCGCCGCGCTGTCGGCGCCTGGGTGGACTTCATGCGGAGGGAAAACGGATTGGGGGGGGGCGTGCGGACCCGCAATCACAAGGGGGGCGGGGAACGGTGGGTGGACGGGGTTGGAACGGCTTGGGTCGCGGCCCGAAGGAACTCCCTCTCGATGCCCCCGAAGATCGCCTCGGCTCGCCTTCGCGAAAACACCGCAGGCAGCGTCGTCAGGAGCAGCCCCAGGCTCGAAGACGGCCCGCTCCACGACGGCAGCCCGACCCTTTTCGCGGTCTTCCGGTAGTGGCGGTCGGTGAAGAGCAGCATCAGGATGGCGGAGGCGCGGGACAGGCTGATCGTTTTGCCGTCCATGGCTCGCATCAGCTCTCCGTAGGACGGGGCGCGGGAGAGGGCCATGCGAAGGAGGGTGGTCCGCGCGATCCGGACGCGGTCGGTCAGGGCCGCGTCCCGCTCCTCTTTCGCCGCCCGGCCGAGGTCACCCGCGAGTTTTGGGACATAGGCCACGCCGCGGAGCAGGTCCTTCTCGATGTCGCGGGTGATGTTGGCGAGTTGCACCATCTCGCCGGAGTGCATGCAGTGTTCCCGGAGTTCCGGTTCGAGCACCGTCTCGCCGTCGCGGAAGTACCGCATCAATCGGACCACGAAGACCACCGGGTTGCCGATCACCGCGCGGCAGTAGCGCATCACCTGCGCCTCGTCCGTAAGAACGCCGCGCTGCTCCTCGAAGGTCCGGGCGGACCACCGCATGCCCTCGGCCATGTCCCTCACCAGGTCGCGGACGAGTTCGCGGATCCCCTCCGGCAGGGTGAAAAAGACGCGGTCCACCTTCTCGCAGCACTCAACGAGGAGGAGGTGCGCCCGGTCGCGTTCGTCGACGGCTTTCGAGGAGTCGATGGGCGGGGCGGGGGGCATCGGGCTCGTCTCGATTCGTTCGGCGAAGGCCGCGAGGGAGCGATCCGTCGTCTTGAGATCGGGGGACAGGTCCTCGTAGGTGTCGAGGATGCGGCAATAGAGATACGCCACCGCCGAGGCCAGCGCCGCGCGGGAAGGCAGGAGCGCGATGCACGCGGAGAACGTTCGCGCGGCGTGCGGCAGGATCGCCCACACGAACCGCTCCGGATCCTCGATCCGCCGCAGCTCCTCGAGATCCGGGCGGTCCCGGTTCACGAGCAGGTTGGTCAGGAGCAGGAAGGGCCGCTTCAGGGCGAAAAACATGCGCGGATCCTAACCCGTTTCCCGATTTCCGGCAGCGGGGTTCCGGGGGGCTCTCACCCTCGGCAGGCGGCCTCCACCTCGTCGATCTTCTTCGGGATGGCCGCGGTCAGGACCTCCGGCGCCCCGTCTGTGACCAGGACGTCGTCCTCGATGCGGATGCCCCCGAAGTCGAGCATCCGCTCGGCATGGTCGAAGTCCACCGCGTCGGCGAAAGCCTCCCGGCGCGCGGGGTCGGTGAGCAGGGCCTCGATGAAGTAGATGCCCGGTTCGATCGTCACCACGTGGCCTTTGGCCAGCGGCAGGTCGGTGCGCAGCCACTTCAGGCCGAAGCGACCGCTCGGTATCCGGCCCTCGGCGTATCCTCCGACATCGTGCGTCGCGATGCCGATCATGTGCCCCAGGCCGTGCGGGAAGAAAAGGGCGTGGGCGTCGCGCTCCACGAGACCTTCCGGGTCGCCCTTCAGGATCCCGAACTCCTTGAGTCCGCGGGCGATCTCCACGCACACCATCAGGTGCAGTTCCCGGAACTCCTGCCCCGCGCGGGTTCGCGAGATCGCCGCCTCCTGCACTGCGAGGAGGAGGCTGTAGATGTCCTTCTGCTCGGCGCTGAACGTGCCTGAGACCGGAAAGCTGCGGGTGACGTCGCTCATGTAGCCGCCGACCTCGGCGCCCGCATCAACGGTCACGAGTTCGCCGTCGCGCAGCTCGCGATCATCCGGCGCGTAGTGGAGGATCGCTCCATTCCGGCCGGTGGCGACGATGGAGGGGTAGGCGGGGCGGCGCGCGCCGTGGCGCCTGAATTCCGCCTCGATCTCCACGGCCAGGGCCCGCTCCGAGAGGCCGGGGGCCGCCAGGCGCATGGCGGCGAGGTGTCCCTCCCGGCACACCGCGGCGGATTCGCGCATCACCTTCAACTCCGCGCCGTCCTTTGTCCTTCGAGCACCGGCGATCAGGCGGGAGAGCCGGGAGGCCCGCTCCTCGTCCGCCTCGAGCCAGAGTTCGGGAAGCTCCGGCACGCCGTAGCCCTCGGGATGCTCGAGGAGATCGCGATTGCCGAGGAAGGCGATCGGGCCGTCGCGGTGGGCCTCGATCCACGACGCCAGGGCCTCCCGGGGGAAGACGCGCTCGATCCCGGCCCAGCCGCGCAGAGTGTCGAGGTCCGGTGGGCTGCCCTCCCACACCAGTTCCTCCGCGCTCGGCACCCGGGCGAAAAGCGAGTAGCCGTCGTCGGGGTCGAAGGCCAGGACCTGGCCCGGCAGGTCCAGGCCGGTCAGATAGAAGTGATCGCCGTGGACGAAGAAGTCCTGGTGGCCGTCGGTGCCGGGAATCGGGATCGGGAGGCCGGAGGCCACCAGGGCTCCGCCGTCCATGAGATCGAAGGAAGCTGCGACTCGATCCCGGTGGGCCCTCAGGGTTCCGGGGGGGATGGACGGCGCCTGCATGTCAGCGACTCCTCGGTTCAGCTCGAACTCATGAGATCGACCGCCGCCGCGCGCGCCCGGTCGGTGGGGCACTCTCCGGACAGCATGCGCGCCAGTTCCTCGATCCGCTCGTTCGGATCGAGGGGTGCGACGCTGGTCACGGTGCGGTCGTTTTCCCTGGCCTTCACCACCCTGAAGTGGGCGGTGGACAGGCCCGCGATCTGCGGCAGGTGAGTGATGCAGATGACCTGGTGGTGCCGGGCCACCTCCCCGAGCATCTTCCCCACCAGCGCCGCCTCGGCGCCGCCGACGCCCGCATCCACCTCGTCGAAAACATAGGTGCCGACGGGGCCTACCCCGGCCAGCGCGCGGCGGATCGCGAGCATCATCCGAGACAGCTCACCCCCCGAGGCGACCTCGCGGAGGGGGTGGATCCCTTCGCCGGGATTCAGCGAGACCACGAACTCCACGCGGTCGAGACCGGTCGGGCCCGGCTCGTCCCCGGACGGGAAGCGCTCCACCCGGAAGTCCGCTCCGGCGAGTTTCAGGGCCTCGAGTTCCCGCCGAATGTCCTTCGCGAGAGCGGTCCCCGCCTTCTTCCGGGCCGCGGTGAGTCGTCCGGCGTGCTCGAGCGCCAGCGTGGCGGCGCGGTCTCTCGCCCCGGTGGCTTCGCTCAAGGCCTCCTCGTAGCGGGAGAGGTCACCCACCTCGGCTTCGATCTCGTCGCGGCGCAGCAGGACGCCGGCGAGGTCCAGGCCGTGCTTGCGTTCGAGGGACTTCAGCAGCTCCAGCCGCTCGATGACCTCGTCGAGCCGGTCCGGGTCGGGGGCCAAGCCCTCGCCGTAGGCGCCGAGCCTTCGCGCGGCCTCCTCCACCTCCGTGGCCGCCGCGAGCAGGTTCTCCGCTTCGGGTTGAAGCTCGGGATCGTGTTCCGCCGCGTGCTCGATCTCCCGAGCGTGGGCGGAGAGCCGCTCGTAGACCGAGCCGTCGGTCTCGTAGAGATCGTCCACCGCGCGTCGGGCGGCGCCCAGGAGGTCCGTCAGGTGACGCAGGCGTTCCGCCTCGGTGGCCAGGGTGTCGATCTCGTCCGGCTGCGGGGCGAGTTCGTCGATCTCCTTAAGCTGAAACGCCAGGTAGTCGAGGCGCTGGGCGCGGTCGCGCTCCTTCTCCCGGAGTGCCGTCAGGCGTCCGAGGGCCGCCGCGGCCTCGCCCGCGAGCTCGGTCATGCGCGCCACCTCGGGCTCCAACTTCCCGAAGGCGTCCACGAGTTCGAGCTGCCGCGCGGCGTCGAGGAGGGCCAGGTGTTCGTGTTGGCCGGCGAAGGAGGCGAGATCCCGCGCCAGGTCGACGAGGAGCGCCAGGGAGGCCAGGCGGCCGTTCACGAAAGCGCGCTGGCGTCCTTCGGCCGGGAGGATCCGACGGATCAGGAGTTCATCCGAGACCGGTAGCCCCGCGGCTTCGAGCGCGGCCTTGATCCGGGGTTCGTCGGAGATGTCGAAGAGCCCCTCGACCTCGGCCTCCTTAGCCCCGCGCCGGACGACGTCCCCCGAGATCTTGCGCCCCAGGAGCAGCCCCACCGCCGTGGCCACCAGGCTCTTTCCGGCCCCGGTCTCGCCGGTCAGGACGTTGAAGCCGGCGGCGAGAGGGAGATCGAGGGCTTCGATCAGCACCAGATCCCGCACGTGGAGATGGACGAGCATGCGCAGAGGATAGCATCAGGGGGTGTCGTTTTCCCGGCTGGGAGAAGACTCCCGGGATCGGAACCGAAAACTGAACCGGGAATCATTTCTCTACAGGCTCAAAATGATTCCCGGTTTAGTTTTTGAGAACCGGATTCGGGGCCGGGTGGACGGCTATCGTCGGTCTTACGAGTCGCGGGCGCAGCGGAAACCCACGAACGGCGCCTTGCCGCCGTCGGGGTATCCGCGGCGGGAGGCGCAGCGGGAGCGGGTGATCGTGTCGCGGTAGGAGCCGCCGCAGACGGCGCGCACCACCTGTCCCGTCGACTGCACACCGGGGAGGTTGAACTGGCCGTCCACCCATTCCGCGACGTTCCCGGCGGCATCGTGGACGCCGAAGGGGGAGCCGGAATCTTCGTAGCGGTTCACCATGGTGGTGGTGCTGATGCCGGTCTCCTTGCAGTTCAGCCGCGTCGGGTCGATCTCGTCGCCCCACGGGAACTGCCGCCCATCGGACCCGCGGGCCGCCTTCTGCCACTCGAGCAGGGTCGGCATGCGCTTGCCGCACCAGGCGGCGAAGGCCGCGGCGTCCTGCCAGGTGATCCAGACCACCGGGTGATCGAGCCGATCGTCCGGAGGGGTGGGGCCCTTCCAGTGCTGGGGCGGGGTCCGGCCGGTCTCCCCGATGTACTCGGCGTAGTGGCGGTTCGTGACCGGGTAGATGTCGATCCAGAACGAGGAGAGATGGGCCTGGTACCGCGGAATCTCCACGTCCTTGCCCTCGTCCTCGCCGGCGATGAAGTACCCGCGATTCACGTACGTCATGGGCGCCTCGCGGGCGCTCTTCTCGAGGGGAGTCGCTTCCGCCTGGGCACCCATCGTCGGCAGGCGAACGTCGGTGCGGGCGAGGTCGTCATCCTTGGGCGGCCGGGGCGCCTTGAAGACCGGCATCCGGACATCCGTCGCCGCCAGTTCGTCGTCGGCCAGATCCTCCGCGATCCGGTCGACCGGGGACTGCGCCGGAGCCGCGCGCAGGGCGAGCTCGGACTTGTGCTCCTCGGCCGCCTCGCGGGCCCGGCGCTCCTCCGCCTGCCACTCCTTCAGGGCGCGATCCCGTTCGCGCCGGAGCATCTCCTTCTCGGCCTCGGCCTTCTTGCGGATCTCGACGATCTCGCGCTCCAGGCGGGCCATCCGGTCGGTGTCACTGGGCCGCGCGGTCTGGGCGAGCGTGCTCTTCTGGTGGCTGGCCCGGATCTTCTCCAGGCTCGATCGCGCGGCCAGAAGCTGCGCCTTCAGATCGTCGCGTTCCTTGATCGCCGCGCGGACCCGGGCGCGCTCCTGCTCCAGTTCGCGCTTCAGGGCCTGGACTTCCCCACCCACCGGCTGCGCGGTCGGCGCCGGGGCCGGACGCGCCGGGGTGGTTCGGCCGGGGCGCCGCTTCGAACTGACCGGGGCGACGACGGAGCGGGTCGGGACGGCCTGGAGAACCGGGCCGGAGCCGGTGCCCTGGAGCCGGGCGAGGGCGGCCTCGAGATCCTTCACCATCTCCGTGGCGGTCTGATACCGCTTGTCGCGGTTCTTCTTCATCGCCTTTTTGATGATCTGGAAGATGTCCTCCGGGATCTCGGTGGTGAGGTCGGGGGGAAGCTCCACCGGGTCGCGAAGGTGGCTGATCAGGATCTGGGCCTTCGTGTCCCGGTCGAACGGCACGCGGCCGGTGAGCATGTGAAAGAAGGTGCCGCCGAGGGCGTAGAGGTCCACCCGGATGTCGAGGTTGCTCTCGCCGCGGATCTGCTCCGGAGGCATGTAGTGGGGCGTACCCACGGTCATGCCGGCCATGGTCACCTGCAGATCGCTGTCTCCGGGCTTGGCCAGGCCGAAGTCCACGAGGATCGCCTTCCCGGCCGTGGTCATGACGATGTTCGCGGGCTTCACGTCGCGGTGCATCACGTCGAACTTCGCGGCGTTCTCCAGGGCGCGGCAGACGTGGAGCGCGATCTTCGTCGAGCGGAGTACGCCGAGGGAGTTCTCCCGGTTCATGATGTCGAGGACGGATTCCCCCTCGACAAATTCCATCACCAGGTAGCGGACCCCCTGGTGCTCGCCGTAGTCGATCGCCTGGACGATGTTGTCGTGGCGGAGCTTGGCGAGAACCCGGGCCTCCCGCATGAATCGACCGACCTCGGTCTCCGGAGCTTCCGAGCCGGCGCGGATGATCTTGATCGCCACCGGCCGATTCATCGAGACCTGAATGCCCTTGTATACGCTGGCCTGCCCCCCGGAGCCGAGCCGCTCCTGCAACTCGTAACCGGGAATGACCGGCGTGCCACCTGCGGGACTCTGCAACTGCCCCTCCCGAGGAAACGACGGGTGTCCGCTTCTTGCCCGAAGGAGTGTAGCCCTCGATCGGGGCAGGGGGAAGCGGAAGTACGGAGTACGGAGGCAGGTTCCTTTCTCCAATGACTGTTGATTTGACCCGGAGCTGGTTTGTTGGGTGTGCGCGCAATCACAAGGGGGGCGGGGAAGGGTGGTTGGACGGGGGCTCTTCAAGGGGGGAGGAAAACGGATGGAGGGGGGTGGGCGGGTGCGCGATCACAAGGGGGGCGGGGAAGGGTTGGCGGGTGGGGCCTGGAACGGCTTGGGTCGGGGGGCGGGGAAGGGTTGGTGGACGGGGCCTGGAACGGCTTGGGTCAGGTGGCATTCCTCGCGCAGCGGAATCCTACGTATGGGGCCTTGCCGCCGTCGCGGTAGCCGCGGCGGGAGGCGCAGCGGGAGCGCATGATCGAGTCGCGCCAGGAGCCGCCGCAGACTGCGCGGATCACCTGGCCCACGTCTGAAGGCCCGTGGACGGCGAATTTGCCGAACACCCACTCGGCCACGTTGCCGGCCATGTCGTGGACGTCGAAGGGGGAGATGCCGTTCTTGTACTCGCCGACCGAGGTGGTCCCGCCGATTCCCATCTCCTTGCAGTTGCAGCGCCGGGGGTCGGGGATCTCGCCCCAGGGGAACGGGCGTCCGTCGGTGCCGCGGGCGGCCTTCTGCCACTCGATGGGGGTGGGCAGGCGCTTGCCGGCCCAGGCGGCGAACTCCACCGCGTCCTGCCAGGTGACCCAGACCACGGGATGGTTGGCGAGTTCGCCCGGAGGCTGCTCGCCTTCCCAGTGCTTCGGGGGCATCCGGTCGGTCTCGCGAACGAACTTCGCGTACTGGTGGTTGGTGACCGGGTAGATGTCGATCCAGAAGGCCTCGAGGTTGACCTCGCGCTTGGGCGTGTCCACGTCCTTGCCTTCGGGTTCGCCGCAGGTGAAAAACCCGCCGTCCACCTTGACCATGGGGTTGACATCGGCGACCTCGGAGATCGACCCCGGTGAGTCCGTCTCCTGCGTGGCCGTGGGCTTCGGCATGATCTTCGACGTTTCCACGGACCGCAGCCGCTCCTCGAGCAGGCGGGCGTGCTCCGCCAGTCGGTCCCGCTCCTTCGACATTTCCTCGAGCTTTTGCTGGAGTTCCTCCTCCCGGCGTCCCAGGACCGGCAGGTCCACGTGGGTGTGCTGCGGGAGTCGCTGCTTGGAGGCCACCAGGTCGGCGAGCATCTCCCGGGCGGAGGCATAGCGGTCTTCCCGGTCCTTCTCCATCGCCGTGCGCACGATGTCGAAGATGTACTCGGGGATCCCCTTGGGCAGATCCTTCGGCAGCTTCACCTCTTCCCGGAGGTGGCTGGCCATGATCTCGGCCTTGGAGGACATGGGGAAGGGCACAATGCCGGTGAGCAGGTGGTAGAAGGTCGCGCCGAGGGCGTAGAGGTCCGCCCGGACGTCGAGTTTCTCGACGCCGCGAATCTGCTCCGGCGACATGTAGTGCGGCGTGCCGACGGTCGTGCCGGTCATGGTCAACTGCAGGTCCGTCTCTTCGGGGCGGGCCAGGCCGAAGTCCACCAGCACCGCGCGTTGCGTGGGGGTGATGACGATGTTGGCCGGCTTGATGTCCCGGTGGATGACGCCGAAACCGTCGGCGTGCTCCAGGGCCCGGCAGATCTGGATGGCGATCTCGATCGCCCGGCGGTTGCCGAGGGCGCCTTCCCGCTCGATGATGTCGAGAACGCTTTCGCCCTCGATAAATTCCATCACCAGGTAGCGGATTCCCTCGTGCTCGCCGTAGTCGATGGCCTGGACGATGTTCTCGTGCCTGAGGCGGGCGAGCACCCGGGCCTCGCGCAGGAATCGTCCGAGTTCCGCCTCGAGGACTCCCTGTTCCGGGGTGATCACCTTCACCGCCACATGGCGGTTCATCGAGATCTGGACGGCCTTGTAGACGTTGGCCTGACCGCCCGTTCCCAGTCTCGACAGGAGCTTGTAGCCCGGGATCTGCTGCTTCTTTTCCTGCGGCTCGTCCAAGAGTCCTCCGGACGGGGAAGAGGGAACGCGCACTCACTTGGAAGACCGGCCCATTGTATCGGTCCTCCCGAGTCCGGAAAGACTACGCCGAGGGTCCCGGGGAGTCCACCGCTTTGTAGTAAAGTGCGACTGGATCGCGGCGTCTTCGGTAATTTTCGGATTGACCATAAGAACGTTCGGGTTTTTGCGGAAGATTCCGAATAAAGTACGAGCAATGGGCATCGACGCCAAAGATCGAGCCATCCTCCGGATCCTCCAGGAGGACTCCAGGACCGCCCAGGCGGAGATCGGCCGGCGGGTGGGTCTCTCCGCCGCGGCCGTGAACGAGCGGATGCGCCGGCTGGAGCGGGAGGGGGTGATACGCCGCTTCAGCGTCCTGCTCGACGAGCAGAAGCTCGGAGTCGAGATCACGGTCTTCCTCGAGGTCTTCATCGAGAGCCCGGCCCACGAACGGGAATTCGTGGCCCTGGTATCCAAGCTGCCCGAAGTGCAGGAATGCCACTTCGTCACCGGCGAGTTTTCGTGCCTGGTGAAGGCGCGGGTAACGGATCGCCGGGCTCTTCGGGAGCTGGTGCTCGACCGCATCAACTCCCTGGCCGGCGTGCGCCAGACGAGGACCTACATCGTCCTCGACACCACGCGGGACGACCCCAGCATCGCCATTCCCGAACCCCGACAAGATGAAACCAGGCCGGCAAGCCGGCGCAGGAGCAAGTCATGAGCTACCGGAAGATCGAGCCCGCCGACGTTCGGGCCACCGTGGCGAAGCACATGCTCGTAGACGGGTTTCGGCTCGTCGTGGATCTCGACAAGAGCCACGGTTCCTGGCTCCTGGACCAGACGACCGGCCGGGAGTACCTGGATTTCTACACGTTCTTCGCCTCGAGCCCCCTCGGTTTCAACCACCCTCGACTGAGAACTCCCGAGTTCCTCGACCGTCTGGCGCGGGCCGGCGTGCACAAGCCCGCGAACTCCGACATGCTGACCGTTCAGATGGCGGAATTCGTCGAGACCTGCGCGGCCGTGGCGATGCCCGCTGAACTGCCGCACCTGTTTCTGATCGAGGGCGGGGCGCTCGCCGTGGAGAACGCGATGAAGGCGGCCTTCGACTGGAAGGCGCGGAAGAATCTCCAGCGCGGGATCGCCGGCGGGGGAAGCCGCATCCTGCACTTCCGGGAGGCGTTTCACGGCCGGAGCGGTTACACCTTGTCGGTCACGAACACCGACCCCGTGAAGACCGAGTACTACCCGAAGTTCGACTGGCCGCGCGTCAGCAATCCGAAGCTCGCATTCCCTCTCACCGCCGAGAACCGGAGGCTGGTGGAGGAGGCCGAGCGGCAGACCCTCAATGAAATCGACGTCGCCTTTGCGACCCACCCGAATGACATCGCCGCCATCCTGATCGAGCCGATCCAGTGCGAGGGCGGGGACAACCACTTCCGAGGGGAGTTTCTTCAGGCCCTCCGTCGCATCGCGGATGAGAGGGAGGCGCTGCTCATCTTCGACGAGGTCCAGACCGGCCTGGGCGTTACCGGCCGCATGTGGGCCTACGAGCACTTCGGCGTGGTCCCGGACATCATCGCCTTCAGCAAGAAGATGCAGGTGGGCGGCATCTTCTGCTCCCGCCGGATCGAGGAAGTCGAAGACCACGTCTTCACCCTCTCCTCCCGCATCAACTCCACCTGGGGAGGCGGCCTGGTGGACGTGGTCCGGGCCACCGAAATCCTCCGGGTCATCGACGAGGAGAACGTGGTCGAGAACGCCGGGCGGATGGGCAGAAAGCTCCTGGACGGCATCACCGCGCTGGCCTCGGACGTGCCGGGGAAGATCAGCAACGTGCGCGGCCTGGGCCTCCTCGTGGCCTTCGACCTGAAGACGAAGGAAGCCCGCACCAGCCTGCGCGAAGCCTGCTACGCCGAGAACCTGATCGTCCTCACCTGCGGGGAACGCTCTATTCGCCTCCGCCCGGCGCTGAATGTGAGCGGGGCAACGGTGGATGAGGCGCTCGAGAGGCTGGGCCGGGCACTTCGCACCGTCCGCTGAAGACCGGACCGGGAATCGTTTTGAGCCTGTGAGGAAAGGACTCCCGGTGTTGTTTTTTTTCTGCGCGGCGGGTGGTGCGCTGTCGGTGCTTGGTTGGATTCAGGGAAAAGGGGAAAAGATCGAGGGGGGCGTTCGGGGCCGCAATCCCAAGGGGGGCGGGGAAGGGTGGTTGGACGCGTCTTGCCTTAGCTGGGTCTCCTCGGCAACCTCGGGGCCTTTCTGCTCGGGCGCTCTCCGAACTCCGGGCGCAGCGTCGGCCGCTTGGTGATCTGCTTTTCCACCTCGGCGATGCCGGTCAGGAGTTGCGGGTCGCGACCGCGGCGGTAGTCCTGGGGGAGGTTCTCCACCTCGATGTCGGGATCCGTGCCGTAGTTCTCCACGCCGAAGCCGACGTCCTCGAACCAGAAGGAGAACTCGGGCTGGGTCGTCATGGTGCCGTCCACGAGCGCGTGGCGAGGCCAGATGCCGACCACGCCGCCCCAGGTGCGCTTGCCGATCAGGGGGCCCAGGCCGTAGAGCTTGAAGCAGTGGCTGAAGATGTCGCCGTCGGAGCCGGCGCGTTCGTTGGTCAGAGCGACCATGGGGCCGCTCGGCGACTCCGTGGGGTAGGGCTCGGGGGTGCCCCAGCGCTGGAGGTCGTACCCCACGCGCCGGCGGATCAGCTTCTCGAGGAGCAGGGGGGAGACGTGCCCGCCGCCGTTGAATCGCACGTCGATGATGAGGCCCTCGCGGTCCACCTCGGTGAGGAAGGACCGGTGGAACTCGGCGTAGCCCTGCGCCATCATGTTCGGGATGTGGATGTAACCGACACGGCCCCTGGTCTTCTTGTGGACGAACGCGCGGTTTGTCTCCACCCAGTCGCGATAGCGGAGGGCTCGCTCGTTCTGGATCGTCTTGACGACCACGCGGCGCTTGCGCCGGCCGCCGGGGTCGGTGACGGTGAGTTCGACGCGCTGGTCGGCCCGGTTCACCAGGGCTTCGCCCGGACCGCGGGTGCGGCCGAGCGTCTGTCCGGCGACCTCGAGGATGCGGCTGCCGACGCGCAGCGAGAGGCCCGGGGCACCGAGCGGGGACGTGGCGTTGCCGGTCCAGGAGTCGCCCGTGGGGATGCGCCGGACGACCCAGGCGCGGGCCTTGCGGTCGAACGCCAGGTCCGCGCCGAGGAAGCCCTGGAAGTACGCCGGCGAGGGGCGGTAGTCGCCGCCCATCTCGTAGGCGTGGGACGTTCCGAGCTCACCCTGCAGTTCCCACAGGAGGTCCGAGAACTCCGACCGCGCGGCGACGCGATCCACCAGCGGGCGGTACCGGGCGTGGACGCGGGTCCAGTTGATGCCGGACATGTTCTCGACCCAGAACTGGTCGCGCTGGAGACGCCAGGTCTCCCTGAACATCTGGGCCCACTCCGATCCCGGGTCCACCGAGATTCGCACCCGGGAGAGATCGATCCAGCCGGACTCCCGCCCCGGCCCCTTGGCCTCCAGCGTGGGATCGGGCTTGACCCCCGCGGCCAGGGCCCGCAGGCGCGGCCCCGCCCGGTAGACCACGACGTCCGCTCCGGTCGCGAGCCCGAAGTCGCTCATTCCCGTGGCGATCATCTCGATCTTCCCGGTGCCCAGTTCGTAGCTCGAGAGCGTGCCCTTTCCTCCGGGCCCCGTGGCGGCGATGTCCGCAGAAAGGCTGCCCTCCACCGGGAAGGAGGTGTAGAGGACCTTCCCCTTCATTCCCGCCACCTGGCCGTAGTTCCCCTCCGGCACCGGGAAGGCGAGAACGCGGTCCCCGATCCCCGTGAGATCCACCTTCACGCGGACCGGACCCTTCTTCGCGGGAGACTTCTTCCCCTGGGCCTCGGGCTCCGGGGGCGGCCCGCCCGCGGTCGGCGCCAGCGGCACCGGCTCGAAGGGTGACGGCACGTCGCGCGTCAGCGGGACGGCCATGATCCGGCAGCCGCGGGGGAAACCGAGATCGAAGACGTGGCTGTCGTAGACCGGGTCGTACTCGCGGTAGGAGAGGAAGTAGAGGACCTTGCCCTCCGGGTCGAAGGAGGGGCCGAAGTCCTTGAACTCGGGCTTCGTGATCCACGAGGCCTTGCCCTTCTCCAGATCGTAGATCCGGATGCCCTGCGTGCGGCTGCTCCCGGCGAAACCGTAGGCCAGG
>SWCD01010629.1_pt1 | contig 18958 bp, 18 predicted proteins | sample 4693011 | NCBI WGS metagenome assembly SWCD01 (sample SAMN10267278, study PRJNA491770) | bioreactor metagenome | isolation source: DHS bioreactor inoculated with marine | place: Japan: Omine Ridge, Nankai Trough | reverse complement strand
CCGATACACTTTTTGCAGGCCAAGCATCGATGAGAAAAGAAACCTTATTCTTTTTGTTCCTTTTGGTTGTTTTGTTAATCGTCGGGACCTTACAGATCGAACTTCTTAAGACCGCTTATTTCCAGATCGATCTTTCGTTAGGATGGGTGAATACTATTCAAGAAAATCTGTCCACCCTGCTCCCTTTTGATCCCTCCGCGGGGGAAGAAGGAGTAACCGCACAGGGGGCTTTGCTGATTAGTATGCTGTTATTAATAGGGGTGACTGCTTGGAAAGGATTAGAAAATATTCATGCGGGATTTAACCGCTGGACTTGGATCTCAACCGGGTTTGTTGGCTTAACTTTAATAGTCGCATCTTTAGGGGTCACACCATATCTGGGCGGGGTTACGATCCTAATCACAGGAAAATCTTTGGGGGTATTCATCACGATTCTTCTTTTGGCCTGGATGATCCCGAAGCAACTCAAAGAGGAAGAAACGCGAAGCTTTTTATGGGAGACCTGGCGTTTCGTTAAACAAATCTTTCCCTTATTAATCTTGGGCGTATTTGCAGTGGGTATTATTCGGGAATTGATTCGGCCAGAATGGATCCAAGCCCTTGCGGGACAAAACACTCTATGGGGGAATATGGTGGGTGTAATATTTGGTGTCTTCATGTACTTTCCGACCTTGGTTGAGGTGCCAATCGCGCAGATGTTCCTTGATCTGGGCATGCACCGCGGGCCCCTATTGGCATACTTGATTTCTGACCCTGAACTTAGCTTACAGAGCATCTTAATTACAGCCACGATCATTGGTCGAATTAAAGCCTGGGTTTATGTTGCTTGGGTTTCTTTGTTTAGCATAATCGCGGGCTTGCTATATGGTGCCTGGGTAAACGGGCTGGATTTATTGTTTGTCTTGATTTATTTGGTATTATTTTTAGGTATCCTAGCTGTAATATTCTGGTTGTTTGAAAAAAGGAAAACACTAAAAAAACTATTGGTAGAATAACTGGTATGCGTAAAAGAAAGGTTTTAATTCTTTGTACTGGAAATTCATGTCGTTCTCAGATGGCAGAGGCGATCATTAATGCAAAACTTGGGGATCGTTGGCAAGCCTATAGTGCGGGCACAAATCCCGCTGGCTATGTCCATCCAGTGGCGCTCGCCGCCCTAGAAGAGCTGGGAATTATACATTTAGGGATTTCAAAGAAGATCGATGATCTACCCACCAGGGAATTTGATTTAGTGATCACCGTTTGTGATGACGCTGATGAAAATTGCCCAGCCTGGCTTGGGGAAGGGAACCGAATTCATATCGGTTTTCAAGACCCCGCCAAAGCTCAGGGGGCCGATGAGGAGATCATGGAAACCTTCCGTGAAATACGGGATCAAATAAAGGATCGGGTATTAAAGCAATTAATTAAATTTTCATATTTAGGAGCGGGAGATGAAAAACAATAAAAAAAAGAAATTATCCTTTTTGGATCGCTATTTGACTTTATGGATTTTCCTGGCCATGTTGATCGGGGTAGGCATCGGTTTTCTAGCGCCTAAAAGTGTTGAATCCTTTAATTTAGCGGTCTCTGTTGGAACCACTAATATCCCAATTGCAGTGGGGTTAATCCTGATGATGTATCCTCCCCTGGCGAAGGTGCATTATGATGAATTGGGAGATGTATTTCGCAATTGGAAGGTTTTAGGACTTTCCCTTATTCAAAATTGGATCATTGGCCCCCTATTAATGTTTGTTTTAGCTGTGGTTTTTTTACGGGGATTTCCGGAATATATGACGGGTTTGATATTGATCGGTATCGCCCGTTGTATCGCTATGGTGATCGTCTGGAATGAACTAGCAAAGGGTGATAATGAATATGCGGCGGGGTTGGTAGCTTTCAATAGTATTTTCCAGGTTCTCTTTTACAGCTTATATGCTTATGTTTTCATCACTGTTTTGCCAACCTGGTTTGGTTTGGCTGGTAGCACCGTTGAGATAACAATTGGGGAGATCGCAAAGAGTGTTTTCCTTTACCTGGGGATACCTTTCTTGGCCGGATTTCTAACCCGCTTCTTTTTGGTTCGATCAAAAGGCAAAGATTGGTACTATACCCAATTCGTCCCAAAAATTAGCCCAATTACTCTGATCGCTTTACTTTTTACGATTGTGATAATGTTCTCGCTAAAAGGGGATTTGATTCTCACAATTCCGTTGGACGTGGTTCGCATTGCAATTCCCCTCTTGATTTACTTTGTGATCATGTTCCTAATATCCTTCTTTATGGGACATAAGATAGGGGCAGATTATTCCAAAACAACAACCCTGGCCTTCACGGCTGCTAGCAACAACTTTGAGCTGGCTATTGCAGTGGCAATCGCTGTTTTTGGGATTAATTCAGGCGTAGCCTTTGCAGCAGTGATTGGCCCACTAATCGAGGTGCCGGTGATGATTGGCCTGGTGAATGTTGCACTACGGTTCCAGGGCAAGTTTTTTGGTGGTGGGACTCCCCATATTTCAACATCGGAACCCACAATTTTCGATTAATAACAAATTTGGAAATAGTTAACACGTTCCCTCTTTTACGGGGCTTTCATAACAAGATATTTGGGGTAAACTTTATTTGAGTATGAATGAACCGTTGTATGGATTCAAAAACACTTTAATCGTCTTTGTACAAATGGGGTTTGCATGAGTAATACAAAAATCAAAAAAGAAAACATGCTCAAATATGGTTCTATTATATTTAGCTTGAGTGTATATATCGTTTTCTTACAGCTTTATTTGAATGCTGTATATCCGGCGATCGGTCATGATTATAGTTATCATTTTCCCCGATTGTTGGATACTTTATTACATTACAAAATAAATGGCCTGTCGATTCAATGGTTTTCGCCAAGTTTTGGGGGCGGGTTGCCTTCTTTTCCAAATCCCCAACATCTCCAATTCTCCCTCCCGCAATTTCTGGTTTTCTTTTTTACCCCGTGGGTATCTGCCCAAATTTCCAGTGTCTTCTTTTCTCTTCTTGGGTATTGGGGCTTTTACCGAATTGGACAAGATATATTGAAATTGGGGTGGCGTATCAGCTCTTTAGGGGCACTTTTATTCATGATCAATGGTTTTATTATTGAACATGCTGCGGTTGGGCATATCACTTTTCAAACTTTTCCGCTGGTTTCTGTGCTCCTATATCTTCTGATTCATAAAAAGTTTAAACCGATAACGGCTGGTTTGTTGATCGGGATCATTGGGGCCGTAACGGTTTTTGGCGGAAGTTTTTATATCATTGTTTCGTTCGTTTTCTCGATTGCAATCTCGCTTTCCCTAATAGTGGTTTTTAAACCTGAGCTTATTGTTTTTAAACGCATATCAAAGATTACATTCGTTGGGATCCTTTCTTCTCTTCTAATTACAGCGGGAAAGCTTTATGCCGTGTATTCTTATATGCGGTTTTATCCCAGGTTAGTGACCGTCCATTATTATGACACTTTTATAACTTCCCTTGTGGGTGTTTTTTACCAAATACTCGGCGTTATGAGCTTGGTTCCCTTTTATATTCTCCGCGGTACCGATCCGGAATTTGTTCTGGATTCCTTGGCTGCAGTCACACGGGAAGTTTACGTTTGGGAATCAGATGTCTCTTTTTCCCCCGTGCTCCTAGCATTATGCATTGTCGGAATCTTATGGTTGGCATTTAATTTCAAAGGGAGTATCGCAAGAAAAAATTCAAAAGCAACTTGGGCGGGGGTTTTTCTCCTCCTCATAAGCACTTGGGTTACATATGAATTTATCACTGCACGCGGCATTAGTTATGAGCTATTAAAGAAATTACCAATAATAAATTCGTTGAGAATAAATCAGCGCTATGTCATCTCCTTCCTTTTACCTGCGGCGTTATTTGGAACATTCTCCTTATCTGCTGTCTTATCTCCCCTAAAAAAGAAATTTAAACATTATTGGACGATGGGGCTCACAATGATCACTTTACTTTTTTTGGGAAGCTATTTTTTAATCTGGCCAGATATTCAGGAAAGAGAATTTTACGATCTGTTTTCTTCTAATGCCTATCGATCTATTTTAGAAGAGGAAGAGTATTCCATCACAAATTTATCTTTATTTAACAATGCAAATGAATTTTCAAGCCCAGAAGAATTTTCAAGCCATGTTAGCAGCATCGTCACCTATGAAGCATTAATTAGCTCCAGAAGGCAAGAATTAAGTACCCAACTCATCGAAGGAGATCCATTCACAATTTCTGACGGATATTTTAATTTTAATAATCCGGTTGGATTTGTTTACCCTGAAGAAAGCGGAACAGTGGCTTATGAAAGATTTAGGTCAGAAGAGCGGGAAATGCTTGAGGATTTTCTAGATCGCAAACAGCCAAATTGGGATATTCCAAATGTACAATTAATTCTAAATGGTATTAGTCTAATTTCCTTGATTGCCAGTTTAGGTTATATTTGCTTTTCTATTATTTCTAGAAAAAAGAACAAGCTCAAGCAATAATCCCCCCAAATAGCTCCAGCTAATCTGCCTTGGTCTTTGCCCGTTTAAAAGTCACCATAACCACCCCTAGGCCAACGATTGCCATGCCGATCCATTCTTTTAAACCTGGCTGCTCTCCTAAGAATAACCAGGCCAGAATTGCGATTTGAATGAGCATTGTGTTATTGATCAAGCTAGATTCTGTCGCCGAGATGGTTCGGAGAGTATGGTTCCAAAGGGTGAAAGCAAAAGCTGTGTTTATCGCCGCCAAAATAATAATATTTCCCCAGTTTGCTAAAGTGAGTGGCTGCCATTGTTCGGTCAATAAACCAATGATCAATAATAAGATCGAGCCAATGCCCATGCTCACGACTGTGACAGTCAAGGGGTCCAGCCGTTTACTTCGGTTAATGAATCGCCCAATGATCGATGCGACAGAATTGGAAAACACTGTTGCCATGCCGATTGCTAAGCCAATTGCCAAGCCAGCAGGTACAACCAAAGGATAAAAGTACACAAATACGCCAATTAAAAATATTCCGATACCCAACCATTGCTTCCCGGTCAGTTTTTCTTTCAGGAAAATCAAAGCCAGTATCGCCGTGATCAAAGCAGTGAAATTTAATAAAAGGCTAAAGGTTATTGCGGGTAAATATTTTAATCCTAAAAACTGCAAACCTTGTGTGAGTGTGTAAAAGACAATGCCCAAAGCAATTAGTAATCCCCAATCTTTTTTAGTAAGTGAGCTCAATTTTGTCTTATTTGTTCGTCGCCAATATACGGGGATTAAAATAAGGAATGCGAGCAAATATCGCAGGCCAGCAAAGGTTAGTGGTGGTAAGTCTTTTAATCCTTCCTTGATCAACACCCATGAGGTCGACCATAAAAAGGTGACAAATAATGCTTGCAATATTGCTTTGGCTTTTAGTTTATTATCGATATTTTTCAAAGTTCTTCCTCGTGACTGAATTAAACTTGTTTCAAAAATAAAATGGATTTGTAATCAAGCCTTTTTAGAAATTCAAGGGATTTTCCCCATAAAAACTCAAATAGCATTTTTACATCCACATTGTACCCGACTTATTCTCTCACGCCCCTTTATCAACCGCAATTTTTTTATCCCTTTTTATCGAAAAAAGGAAGGTGCTTTATTAGTCTCGCTTTGCATTTTTTTTACTTAATTAATAGCTTTTAGTAAAATTATTTTAGGTCTTTGGCGTCCATTAGATTGTTTTGAATATAATCAATATATTTCGAAAACTATGTAACGTAGCACTTTTAACTGGGGATAAGTCCGCAAAAACTGGGGGTATCTCTCTTTTATTGTGGATAAATCTTTTATACTTTGTTCATTCTTTTCTATATTTTCACATGTATTTATGGAATTTTACTAAAAAGGGGAACCTGTAGTTTCTTATTCTTATCCTCGACAAGTTATTCATTTCTATGCCGATTCAACCAGTGGATAGTGTAAATCAATATAGCCGCCACATATAGGCTATCTTTTTTGAATATCTCTGCATATAAGGATAAATATGCGGTATAACTTCACTATCCACATATCCCCAAGCCCTACTACTAATACTATATTATTAATTATCCCTATATAATAAGGTTATGAGTTTAACAATCAACACCCCAAATAAAAATCTTACTAAACAGGAAATTAAATTATCAAAGGAGTTGGAATGAGCACTCGCTATACATTTTATGGGCACGGCACACATGGCATTGAAACCGCGGGCTATAAGATCATCGTCGATCCCTTTTTTGATGATAACCCTGTTTCACCGATTAAGGCTTCCGAGGTTGAAGCAGATTTCATATTTGTCAGCCATGGGCATTTTGATCATGTCGCTGACGCAGTTTCGATCGCAATACGAACCAATGCCTTAGTGATCACCAATGCAGAGATCTCAAAATGGTTTGCAGCCCAAGAAGTAAAAGCTCATGGTCAGCATATCGGGGGCGGATTTCATCATCCCTTTGGCTATTTAAAATTAACCAACGCATTGCACGGATCCGCATTACCCGATGGGGCTAATGGCGGAAACCCCACAGGGTTGCTACTCACTACAAAAGATAATCAGAAGATATATTGTGCATGCGACACAGGCTTGTTTGGCGACATGCAGTTGATCGGCGATGAGGGCTTGGATCTTGCTGTGCTGCCGATTGGAGACAATTTCACCATGGGACCAAATGATGCATTGAAAGCAGTAAAAATGCTCAGACCCAAGCATGTGATCCCCAGCCATTACAATACATGGCCGCTAATTGAACAAGATGCGGAAGCCTGGGCAAAAGATGTGGAAGCAGAAACAGATACAAAAGTGCATATCCTCAAGCCAGGAGAAAGTTTCGAAGTTTAAGTAAATTAATGTTGACAAAATATGACAGAACCTGTCTAATTGCATAAAGATTAAAATCAAGGTTAAAGAGATCGAGTAGCGTTGGAGGATCAGTATGTTTAATGATCTAAAAAGTAGAAAAGAAGAAGAAGAAAAAATGCAAAAAGAAGGGCGTTTGCCTCCTGGTCAATCGCTCACCCAAAAATTTCCTGTATTACATTACGGTCCTGTTCCGACCTTTAATCCAGCTGTATGGGATCTTAGGGTTTGGGGAGAAGTGGAAGAAGAAAAGAGTTGGAATTGGGAAGAATTTCAAAAACTTCCTCGCAGCTCAAAAATGATGGATATACATTGCGTCACTAGATGGAGTAAATTTGACACCCAATGGGAAGGGGTCTATCTAAAAACTTTAGTCGATGAGGGATTTATGAAACTTAAAGATTCTGCAAATTATTTAATTCAACATGCAGAATATGGCTTTACCGTAAACATCCCGATTGAAATTGCGCTATCCAAAATATTTATGTTAGCTACTCATTTTAATGGGGAATCTATCACCCCGGATCATGGGTATCCATTAAGAGGAATCGTAGGCTTTATCACTGGGAAAGAAGAAGATACGACTCCCTATTTTTGGAAAGGGGCCAAATGGCTGCGCGGCTTAGAATTTTCAAAAGAGGATCAACCCGGTTTCTGGGAGCAAGCTGGCTATCATAATGAGGCCGATGTCTGGAAAGAACAACGTTTCGGTCGCTAAATAGAGAAATTGACAAAATAATAAATAGAACATTTGTTGTGGATAAACCTGTGGAAATGTGGATGAGTGGTGAAATTTTTCACCACTCGTTTTGTTTCCCCAAAGACAATAGAAGGACAATCACTTTTATCTTAATTTAGTGTGGTTTATAATCATAAACATGCTTTTAACCAAAGAAGAAGTAGAACATATCGCAAAATTAGCCCGGCTAAATTTATCTGATGAAGAGAAAGAACGCTACCGCGAACAGCTTTCTAGCATCCTGGAACATGTGACGCGCTTGCAATCCTTGGATACAGAAGATGTAGCACCCTTGACCAGCGTATTGGCTAAAGAAATGCCTTTGCGCGAGGATATCCCTTTGGAAGGATTGTCCTTGAAAGAGGTGATGAAAAATGCTCCTGATGTAAGAGCAAATCAATTTAAAGTACCTCCAATTTTGGATGGGGCAGATGAGTAATTTTTTAGAATTATCCTTAGCTGAAATGCGGAATGGCTTAAAAAACCGAACTTTTTCAAGCCGAGAAGTGACGGAATTTTTCCTTAATCGGATCGATGAGAAAGATGGGGAACTGAAAGCATTTCTGAGTTTAGCTCCAGAAAAAGCCTTAAATAAATCAGAGGAAGCTGACAAAAGATTTGCTAAAGGCGGAGACGATTTACCCGCTCTGCTAGGTATTCCCCTGGCTGTTAAAGACGTTTTGGCCGTTGAAGGTATGCCTGCCACAGCAGGATCTAAGATACTTGAGGGGTTTGAGCCCTCCTATACCAGCACAGCGGTCTCAAAACTGATCGACGCGGGAATGATCGTGGTGGGGAAAACCAATACCGATGAATTTGCGATGGGCTCTTCAACCGAAAACTCAGCCTATTTCACCAGCCGAAATCCTTGGGATATAAGCCGAGCACCTGGGGGGTCGAGCGGGGGGAGTGCGGCCAGTGTTGCCAGCCAAATGGTGCCGATTGCCTTGGGCTCCGATACCGGGGGAAGTGTTCGTCAACCCGCTGCTTTTTGTGGCGTAACCGGTATAAAACCGACATACGGTCGGGTTTCTAGATACGGATTGATTGCCTATGGTTCTTCATTGGATTCTGTTGGCGTATTAGGGAGAAGTGCTGCGGATGTGGCAGAATTGTTTAAGGTGATGGCGGGAAAAGATCCGCTGGATGCGACTAGCTTGGATAAGCCTGTACCTAAAATAAACCTAAATGGAAGTACAAATTTAAAGGGAATGAAGATCGGCGTCCCCAAAGAATATTTTGTGGAGGGCATTCAAGCGGAAGTGGAAGAAAAAGTTCGAGAAGCGATCCAGCAATTTGAAAATTTGGGTGCTGAGATTCATGAAGTTCAACTACCGCACACCGAATATGCGGTGCCGGTCTATTATTTGATTGCGCCTGCCGAGGCTTCGGCAAATCTCGCACGTTTTGATGGTGTGCGCTATGGCCTAAGAAATGAGAATGACGATGTGATCGAAATGGTGAAAGAATCACGTGGGGCAGGATTTGGGGAGGAAGTCAAAAGACGGATCATGTTAGGCACCTATGCCCTTTCTTCTGGATACTATGATGCCTATTATGGTCAAGCCCAAAAAGTGCGTACTTTGATCCAAAATGATTTTCTTGAGGTGTATAAAAAAGTAGATATGATCGCTGCGCCTGTTGCTCCGACGACCGCATTTAAGATCGGGATGCATACGGACGATCCTTTAGCAATGTACCTGGAAGATGTCTATACCCTGCCAGCCAATTTGGCGGGCGTGCCCGGATTAGCATTTCCAGTGGGCTTCGATCAAGACAAATTGCCGGTGGGTATGCAATTAATGGGTCGACATTTTGAAGAAGAAAAGTTATTTCATGCTGTGCATGCTTATCAAAATAGCACCGAATGGCATACGATGACCCCATCGGGCTAATATCTTTTAACAGATACAGGGATAAATGGAAGGAGTTTTTATATGTTTTCAAAATTACCAAAATCAGCTTTAGATGCGATGGATTGGTCTTGGGCTGAATATAAAGATTATTATCAAAATTTAGAAGAAAGACATTTGACCCCGGAAAGCCTTGAAAAATGGATGCAGGATTGGAGTGCGTTAGAAAAGCTACTCTATGAGGTGCTGTCAAGGTTGGAAGTAGACACGGCATTGGACACATCTAATGATAATTTCGAAAAAAGTTATTTTTCATTTTTGGAAAATATTTTTCCTCAGGCCGAAGCGGCATCTCAAAAAATAAAGGAAAAATATCTAAAAAGCGATTTACCGCTTGAAAACTTTTCTATACAACTCCGTAATATGAAGGCGGAAGCTAGTTTATATCGAGAAGAAAACTTATCGCTCTTATCTGAAGAAAAGAAACTTGGCAATTCTTACGACAAGGTCGTTGGTGCGCAAAGTATTCAATGGGAGGGCGAGGAAATTACCTTGCAAAAACTTGCCCCGGTCTATCAGGATGAGGACCGCGAGAAACGTGAACAGGCATGGAAACTGGAAATGGGGCGTTGGCAGGAAGATAGAGCAACCATAAATGATATCTGGAAAGAGTTTATGGTCCTGCGTGGAAAGATCGCAAAAAACGCAGGTCAAGACAATTACAGAACGTACCGTTTTCAAGAAATGCTTCGCTTGGATTACAGCCCCCAAGATTGTCTTAATTTTGATGCGGCGATCGAAGAAGTGGTGGTGCCGGCGGCATCCAAAATATATGAGAAAAGGAAGGAGCGACTAGGTGTGGAAAAGCTCCGCCCCTGGGATCTCAATGTCGATACGACCGGTTTGCCCCCTCTGCGCCCCTACCAAGAGGAATGGGAATTTAAGGAAAAGGCAACAGCAATATTTAATAAGGTTGACCCAGAATTAGGAAAATATTTTGAGATCATGCAAGAGGAAAACCTGCTTGATCTTACTAACCGAAAAGGAAAAGCGCCGGGTGCATTTTGTGTAGATTATTTAACTGCCAAAAGACCGTTTATCTTTATGAATGCGGTCGGACTACATGATGATGTGCAAACCTTATTACATGAGGTGGGTCATGGTTTTCATGTGTTCGAATCTGTCCACCTCCCTTATTATCAACAGTTAGCCTATGGTGCAGAGATTGCCGAAGTAGCTTCCATGGGGATGGAATTATTGGCCTCGCCATACTTGGCCAAAGACCAAGGTGGTTATTACACGGAAGCAGAAGCTGCTCGAGCAAGGATCGAGCATTTAGAGGGAAGCATTTTATTCTGGCCCTATATGGCAGTAGTAGATGCTTTTCAACATTGGGTTTACGAAAATCATAAGGCAGCAACAGACCCTGCGAATTGCGACGCATATTGGGAGGAATTATGGGATCGCTATATGAAGGGTATCGACTATTCCGGTTTAGAGGAAATTAAAATGACCGGCTGGCATCGCAAACTGCATATCTTCCAAATCCCCTTTTATTATGTGGATTATGGCCTAGCCCAATTAGGTGCAGTCCAGATCTGGGCAAACGCCATTGGGGACCAAGCAGGAGCAGTAAAGAGTTACCGCAAGGCCTTATCTTTAGGCGCAACCCGAACATTGCCCGAACTGTTTGCAGCTGCAGGCGCAAAATTCGCTTTTGATGCGCAAACCCTAGGGAAAGCGACGAAGTTGATCACAGAGACGATTGAAGAATTAGAATCCGTTAGCTAAAAGAAAACCCATAAATATCCCTTTAGGATATTATTTCTAAAGGGATATTTTTATTTAAAGACATAGATAAGGAAATGAGTTATTTAAAAACCGAATAAAATCAAGGGGAGAACCGTTTAATAAGTGTAAGGATAGGAAAAAAACAATGATGATTGTCACCGGAGAAGAAAACGAACTGATCACTCGTTCGAAAAATGGGGACCGACAAGCTTTTGGGGAACTTGTTTCTCTTCACCAACAAGGTGTCATTAACGTGGTCTATCGGATGAGCGGAGATCGGCAACACGCAGAGGATGCTGCCCAAGAAGCCTTTGTCCGAGCATGGCAAAAACTCCACAGTTATCGTCCTGTGGCAAGTTTCAGGGGTTGGATATATCGAATTGCGACCAATATTGCGATCGATATGCTGCGCAGAGAAAAACCTACGGAGGATGTTGAAAAGCATATGATCAAAGATCCTTCTAATGGAATGGAGACCCATATCATTCAAAGGCAAAAAAGTGAAATCGTACAAAAAGCTGTTTTGTCTCTGCCTAATGCAAGTCGTTCAGTTTTAGTTTTACGAGAGTATGAAAGTTTGTCCTATCAAGAAATAGCAGAAACTTTGGAAATACCGATCGGAACGGTGATGTCTCGATTAAATTATGCAAGAAAAACCCTTCGCTCAACCTTAGAAGAGCTGTTGGAGGAAATATGAGAAAACATATCGATGCCCAACTACAAGCCTATTTTGATGGTGAATTGCTAGGCAAGAATAAGGAAAAAGTGGAAGTCCACCTGGATGGCTGTGAAGATTGTCAATTGAAATTAAATGAGTTGGCTCAGCTGTCCTCGATTCTTCAGGAAGATCCAAAAGTTTCGCAGAAAGCCAATTCTGAAAAATTTGTATCCCAGGTGATCCTGCGCCTACCAAGAAAAGTAGATGTCCCCTGGTGGCGGAAGGCAGGGAGTATCGCCTATATGTTGATCCCGGCGATATTATTTGTCGCTTTGGTTTTCAACACGACCACAAATATTTCCAACAATTTACTGGTTGGTGCGGAATTCCTTGGGATTGGCGAAGAAGAAATTTCGTTGCTCCTTAATGAACCTGTTCTTGAAGAAGTTGAAATCCAGTTTCCTTTGCCATCGCTGGATATGTTCGAAATAGGCGGATCTGTTTGGCTTAGTCTTGGGAACATAAATATTTTTGGCATTGATGTATCCAACTCTTTTATCTATCCGCTGGTCTTTGGCTTATTGTCGATTAGCTGGATGATCGGTTGGTGGGTGAGCCAAGAGCAAAAACAAAAAATAAAATAATTAATTATCAAATGGAGATAAAAATGAAACACAAAAATGTATTAAAAAGAGCATGGACCCTGCTTTGGGACTATAAAGCCTTATGGATATTTGGCATCCTTTTAGCAATTACTTCTGCTTCCTACAGCAGCCAGTCAAGCTTCCGTTTTGGCGGAACAGACAGAAATTCAGAAAGTGAAACCTTCAATTTTAAGTCAGGAGATGATTTTGGTGCCTGGATTGAAGGACAAGTGGAAGATGCGGAAGATGAGATTCAAAGACTGCGCAGCGGCGAGAACCTGACGGAAAATGAAAGAACCATTTTCAATATCGTCATCGCTGTACTATGCATAGTTATCGCATTAATCCCTATTGCAAGGGCGCTTTACTATATTAGTGAAACGGCTTTGATAAAGATGGTGGACGAAGTAGAAGAGAGTGATAAGAAATATCGAATTCGAGAAGGGTTTTCCTTGGGTTGGTCTAAGGAAGCCTGGAGACTGTTTTTGGTGGATCTAGTAATCTTTCTTCCCTTGTTCGTGGTCACCATTGCTGGTTTAGCGCTTACCGTTTGGCCGATAGTATCAGGATTTATTGGCAATGATTCACGGAAAGTTATCGCCGTAGTCACCAGCATTGGTCTATTTTTCATGCTGGCCTTATTCGGAATTATCGTAGCAACCATCCTTGGTCTACTAAAACACTTCATTAGGCGAAAAGTAGTCTTAGGAAAAATGGGCGTGTTTGAATCGATTCGTGAGGGAACACGCTTTGTGAAGCAGAATTTTAAAGACGTAGGACTGATGTGGTTGATCAATGTAGGAATTAATATCGCATGGCCGATCGTGTTGATCCCCATTGTTGCGCTAGTGTTTGGTGTAAGCGCAGTGGGCGGCGGGTTGACCGCATTATTAGCCTCCCTGGTTAGTGCTGGATCGATTCGGACAATAACTATATTTGGAGCCCTTGTCTTCTTTGCAATCATGGCCCTCCCCCTATTTTTCGTTGGCGGACTCAAGGCCACCTACCTATCCACCGCATGGACACTTACTTATCGTGAGTTGGCAATCTTGGAAACTTTAGATGTTCCCCAAATTGCCGAATCTGCCCCTGAGAGTGAGGAATAGGCAAGAAGCAAAACTTATTACTGGATAACAAAAAGAGCAGCCACAATCGGCTGCTCTTTGCTATTAATACTTTAGGCATTATCTATTTAACCAGTTTCCGACAATAATTTCTAATCCGGTTGGACGTTCTTGGAAGCCAAGTTTTTTATAGAAATCCACCGAATCATCAGTAAATAAATAGACATGCTGGCCAGCTAATTTCTGCAATATTATCTCGATCATTTTGCTAGCAATCCCCTTTTTGCGGTATTCCGAATCGGTCCAAAGGTCAACAATATAAGCATTGCAGACACTATCAGATAGCGCCCGCACCTTCCCGACGATCTTGTCCTCTTCCACTGCAAAACAAACGGCATAACTATTTTTAAACGAAAGCTCTAATTCTTCAGCAGTCCTCCCATTGTCAAAATTATCCTGATTAAGCCGATCCTTCAGTTTATGCCAGTCAAGTTCCTCCATATTCGTCTTAAATTCGATCATAATTGAACATTCTCCGAAAAAGGTTGTGATTAAGAAGTTTACTCCAAAACGAGAAACTTGGTGTATGATGAAATTATTAGTTATAAAAAACAGCCGATATTGCTGTTTAACAAGGGTGAAAAAGAGCATAAACAACCAAGGTCTATAATTAGAAATAGAGAGGCAGCATATGTTTCATGACATTCCGAAGAATATTTTAGAACAAATGAAAATATTAGAAGACTTAGATACGCAAGATCGCCAGGACGGCACCACCCAAGTCAAACGCCTGCGTCAGATCTCGCCTGACACCGGAAGGTTTATTGCGATCCAGGCAGCAACAGTACCCGAGGGGTCGTGGGTTGAGGTCGGCACGAGCGCTGGCTATTCAGCTTTGTGGATATCCCTGGCCGCCAAACTGAAGAAGGAAAAACTCTTTACCTACGAATTGCTTCAAGATAAGGTGACCTTGGCTAAAAACACTTTTAAACTAACCAAGGTCAAAGAGTACGTGGAACTTGTTCATGGAGATGCGCGCGGCCATGTCGGCCGATATGAGGAAATTGCATTTGCTTTTCTTGATTCGGAAAAAGAAATGTACGATGAATTTTATGATCTGATCGTGCCATTGCTGGTGCCGGGGGGATTGCTCATCGCGGACAATTTGGTGAGCCATAAAGAGTTTTTTTCCTCGTTCATTGCTAAGGTGGAAAAGGATGAAAGAGTTGATAGCGTGATCGTGCCTATCGGAAAAGGGCTATTGTTGTGCCGGAAGGTATAATCAATAAAAAATAATAAGCAGGAGAACAAGCTTTTGTCTGAAAACAAACTAAACATCATTATCCCCATGGCGGGTTATGGAAAACGTTTACGTCCCCATACATGGAGTAAACCCAAACCATTGGTCAGCGCAGCAGGGAAAGCCGTGTTGGGTCATGTGTTGGACCTCGTCCATACTTTTGCAGACCCAGAAAACACTGAAATATCTTTTATTATCGGATATCAAGGCGACCAAGTAAAACCCTATATGGATGCACACTATCCAAAGATCAAAACCTATTATTTTGAGCAGACCGAAATGAAGGGCCAATCCCATGCGATCGCCATGGCGAAAGAACACTTGATTGGAAAGACGTTGATCTTATTTGTAGACACGATCGTAGACTCCGACTTCGCATTTTTAAAGGATGAAAATGCAGACGCAGTGATCTGGGTAAAAGAGGTGGAGGACCCCCGCCGTTTTGGTGTGGTAGCCGTGGGTGATAACGGATTCGTGAAAGGGATGATCGAGAAGCCCGATTCAATGGACAACCGCTTGGCGATTGTAGGGTATTACTATTTCGCTAAAGGCGAAGACCTCGCCGCCGCTATTGACCAACAGATCAAAGAAGAATTAATTACCAAAGGTGAGTATTTCTTGGCTGATGCAATGCATTTGATGATCCAGCAGGGATTAAAAATGAGGCCCGAAACGGTCAATATTTGGCAAGATGCTGGTCTGCCAGATGCGGTACTTGAAACAAACCGTTATCTCTTGGGCAGCGGAAAAGATAATTCTTCCGAAATCAAGGTTCCCGCTTCCGTGGAAATTCACCCCCCTGTTTTTATCGATCCCTCCGCAGAAATTGATAACGCCACCATCGGTCCAAATGTCTCTGTTGGCGCGGGATGTCGGATAAGCAACAGCCAGATCAAAGAAGCTATTCTTGAAAAAGAGGCTGATATAAAAGATGCCAATTTATACGACTCTATCATCGGCGAACGAGCAAAGATTAAGGGTGTTTCGGGGTCAATGAATATAGGAGACGACGCCACTGTTTTGAAGTAATCAGGAAATTTAAAACCCTGCCAATTTAATTGCTGGCAGGGTTTTTTGTTTTAATAGATAGTTATTTCAAGATAAACGAAAGGGCTTGATCTAAAACTAATTCGAAATTATCTGGATAGTGATGTCCCAAACCCGGGAATGTTTGCAAATCTGTGGGTATGCCATTTTGGTTTAATTTATCAACTAAACCGTGAACAGCTTCTTGGGAAATGGTCTTATCTTCTAAGCCCATAATGACCACCCCGCGTAGACCCGTATCTTTTGCAATATCGATTAATTCATCCCAATTAGAGAGATTATTCATATAAGGCCCCCCTGGGCCAAGAAGGATAAAACCTCGAGAGTTAAGTTTGACATTAAGGGCTAAGGCCAACGCAATTTCAGCGCCCATTGAAAAGCCAGCCAAGATAGTATTTTGAATATCTAAAGAATATCGTTTGCCTAACCCGGCATATTTTTCTAGCACTTCATCTTCTGCATATTTATGCTCGGTCCAAGAATAATTCTCAGACCAATAGACCTGGCTGCTTTGGGGAAGGGCAACCAACCAGCCCTTTTTGGATAGGGGATGCCAATATGATAAATTTGCCTGCGCAGTGTCACTGTTCCCATGCAAAAACACTAAATTAGGGCAACCCGGTTTTTCTTCAGGACCGCATGAATTCTCAGGACGCACGACCAATAAGGGTAGTTTTTCGAGCGGATCGTTAATCTGCATTTTTAGCGAAATGTCTGCCAGTCGTTCGAATTCAGGATCCTTTTGCAAAACAGCCAGGGAGGGACTGTCGCGCAATAAAGCCTCTGAATACCATATTCCGGATGACAATAAGGCCTCCAAAATTTGATTTGCTTGAGGCAGCGCGTTCATTTTGGCCGCAAAACAAATACGCCAATAGGTGAGCAAGGGAAAATCGTCTGGGAAATCCTTTAAGCGTTGGCTTGCGAGGGCTAGGCCCTCGGCATAGGTCTTGTTTGTAAAGTGGGCTTGAATCTCTAAGCCAACTGTCTCGATCGTCATTTCCGACATAATTTTCTCCTTGGCTTACAATCCTAAACGAAATATATGTTTTTCTCAAGCAAGTGAATATGCAATTATTTTCTCGCATACTAGAGGTTTTTTTAATTTGTGGTAAGCTTAAATTACTGTCGAAATAGGACAGAAATTCACAGGGAAGGAACCATTTTAAAATATGTATATAGCTGTTGAAGGTGTGATCGGGGTAGGCAAAACAACATTGGCAAGATTGCTGATGGATCGTTTTGATGCAGAGGTTCAATTAGAAGTTTTTGAAGAAAACCCATTTTTGGCTGATTTTTATTCAGACCGAGATCGCTATGCATTTCAAACCCAGATATTCTTTTTATTGAGCCGCTATCATCAACAGCGCCAGTCTGTGAACGATATGATTGAGATGGAAAAGAACCTGATCACGGACTATACCTTTGCCAAGGACTCACTATTTGCACAGATCAACTTAGAAGGCGATGAATTAGAAATGTATTTCAAAGTTCATCAAGCCCTGGGCGAAAAGGTGCGGCTGCCCGATCTGATCATCTATCTCATTGCCGATGTGGATGTGGTTATGCAACGGATCGCCACCCGAGATCGCAGTTATGAGCGCAATATGGAAAGACAATACATTGAATCCTTATGCAAAACCTATAATGATCATTATCAATTTCATTATCAAGGTCCCCCGGTGCTCACGATAGATACGACAAACCTAAATTTTATCCAAAATGTAGAAGAACTCAACCTGATCGAAAAACAAGTGCGTGGGGCAATTCAAAAAACGCTCCAGCAATCAGAAATGCCCTTAAATATTGATCATAATGTAGGTAATTAACGGGGAGAATCTATGCGCGTCACAAAAGAAATGTTGGTCAAGAACGCTGAAAAAGTAGTTCAAACACAAGCAGATGCTGACACAAGTTTGGTTGCGGCCTATCTTTCTGGGTCAATGCTAACCGATTCTCCGCTTTTGGGAGACACCACCGATATCGACCTGGTATTTGTGCATGTGGGGCTGACCGAGGAAAGAGAGTTTCTCCGCCTTACGGAAGATATACATCTTGATATTCAACATTATCCCAAACACAAATTTGAGCCACCAAGGGAGTTGAGGACGGATCCTTGGTTGGGCACTTCAATTTTCAATGCGAAACCGATCTTTGACCCTGACCATACAATTGATTTTATCCAAGCCAGCGTTAGAGGCATGTATTATCAGCCTGAAAACATCTTGGCACGAGCTGAACCATTTCTTCTGGCTGCGCGGCAAACCTGGTTGGACTTTCATAATTCTCCCGGAGAAATTGGCGCAGAACAAAGCAGCGACCTGTTGAAAGCTCTGGAAAATATTGCCAATGGGCTGGCATGTTTGAACGCCGGTCCCTTATCTGAAAGGCGCTTTTTATCCCAATTTCAAGGGATGACCGAAGGACTTGGTCTATCTGGATACTATGCGGGCATGTTGGGCTTGCTGGGGGTAAATGATGTGGATCAAGAAGAACTGCAGTCTTGGCTGCCCTTTTGGGAACAGGCTTACGATAAAGTGACTTTGCAGGAAAAAGGATCTCCTGTCGGGCATCCTCATCGAAAGGCATATTATCAAAAAGCGATCCGGTTTTTAGCAGAACAACAGGAATTTCATCTGGCGGCTTGGCCTCTACTGAATACATGGACAAAGCTGATCTTAGAATTGCATCCCGGGGATCCGAGTAGGATCGAATGGCAAAAAGTATTTGAGAGATTAAATTTAATCGGGGATGGTTATTCTGACAGAATGGCGGGATTAGATGCTTATTTGGATCGGACAGAAGAATATTTTGATTCTTGGAAAATGAAACAAGGAATGTAATTCTAGAATATACCGCAATAAAAATTGCAACATATCTCTGGAGGGCAAATTTGCTTGCCTTTTTCGGTGATTAAATAAAAACAGCCCTCATATGCACAGAAGGCTGTTTTTGGGTTATTGAGGTTATTCTTCATACTGAGAATCGTCCAGCATTTTGCTTAAT
>SWCD01024509.1_pt1 | contig 18987 bp, 12 predicted proteins | sample 4693011 | NCBI WGS metagenome assembly SWCD01 (sample SAMN10267278, study PRJNA491770) | bioreactor metagenome | isolation source: DHS bioreactor inoculated with marine | place: Japan: Omine Ridge, Nankai Trough | reverse complement strand
CACGTCGACCAGGACCGCCTCAAGTCGATTCATAAGAAGCATCATCCGCGAGCGTGAAACGCGTGCCTCCGCCCACGACCCTCGCCGTGGGACGGTACCCTACCGTCATGCGAACGGGTGAGAGCTCAATCGACCAACAGGTGCAAGTCAGCGCGGCCCTCCAGCAATACTGGGGCTATGACTCCCTGCGCCCACTGCAGGATGAGGCCATCCGGGCCGGCATCGCCCAGCGCGATTCGCTCGTCGTCATGCCCACCGGCGGGGGAAAGTCGCTCTGCTACCAGATCCCCCCACTCATCACCGGCCGCACCGACCTCGTCGTCTCCCCCCTCATCTCCCTCATGAAGGACCAGGTTGATGGCCTCATCGCCTGCGGCTACCCCGCCGCCTGCCTGCACAGCGGCATGTCGAGCGATGAACGACGCCAGGCAGAACGGCAGATCCGCGGCGGCGCGTGTCGACTCATTTTCGTCGCGCCCGAGCGCCTGGTTTCCGAACCGTTCCTGCGCTGGATCGAACCGCTGGGCATCCGCGCCGTCGCCATCGATGAAGCCCACTGCATCAGCCATTGGGGCCATGACTTTCGGCCCGAGTATCGAAGGCTCGCGGAGCTGCGTCAGCGTTTCCCGGACGCCAGCGTGCACGCCTTCACCGCCACCGCCACGCCGCGCGTGCGCCAGGACATCCTCGTCCAACTTCACCTCGAAGATCCGGCGGTCCTCGTCGGCTGTTTCGATCGACCTAACCTCACGTATCGCATCCTGCCACGCACCGACACCAACAACCAGGTGCTGGACGTCATCCGTCGGCACCCGCGCGAGGCGGCCATCGTCTACTGCCTGAGTCGCAAGGACACGGAAGCCATCGCGGCGTTTCTGGGCAGCAAGGGCGTCAAGGCGGCGGCCTACCACGCGGGGTTGGACGCGGAGGATCGCCGCACGACACAGGAAGAATTCGCCCAGGAACGCCTCGACGTTGTGGTGGCCACCGTCGCCTTCGGCATGGGGATCGATCGCAGCAACGTCCGCTGCGTCATCCATGCCACCATGCCCAAGTCGATCGAGCATTATCAGCAGGAAACGGGCCGGGCCGGGCGCGACGGTTTGGAGGCGGAGTGCATCCTGTTCTATTCTGCCGCCGACTTTCGCCGCTGGGAGAACCTGATTCGTCGCAGCGCCCAGGAGTCGGAGAGCACCGAGGAGTCGATCGAGCCACAACTCGAGTTGCTCAGCCACATGCAGCGCATCTGCTCCGGCTTGCGCTGTCGGCACGAAGCCCTCTCCGACTACTTCGGCCAAGCCTACGACGAGCCGAACTGCGGCGCCTGTGATGTCTGCCTCGGTGAAGCGGAGGGCTTGCAGGACTCCCTGGTCCTCGCCCAGAAGATTCTCTCCTGCGTGCTGCGGGCCGAGCAGCGCTTCGGCGTGGGGCACATCGTCGACATCCTCACCGGCGCCGACAACGAGCGCATTCGCAAGTTCAACCACGAGGAACTCTCGACCTACGGCCTGCTCAAGGACCTGCAAAGCAAGGTCGTGCAGAATCTCGTGTATCAACTCGTCGACCAGGGAGCGCTCGAGCGCACCGAAGGCGATCGGCCGGTCCTGCGTCTCGGGCGCAAGGGGGCAGCCATCCTCAAGGGCGAGCGCGAGGTGCGCCTGCGCGAGCCGGCAGCGCCCAAGACCAAGCAAGCGGTGCACGACAAGAAGTCCTGGGAGGGCGTCGATCGAGAGCTGTTTGAGCAATTGCGCGAGCTGCGGCGTGAGATGGCGGAGGAACGAAACGTCCCGGCCTACGTCGTCTTCGGCGACGCCACCCTGCGCGACATGGCGCGACTCAAGCCAACCACGATGCAAGCCATGCGCAGCGTGCACGGCGTCGGCGAGCGCAAGCTGGCCTCCTTCGGCGAGACCTTCCTGGAAGCGGTCAAGGCCTACCAGCGCGAGTTCGCCGGTGAGTGAGAGAGCCTTGTCTGACAGCGAAGTGGCGTCCGCGGCCGACGGAGACACGGCAGCGAAGACCGGTGGGAAAGCCGACTTCGATCTCACGCCTCACGCGTCGGCAGCAACGATCGCAGCAGGGCCACCGTGGGAATCGGTGGGTACTGCATCGCCACCCGGAAGGCGCGAAACTCCCCCCGAATCCCAGTCGAGTCGCGTGAAGGTGTCGCTCAGCAGCGTGGTGTAGCGCGGAATGACCGGCGTGGCACAGGCCGTGATGCCCCAACCCAGATCGTGCACCTCTTCCGGCACGGGGAGGTAATTGCGTTCACGCCGAATCGCCGTGTGCACCGCCCCGCCGTCCATTCGGCTGCAGACCACGAACTCCGGGTGCATGGCCCAGTCGAAACTGCGATGCACGAAGAGGTCGAGTAGCAGATGCGCCGCGGGCGTGATGATGTTCGTCCCCAGTTCGCTGTACTCACCCGGCGTTTCCGCGTAGGCCGGCCCCACGGCACGGGTCACCGAGCCATAGATGCAGGTCAGGGCCGCCGCGTTGCCGATCGGGCCGGGTGGGAGCTCGTACTGGTCTTCACCCAGATCCTTGATCACTTCGATCGAGGGCAAGGGCTTGGAGCAGAACTGCGTCAGCAGGGGTACGCCGTGATCCGACGCCCCCTCGGAGTCGAGCGGCTCCCAGCGGTCCGGCTCTTCCTGCAGGGTGTCATCGGCCCAACGTTCGCGGCGAAAGAGCAGCCAGCGGGCCGCCCGACGCAGGCGGCGAAACGTGATGAGCCCCCCCACCTGCACGAGATCGCATTGCCGCGGATCGTCGGCGTTGGGGGCGAGGATGTTGAGCGAGAGCTGCGCCTTGGCGCGGACGCCGTACGTCCCGGAGTTGCCCTGGTAGGCCTGCTTGCGGATCTGCTCGGCCTGAGCCGGCGTCGACTGCATGTCGCTGACCATCATTTCCAGCGTGGTGCGATCGCCGGTGTGGATCTCGACCATGCGTTCGAATTCACGGCTGGCCTGGCGGGCGGCCTCAACCGTCTCGACGGGGGCTCCGGCTCTCTCGAAGGCGTCGAGGAACAGCTTGACCCCGGCCGGTCCGGGGATGTGCGTCACGGCGGCATGCACATCCGCCTCCTGGGCGACCTTGCAGACTTTCCAGGTAAGACCCGAACGCAAGCCGAACTGCCGAGCCACTTCCTGCGGCCGACCCGGATTCGCCCCGACGGTGGACATGAGGTCCAATAAAGCACTGCGAAAGCCCCCCGGCGGTGGTCGTGAGGTGCTCCTCGAAGGGCAACTCGGTGGCGTTCCCGGATTCCAGATTGGTTTGAGTCATGCTGACGCCTTCTTCAAGAAAACAGCCTCCTGCTGCTGTAGACAGCATAGCACAGGACCGCGATGCGAGAGACAGAAACTCACAGAAACTTTCATATGAAAACTTGCGTGAAGACCCTATCGGGGTATGATCCAGCCGTTGGGGCCTGTCAATCGCTGGCCCGGGCGGCAACGACAGGCGCCTACGATTCGACGCGCCCGCTCCTTGGGCCCCCCGACTGGGAACGTCCCCAGTTCGGACACGCAAGAACGATCCAGGAGGAAACCGAAGATGCAACGTCTACTTCTCACCGGCCTCGCCCTCACCAGCGCTGCCCTCGTCGCCGCCCCCGCCCTGGGCGGCTACAACCTCACCCTCTCCGACACCGCCACCACCTACAGCGGCTACACGCTGAACTTCGACGAAGTCGGCGGCCCCACCGGACCGGTCGCCCCCGACGCCTGGCTTGCCTCGCACGGCTTGATGATGGACAGCGGCGTCGGCGGCGGCGGCATCGTCGATAACTGGGGCAGCATCCAAGGCTGGGACCTCGGCGATGGTCTCAGTTGGGTCGGCCCGTACGGCGCCTTCATGACCTTTGACTACGACCTCACCGGCTTCTCCGCCGAGCACTGGGATCCTTCCGGACCCGATAGCGGCTTTGGCGGTGGCTTCTCCGTTTTCGTCTTCAACGACGGCGCTGAGGTTGCCAGCGGTTTCTTCGACGCTGCCTGGGGCGGCCTCGGTGACACCTGGATCGACATCGCCACCGACGGCGGCGACGTCTTTGACGAAGTCCGCATTCTCGGTTGGGGCTTCACTCCCGAGACCTACCTCGACAACATGTCCTGGAACGAAGTGCCCGCTCCCGGCTCCCTGGCTCTGCTCACGGTCGCCGGCGCTGTGGCTTCCCGCCGCCGCCGCTAAACAAGACGGATTGACAACCGCACCGGCGACCGCGTCGTCGCCGGTGCCGGTCGCTTCTCCAACGTACTTTCATATCCGGCCTGCCAACGTCGTATTGAAGGCGTGGCCAACGTGTTTCTCCGCTCGACGGTGGGCGCGCCCGTCGTTTTTCGTGCCCGGCGTGCCCGCCGTCGTCTCGTCTTGCACACCAGGACTACTTCAATGACACCGCACCGCGTCTCACTTTTGACCTTGGCGCTCTTGTTCCTCTCCACCGCCTCCCTCAGCGCCGACACGGTGATCTGGGAACAGATCCCCGGCGCCATGAGCGCTAACGACATGTCGCCGGACGGCCGCTGGGTCGTCGGTGAACTGGGCGAGTTCTCCCCCACCGGCACCTATCTCTACGACACGCTCACCGGCACCCTGCTGACGCTGCCTCCCGAGGCCATCTACGCCACCGCCGTCTCCGACGATGGCACGGTCGTGCTCGGCGATATGCCTGATCCGGATGACCCGGACCCGGTCCTGGGCACCGTCGCCGCCAGATGGACCGCGGCGACCGGTTGGCAAAGCCTCGGCTATCTGCCCAACGCCCTCGAATGCCCCAGCCGCAGCGATGGCTACGAACTCTCCGCCGACGGCAGCGTCGCGGTCGGCCTCTCCTGGGATGGCTGCAACGGACGCGGCTTCGTCTGGACCGAAGCGACCGGCATGCTGGAGCTCGAGCCGCTCGCCAACGGCAACTGCCGCGCTTCCGTCATCTCGGCAGACGGCACGCTCATCGGTGGGTTTGCCCAGGGGACGCAGTCACGTACGCCAACCGTCTGGGATGGCGCGACGCAGCAAGGCGAACTGCTCGATCCGCCCGATGGCGACGCCATCGGTGAGATTCACGGCATCAGCGACGACGGTTCCATCCTGCTGGGCGAATGGCTGACCATGGAGCCGACCACCCGCGCCACCAAGTGGACCATGGGGCCGGACGGTTGGGAACGCGAGCAGATCGCCGGCGGTTCCTATCTCCCCGGCTGGAGCGGCAATCCGCTCGACATCGCAGACAACGGCACCATCGTCGGCTTCGACAGCCTGATGACCAATCGCATCGCCTGGATTCTGCCCGGCGGCGTGGGCGACATCATCTCCCTTGAGGACTACATCAACGACAACGGTGGCTACCTGCCGCCCGAGGAAGACGTGCAGGTCTGCCAGGCCATTTCCACGGACGGCCGCACCATCATCGGACACAGTTGGCCCATGACCGGCGGCTGGATTGTCCGCATCATTCCCGATTGCACGGGTGATCTCGATGGCGATGGCGACACCGACCAGGCGGACTTGGGCGTGCTCCTCGCGTCATACCTGACGAACGACGGCGGCGACCTCGACGGCGATGGCGACACCGATCAAGCCGACCTGGGCGTGCTGCTCGCCGACTACGGCTGCGGCACCTAACCCTCCTCTGAAAAAGGTGTCGGATACCTTTTTCGCTTCACACGAAAGTCCATCATGTTGCATATGAACGCATCTCGCCTCCCCCTCGCCGCCGCCCTGCTCCTGGCGCTTTCCGGCGCTGCCGCTGCGGAAGTCACCATGGAGTACATCGGCTCCTGCTACGCCTGGGACGTGTCCCGGGACGGCACGGTCGTTGTGGGCAACACGCTCGACTACGGCACCTTCCGCTGGACAGCGCAAGATGGCGTCGTTGATCTCGGGCGAAACTCCTACCTGGCGCTCGGTCGCGGCGCCGGCACCCCCGATGTCTCCGCGGACGGCACCCGCGTCTCCGCCACCATCGTCGACAAGACGGGCAGCTACGTCACCGTCGGTTTGTGGGAACTCGGCGTCGGCTGGACAGACCTGCTGCCTCCCCTGCCTCCTGACGGCGGCATCATGGATCTCGCCTACGGCTCCGCCTGGGGAATGTCGGGTGATGGCCAGGTCGTCACCGGCCTCTACTGGCGCCCGGGACAGCCCGGCGGCTCCGCGCACCCGCTCTCCTGGTCCGCCGACACCGGCCCCGTCGACCTCGGCACCTTCCAAGGCAGCGGCCGGGCCAACGACGCTGACTGGGACGGCAACGTCATCGTCGGCTGGGATGAACGGCCCGACGGCCTCTGGCAACCCTGCGTCTGGGCCGATGGCGCCCAGACTCGCCTGAGCGACAACGAGTTCTTCACGCACGCAGAGCGCGTCAACTCCGACGGCACCATCATCGTCGGCACCGCCGCCGACATCGACTCGATGGTTGCGGAAGCCGCGATGTGGACCTGGAACGGCGACACCTGGGAAGAGCGCTTGCTAGGTAAGTTGATCGGCACCGTCCCGCCGTTCGGCATCGCCATCGCCAACGATGTCAGCGACGATGGCAGCCTGGTCGTCGGCTACAACGCCTACAGTTGGTACGGCGACGCCTTCCTGTGGACCGAGGACACGGGCCTGATCAATCTCGAGGACTTCCTCCTCGACAACGGCATCGCCCTCGACCCCAACCTCGAAATCCAGGAGGCCACCGCCGTTTCCGACGATGGCAGTGTCATCGTCGGCTTCGCGTCGGAGGTCAATCCTCCCTACGGCTACCAGAGCTTTATCATCCGCCTCTCCACGCCCTGCCCCGGCGACCTCGACGGGGACGGCGACACCGATCAGGCCGACCTCGGCGTCCTGCTCGCTGCCTACGGCGTCAACGCCGACGGCGACCTGGATGGCGACGGCGACACCGATCAAGCCGACCTGGGCGTGCTGCTCGCCGACTACAACTGCGGCGCTTGAACAGCGCCTCGCCTGAGTCAGCACTCAACACCGCTCACCTTGATCTTCCATGACGAGCTTCTCCCCCCCGGCCCGCGCCACTCCGGCGCGGGCTTTTCCGTGACGAAGAGGGGCTCGTTCAAGCGTCGTTGTCAATCCGCACGCGACCGGCGGTGCGCTCTGTTAGTTCATGTGCCACCTCATCCGCTTGCTCTTCCGCGATCGCCAACCGGAACGTCACCTCCGCTTCGTAGCGTGGCTCGATTGGTTCCAGGTGATACGCCGCCAGAACTGACTGCACCGTCGCCGTCAGCTCGTAGCTGTGCGTGATGCGGAGCGTTCGGGTGATGGTGTGTTCGACGATCTCGACGGCGTCGAGGGCGGCCCGGGCCGCTGCGCCGTAAGCGCGGATGAGGCCGCCGGTCCCCAGCTTGGTGCCGCCGAAATAGCGAGTGACGACGATGACCGCGGCGACGAGACCGGCCCCGTCGATTTGCCGCAGGATGGGCGCCCCCGCGGAGCCGGATGGTTCGCCATCGTCGTTGCCGCGTCCTTCCTGCTCGTTGATGCGCCAAGCGGAGCAGTGATGCGTCGCGTCGGGGAACGTCTGGCGAATCAACTCGAGGAACGCCTTCGCCGCCTCCACGGTCGCCGCCGGCGCGACATCCGCGATGAAGCGTGAGCCCTTGATCTTGTCGATCTCAACGCGAAGCGGGCCGGCGACGGTGCGGTACGTGGTCATGCGCTCCCATCGTCGTGTGGCGACAACCGCGACGCAAGCGCCGCCAACCGCCACGTGCCAGACCTCGAAAAATAGGGACAGTTCCCATTTATTGGAAAAATAGGGACAGTTCCCATTTATTGAAAAATGGGAACTGTCCCTATTTTCTTGACTCGAGGTCGAGCAGTTGCTATAGGGCATGCATGTCTCGAACCGCTCGTGTCGTTGTTCCCGGCGTGGCGCACCATGTGACGCAGCGCGGCAACAACCGTCAGGAGGTGTTCTTCACCGACGCCGACCGACGGTTCTATCTCAACATTCTGCGCGAGCAGGCGGAAGAACGCGGCCTCGCCGTGACGGCCTACTGCCTGATGCCGAATCACGTTCACTTGATCGTGATGCCACAGGACGCAGACTCCCTGGCGCGGACGGTGGGAACCACGCACTTGATCTACGCCCAATACATCAATCGAATGCACGACCGCTCCGGGCATCTCTGGCAGAGCCGGTTCTACTCCTGCCCACTGGACGGGCCGCACGAAGTCGCCGCCGTCCGCTATGCCGAGCGCAATCCAGTCCGAGCTCGCATGGTGCGCTCGGCATGGCAGTACCGCTGGTCGAGCGCCGCGGCGCACGTCGGCGAGCGAGATGAAAGCGGGCTGCTGGATCTGAGCACCTGGCGGCGTCGGTATGGCACGGCGTCGTGGCGGAAGATCCTCGGCGATCCGTTGGATGAGCAGATGACCGGGCGGCTGCGCGCCGGCATGAAGGGTGGTCGGCCGCTCGGCAGTGACAAGTTCATCGCCAAGTTGGAGACGCAGTTGCATCGCCGCCTGCGGCCGGCGCCCAGAGGACGCCCGCGGAAGCAGCCGGAAAAATAGGGACAGTTCCCCTTTTTCAATAAAGGGGAACTGTCCCTATTTTTCCAATAAATGGGAACTGTCCCTATTTTCTGCGTGCGGGCCGTCAGGGCGCGATGGCGCCATCCGGATCCCACAAGTCTTCCCAGGATTGCCCGTCCTTCCAGAGAAAGACCTGCCCCTTGATGAGTCGACAGCCGCGGTCGATCGCGGCGATCGCCGCCATGTCCTCCTCACGGAGCGGCGGGCCGGTGACGGCCTGCAAGCTCGCCAAACACTGCTCGCGTTTCACGGAAAACGGGATCGGCGTCTGCCCGCGCTGCACCGCCCACTTCACGCAGACCACCGCCGGATGCACGCCCAAGCGCTCGGCAATGTCGCAGATCACCGGATCCGTCGTGGGCGAAGTGTCCGTCGGCGTGCGATCGCGCTCGGGGCGGTTCGGACTGCCGATCGGGCAATAGCCAATCGGCTCAATCGCGTTCTCGCGCAGGAAATCGAACAGCTCTGGCTGCTGGAAGTGCGGGTGCAACTCCATCTGATTCGCAACTGGCGGCAGCGCCGCATCGCGCAGCAGCAACCGCAGCTTGGGCGCGGTCATGTTCGAGGTGCCGATGTGCCGCGCCAGCCCCTTCTCCTGCAGCCGTTCCATCCGGCCCCACGTCTTCATGAATTCCTCATGAATGTAAGGCTTGGCATTCGGGTTGCGCTTGCTCACATCGCAGCCGGGCGGATGGTGATTGGGAAACGGCCAATGCACCAGGTAGAGATCGAGATAGTCAAGACCCAGGCGCTCGAGCGAGGCTCGGCAGGCGGGAATCACCTCCTCTTCATGGTGGCAGTCGTTCCAGAGCTTGCTGGTGATCCACAGCTCTTCGCGCTTGACGCCTTTGGCCATGAGGCGCTGCAGCGCTTCGCCGATCTCCGCTTCGTTGCCGTACACCGCGGCGCAGTCAAAATGGCGATACCCGATCTCCGCCGCCGCCTCGACGGCCGCTGCGATCTCGTGGGGGTTGAAGCGATCCGAGCCGAAGGTGCCCAGGCCGACGGCGGGCATCTTCGCCCCGGAGCGCAAGGTGCGCTGCGGGACGAGGGCCGGGTCGACGCCTTCCATGCTCATGGCAACTCCTCGTCGTAGACCACCGCCACCTTGCCGCACTTGCCCGCCGCCATAGTGCTGTACGCTTCGCTCACCTGCGAAAGCGGAAAGCGATGCGTCACCAGATCCTGCGGGTGCAAGCCCCAGCGCACGAGTCGTTCGACGAGTTCCTCCATGCGCCAGATGCTGGTGACCCAGGAGCCGTGAAGGCGTTTCTGCTCATGGATGAGGTCGGGCGAGGGCGTGAAGGAGCAGCATCCGCCCTCACCGATGAAGATGCAATCGCCCCACTGCCGCGTCGCCTGGATGGCGGTGCGTCGGCCTTGCTCGCTGGCGGAGCATTCGACGGCTCTCTCGCAGCCGAAACCGTTCGTCGCTTCCCGCACCTGCTCGACCGTGTCATCGGAGGCCGTGAGCAGGAGGTCGGCCAATCCCAGCCTGGCCGCCAGTTCGAGTCGCTCCGGGGCGATGTCGACGCCGATGAGCTGGCGCGCCCCCATGGCCCGGGCCAGCATGAGCGCTGCCAGACCGACCGGCCCCAGGCCGGTGACGAGGACCGCGTCCTTGCCTGAGACGCCGCACTTCTCCATGCCTTCGAAGACGGTGCCGAACCCGCAGGCGACTTGGGCGCCATCCGTGTAGGTCAGTTCCTCGGGCAAGAGCACCAGGTCTTTCTCTTCGGCGAGCAGGTACTCCGCCATGCCGCCGTGGCGCTGCCAGCCGTAAGCCCGTCGGTACTGGTCACTGGAGCAGGAGATCATGTAGCCGCGCCGGCAGTCGTTGCAGAGGCCGCAGCCGGAGATGTGGTAGACGATGACGCGATCGCCCGCGCCGAAGCGCCGGAGCCCCGGCCCGCAGGCGACGATCCGGCCGCAGGGTTCGTGGCCGGCGATGGTGCCCGGCCGGTAGCCCTCCGGCCCCTTGCCCAGGTGTTCGTGGTAGATGCAGCGGATGTCGCTGCCGCAGATCGTCGAGGCCTTCATCTTGAGCAGGACCTCGCCGTGGCCCGGCGTGGGGACGTCGAATTCGCGGAGCTCCACGCGGCTGTCGCCCGGCAGGATCGCGCCTTGCATGTGCTCTGTCATGCCTTGCTTCATAGCGGTTTTGCTAAACGCCCGCTACTCATCGCCGTCGCCGGCCGGCTCAGCACCGACCGGCTGGACGTTTGCTTCCGGGCCCGCCGCCTGCGCCCAGAGTTGCTGCAGCGTCTGCCTCTGCTGCCGGGCCTGCTGGCTGCGCTTGTGCTCGGGGCCGAGTTCCTGGTCGAGGGCGGCGCACGCTTCCAGCAGCAACTGCTCCGCCTTTTCGAAGGCCTGCAGTTCGAAGAGCGTCTCCAGGTGGTCGTACAGCGTCTGCAGCGTGTCGGGATGCGTGGCGCCCAGCACCTGCTGCCGACGGGCGTAGGTGTCCTCGGCGACGCGCACGGCCTCCTCCAGGCGGCCCTGCACTCGCCGCAGGAAGGCGAGGTTGTGCAGCGAGAGGAGGGTGCTGGGATGGTTTTCGCCCAGCCGCTTCCGCCGCGCCTCCAGGGTGACCAGGGCCAACGGTTCGGCTTCCGCCAAGCGTCCCTGCTTGGTGTAGAGCAGCGCCAGGTTCTGCATCGCCGCCAGCGTCTGCGGATGATCGGGCCCCAGCGTCTGCAGTCGCACCTGGTAGACCTTGGACCACAGCGGTTCGACTTCCTGGAGGCGTCCCTGCAGGTAGTAGGACACCGCCAGGTTGCTCAGCGAGGCCATGGTGTCGGGATGCTCCTCGCCCAGATGCTCCAGTCGGCGCTCGTAGGTCTCGCGGTAGAGCTCGAGCGCTCGCTCCGCCTCTCCCTGGCGATCGAGATTGATCGCCAGGTTGTTCATCATGCGTAGCGTCGTGCGGTGGTCTTCGCCCAGGGAGTGTTTGGCGAGTTCGATCATCCGCACCTGGACCGCCTCGGCTTCTTCATAGCGACCCAGGCAGAGCAGCGACCAGCCGAGCGCATCGCCGCTGTTGAGCGTGTCGATATGCTCCTCGCCCATGATGCGTTCTTGTTTGGCGAGGGCTTCCTCGAGATAGTCCACTGCCTCGGCGTAGCGTCCCATGTTGTTGGCCAGGTGCCCGGCGCTGGAGAGGGCCTGCAGGGTTTCGAAGTGCTCACTGCCCAGGGTGCGCCGGCGAATCTCCAGCGCCTGCGAGGTGAAGGCCAGGGCCTTGTCAAAGTCGCCCCGACTGCCGTAGGCCCAGCCCAGGCAGTTCATGGTGAGCAGCGTGTCCGGATGCTCCTCGCCGATCACCTCGCGTCGGTTCTGCAGCGTCTTCTCCCAGAGGGTCAGCGCCTCCGCCTGCCGCCCCTGCCGGTAGCGCAGCAAGGCCAGATTGTGCAGGGCGAACAAGGTCGGTTCGGCCTTCTCGCCCAGGCGTTGGCGTTGCAGTTCGTAGAGCCGGACCGTCATCTCTTCCGCCTGGTCGAAGCGGCCCAAATCGGAGTGAAGCAACCCCATGGCCGTCATGGCGAGCAGCACATCGTCGTCTTCCGGGTCGAGCAGTTCCTGGCGAATACGCAGGGCCTCGCGCACGTGCGGCATGGCTTGCTCGTACATGCCAAGCGATCGATAGGTGATGGCGAGCGTGCTGTGGACATCCGCCCGCACCAGGGGCTCGTCGGCGAAGGAAGCCTCAACGGTGGCGGCGGCGCTGTCGAGCGCCTGGCGCACGGTGACATCCCGGCCCAATTTCCGAGGATCGGCCGAAGCCAGCACATCGACGAGGAAGTCGTTGATCGCTTCCGCCTTCTTGGCCTCCAGCTCCGCTTCCTCGAAGGCGGCTTGCGCCGTGGCGCGATCGGCCTCGGCGGCGCCCCAGAAGCTGAGTGAGACGACGGTCGCCGCCGCCAGCGCCACGAACACCAACACCGCCGCCGCCACCGGCGCGCGATGCCGACGCAGCGACTTCTTCAAGACGTACCAGGTGCTGTCGCCCTTGGCTTCGACCGGCTGCCCGGCGGTGTAGCGTTCCAGATCCCGCTGCAGGTCCAGCACCGTCTGGTAGCGCCGCTCCTTCTCCTTGCTGAGCGCTTTGAGCACGATGGTGTCCAGCTCATCGTCAACCTCACGCCGCTTCTCTGAAGGGCGGGACACCTCCGCATCGGTGATGCTGCGCACGATGGAAGCGAGATGCCCATCGACCGGGTAGGGATGCTCGCCGGTCAACATCTCGTAGAGCAGAACGCCGAGCGCGTAGACATCACTGCGCAGGTCGACGATCGTCGGATCGCCGCCCACCTGCTCCGGAGCGGCGTAGGCCAGCGTGCCCACGAACTCCCCCGCCTGCGTCTGCACCGACTGCCGTGCCTCCACCACAGCCGCCGTCTTCGCCAGGCCGAAGTCGAGCAGGCGCGGCTCGCCTTCCGCATCAATCAGGATGTTGCTCGGTTTGAGATCGCGGTGGATCACGCCGTGTTGGTGGGCATAGGTCACGGCGGCGGCGATCTTGCGGAAAAGGAGGAGCGTCGCCTCCACGCCCAGAGCGCGCGACACTTCCCGCGGGTCGAGCGGCCGACCTTCGACATAGCGCATGACCAGGTACATGCGCCCGTCCTCGGTGCGACCGCTGTCGAAGACCGCCACGATGCCCGGATGGTCCAGCGACGCCGCCAGATCGATCTCGCGCTCGAAGCGACGCCGGGCCCGCTTGTCGGCGTAGCGGCCATGCAGCAGCAGCTTCACCGCCACCGGCCGCTTGGTCGACTCCTGGAGCGCTTCGTAGACGATGCCCTGGCCCCCCGCGTGGATGGGGCGCACGATCTCGTAGCCCGGGATCTCAGGGGCCGGCGTCTCGTCCTCGTCCCGCAGCCCGGCTCCGGAGCCGGCCGAGCGCATCGCTGCCAGCGTCCGGGCGTTCTCCTTGATTTCGGTGAGCAGCTCCCGGCAGTCGTCGCAGGACGCCAGGTGCAATTCGAAGCGGCTGCGACTGGACAACTCCAGCTCACGGCTGAGGTACTGCTCAAGCTCTTCAATCTCTGGGCATGGCATGGTGGATGCTCGCTCCCGGCGCCTCAGACGGCCTCCAACTCCTGCTGCAACTCGCGGATGCGTTTGAGCACCCGGTGCTTGGCGAGGAAGACGGCGTTGCGGGTCATGCCTAGCTGGGCGGCCGCCTCCTGGGCCGGGACCTCGCGCAGGGCGACAAGCTCGAAGGCCTGCACCGTCTGGACCTCGAGCTCCAGGCGAACCTGCTCGAGGCATTGATCGAAGATCGCCTGGTGCCAGGACTTGTCCCAGGAGACCTGAACCTGGTCCTCCGGGATGGTGTCCCACACGACGGTCCGCAGTCCTATCGGACTACGCCGATGCTCCTGGGCGAGACTTCGTCGGCGGTGCAACACGGTTCGTTGGGCAATGCCGAACAGCCAGGAATGCAGTCGGCCCTTGCCCCGGTCGTACTTGCCGTCGCGGTAGGCCTTGAGAAAGCTCGTCAATGTCTCCTGGGCGGCGTCTTCCGCCTCCTCCTCGGCGAGGCCCATGTCCCGGGCAAACCGCACGACTGGCTGGCGGAATCGGCACACAAACGTCTCCCAGGCCTCATCTTCCGAGTCCTGCAGCCGATCGAGCACCAAAGTCGTCGTCACCCAATGCATGGGATCTTCCGCACCTCCTGGCCCACCGAGACCAGTGTATCGGATGTATCCGTCGGCTAAAGCGATTTCTCCCCAGAAGGTTGCGCCCGAGGCGGACGATCACCCCAGCCACCCGGCGCGTCGGCGTCCAGAGCGGTGGGCGGAACGGGACCGGCCCCGCCCCGTCCGGGATTTCTTGCCCCAATGTGGAAATCCCCTGACAGCGCCCGCCCCCGATGAGCCATCTCTCCCTGGCGGCGGAGGCTCAGGCAGGCCCGCGATGGCCGCTCGCCCCTTCCGTATCCGGCTCCCGAGATGTGGCCGGTCAGCACCTGACTCACTCTCCGGATCAACAGAAGGTTCCCACCATGGCACGCATCTGTTCCTGCACATCGGCTCACTTCGGGGTGTTGACCGCGGTCCTCGGCCTGGCGCTCAGCGCCGGCGCCGCCGGCGCCGCCGACAACCACTTCCTGCCGCACGGCATCAACGACTGGAGCATCGCCGGCAACTGGAGCCTGGGACACTGTCCCAGGCAGCTTGAAAACGTCTTCGTCGAAGCCACCTCCACGCTGCCCAAGATCGTCACCTATGACTGGAGCGGCATCAGCAGCTTCTCGACGCTCACCGTCGATGGCAACGGTGGGTACTACGGCGAGGTGTACCATCCCGAGTTCGCGCTGACCACCAACAACCTCCACATGTCCAGCCAGGGCGACTCCTACTATCTCCTCGAAGGCCCTGCCTTTCTCTGGGTCGACCAGAACATGTACGTGGGTTACCAGCTGCACTCCCACGACGCCTATTTTGAACTCGAAACCGTCGCCAACTGGAGTGCTGGTCTCTACGTCGGCGATCTCTGCTATGTCGGGTACGGCGCGGCGGGCCAGTTTGCACACCGGGCCGGTTACGCTGAGATCGACCGCCTCTACGTGGGGCAGAGCGACGTCGGGACCTACACCCTCCAGGAGGCGTCGGGAAGCAGCCTCCTGCAGATCAATGGGCAGTTCGTGGTAGGGAACGGGCACACCGGGACGTTCGAGCACCTCGCCGGAACCGTCAATCAGATCGGCGCGAACGGCCTGATTCTCGGGCTCAACAGCGACGGCACGGGCACCTACAACATGCGCGGCGGAGAACTCAACCTCGACCACATCTCCCTCGCCTTCAACGGAGACGGCTACTTCAACCACACGGGCGGTGTCATCAACGTCGTCAATGACGTCCGCGTCGGCTGCGACGGCACACATGCATACCGCGCCTGGCTCAAGGTCGATGACACCGACGATGAGCCGACTCTCAACATCGGCAACGACCTCATCGTCGGCAAACAGTCCCTCGCCAAGTACGAACAGCTGGGATCGGGCACCGTCGACGTCACCGGTAACATCGAGATCTGGGACGGCACTCCCGACGACCCCTACTCCACCAGCTACATCTACATGAATCTCGATGCTGACTGGCTGGGTGCTGACAGCCTCTTCAACTACTCCGGCTACTTCGACCAGGACGGCGGCACGCTCAGCGTCACCAACTTCACCAACGACTCGGACCAGGGCATCAACCTCGACAACAACGCCGACTGCCGCGCCCGCTACCTCACCCACAACGCCGGCACCTTCTACATGTGGCGCAACGCCCTCCTCCGCGGCCCCTACGCCGGCGGCGGCAACTGGTGGCTCTGCAACTTCACCAACAACGCCACCTTCCAGATGGGCAACAACGTCGCCGATGGCGGCGAATTCCGCGGCATCCTCACCAACGCCGGCACCGTCAACTACTACCAGGGCGTTTGCACCCAAGCCAAGATCATCAACGAGCAGACCTTCAATCTCTACGGCGATCTCGACTGCCAGCAATTCGTCAACGATGCCTACAGCTTTGTCATCCCCACCGACCGCTGGATCACCGCCACCGGCGTCAACGCCCCCAACGCCTTCCAGAACAGCAGCGGCTGCAATCTGACCATGAGACCCAGCTCCCACATCGATGTCGGCAACGACAGCGTCATGGTCAACAACGGCAACATGTACGCCGGCGGGCCGGGCAGCAACTACGCCCACATCTACGGCGACATGGAGAACCACGGCTACCTGATCCCCACCGGATACACCGCTGACGTCGGCCGCCTCTACGTCAACGGCAACTTCACCGCCTCCAGCAGTGCGAACCTACGCATCCGGCTGCGCGGCACCAACTACACCCAGCACGACCAACTGCTGATTCAAGGCAGCGCCCAACTCGCCGGCAAGCTCGACGTCCGCCTGGACGGCTACAACCCCGTCTTGGGCGACTACTTTGACGTCGTCAGCTTCTCCAGCCGCACCGGGCAGTTCAGTCCCGTCCTCCTGCCCGCCCTCGATCCCGGCCTGGAGTGGGAAGTGACCCACGCCTCCACCCGCGTTCGCCTCACCGTCGTGGAAGAGAGCGGCGACCCCTGCCCCGAAGATCTCGATGGCGATGGCAGCGTTGGCCAGTCTGACCTCGGCATCCTGCTCTCCGCCTACGGCCACAACGCCGGCGGCGACATCGACGGCGATGGCGACACCGACCAAGCCGACCTCGGTCAGCTCCTGGCGATGTACGGCCAGCCGTGTCCTTGACACTTGAATAGAAGGACGCCGCGGCGACGGACGGGCACACGATCCAAGGGTGGGATCCGCCAACTCCGCCGCGGCGTCTTAGCGAACTTCGCTTCGGACGGGAAGAAGAGGCGATTCGCGGGGGCCCCTTCGTGGGGGTAACGAGTGGGGGCGACGAGTGGGGGTGACAGGACGCCGGCTGGCACGACCTCATTCGCCCCAAGCGGATGAGGTCGTCAGCCGCGCGGCGTGGAGCGACTCCGCTCCCTCTCCCGCCGGGAGAGGGCTGGGGTGAGGGGTTACCCACAGAGCCGCGACCGTTGGTCGCGCCGGGCGCCAATGACTGCCGCCACACCCCTCAGTGAGGGGTGTCATCCTTTGCGTGACGAAGTCCGGTGCCCCGACCCCGTACAATGTGGCTGACATGAGTCACGAATCCTCGCCACCTCGTCGCGAGGACCCAGCCGGTCTGCGGGGCGGGTCCGAGGGAACAGCGCCACGTCCATTCTTTGGGCGTCGCGCTGAGTTGGATTCCCTACACGCAGCCCTCGCAGAGCAGCAAGGCCACGCCATCCTCGTCGTCGGTCAGGCCGGCATGGGCAAGTCCGAGCTCATCAGAAAGTTCATCGCCGAAGCCGAGGAGAATCCAGATCGCCCTTGCCGAGCGGTTTCCTACAGCATCACGGATGCCGACGACTCTTCGTTCGTCCTATCGCTCCTGCTTGCCGAGGCGGAAGCGGCTTTGAATGACAACGCCCGCTTCCTCTCCGTCACCCCCCCAAGGCAAGAAGCAGCTTGCTGCCCTCTTCAAGCTCATTCCCAAGGGTGGCGATGTCCTTGAGCTGCTGCAATCGCTACGAGCGAAGGCTGATCGCCACCCACGCCACGAGTTTCTGCAAATGCTCGGCTTGCTTTCCGCACAGCTACCTGAAGAAGCGCGGGCGATCTTCGTCATCGATGCTGACAAGTACATGCACCCGCGCAGCGCTGACGCCTGGCGGCAGATCGTCAAGGACTTGCCGCCCAAGATCGTGCTCATCTTCGGCCAGCGCCCGGAGGATGTGCTTGTCTCGAGCAACGACTTTCTCGCCTTGCCCAACGTCTCTCGCGTTCCCAAGTCCGACCTACACCGTCTCGCCGAGAAGGAGACAGACGAGTTTCTCGACTGGGGGAGCGTTGAGACCGGAATCGATCGAGGAGTCTTGGCGAAGGCGATGGAGCGCTACGACGGGCATCCCTACGAAATCGCCGCAGCGATCGGCCTGCTCCGCGATGGGCTCGCCCTCGACGACCTCCCCTCCGATCCCACACCCGAGCGCATCGCCGAGACGCAGTGGAATCGGGTAAAGAGTGAGCACGGCCCGCAGGCAATGCGTCTCCTACGAGCACACACGATTCTGGAGGTCCCCGCCCGGGATGCGACCGTGCGAGCCGTCGCCGAGATTGATAGCGACACCCACGAATCGCTACTGGCGAATCCCTATCTCTCTTCGCTACTTCGGGAAGAGGGCACCGGCCGGGTCGTCTACCACGCCATCCTCCGCGATCACATCGCCGCTTCGCTCGATGAGGATGCCGCCCGTGACTATCACGAGCGAGCTGCGGATGCTTATCGAGCATCGCTGAAGGTGGCACGCGAGCAGCAGATCGCCGCCGACGCAAACGCATGCTCTCGCGCATACGTGCATGTGGAACACGCTGAGGGAGTTGAGGAGGCGGTGACTGTCTTCATAGACGAATGCACACCACCTCTTGTTCACTTGGGCCTGCGGGAGATCGCGGAAGAGGCAAGCAAGCAGTTTCTTGAGCACGCCAAGATCAAGCCGGGGACGCGAGCCGACCTCCTTGGCGTCCTCGGAATCGTACTGCATTCCCGGGGCGACCTGGACGGCGCGGAGGCGATGCACCGCAAGTCACTGGAGATCAACGAACAACTCGGGCGGCTGGAAGGTATGGCCTGCCAATTCGGCAGTCTTGGCAACCTTCTCAGGACTCGCGGCCACCTCGATGGTGCGGAGAGGATGTACAAGGAATCGCTGGCGATCGACGAGAAACTCGGGCGGCTGGAAGGCATGGCAAGCAACTACGGTAACCTCGGAATCGTGCTCATGACCCGGGGCGACCTGGACGGCGCGGAGGCGATGTACAAGAGGTCCCTCGAGATCAACGAGAAACTCGGGCGGCTGGAAGGCATGGCCAGTACCTACGGCAAC
>SWCD01020126.1_pt1 | contig 18997 bp, 18 predicted proteins | sample 4693011 | NCBI WGS metagenome assembly SWCD01 (sample SAMN10267278, study PRJNA491770) | bioreactor metagenome | isolation source: DHS bioreactor inoculated with marine | place: Japan: Omine Ridge, Nankai Trough | reverse complement strand
TTGCAGGCCGAGGGATTGAACGACATTCTAATCGACACCGGCGAAATATGCGCCCTTGGCGGCAATCCGCAGGGGGGCGACTGGTCCGTGACGCTCGACGCGCCTGACCGCCCGCAAATCGGCCTGCGCGATCGCGCTCTGGCTTCCTCCGCCCCACGCGGCACTGTGTTTGACACAGAGGGCACAGCGGGTCACATCCTTGATCCTCGCACCGGAGCCCCCGCAACTGCACGCTGGCAACTCATCAGCGTCACCGCCAAAAGCGCCGCCATCGCTGATGCACTCAGCACGGCCATGTGCTTGATGTCCGCAGAGGAAATGAAAACGGCTGAGTCCGCTCTCTCTGGCGTCAAGGTGGTGCACAGCGCCCCCGCTTGAGACGACTTAACCCAGTCGCGCCTTGACCTGCGGCCCGACCGCGCCAAAATCCATCTGGCCTGCGTGACGCTCTTTGAGCTTGCCCATGATCTTGCCCATGTCGCGGATCGTGCTTGCGCCCACATCGGCGATCGCCTTGTCGATGGCGGCTGCAATTTCATCGTCTGCCAATTGACGCGGTAGGAATTCCTCGATCACCGCGATTTCCGCGCGCTCACGCTCTGCCAGATCAAGCCGGCCACCCTCTTCGTAGGCGCGCACGCTTTCGTTGCGCTGCTTGGTCATCTTGGCAAGAATAGCCATGATTTCCGCGTCCCCGACCGGGGTTGCCCCGTCCGCGCTGCGGCCGGCAATCTCCTGATCCTTGATCGCCGCGTTGATGAGACGCAAGGTCGCCAACCGGCCCGCCGCCTTGTCGCGCATCGCCTGTTTCAGGGCCTGATCGACCCGTGCACGCAGTTCCATTCCGTGTCATCCCCATGATCGTCACAAGAGAGAGAGCCTAACGCCAAGCGCCCGCGATGGCAACCGCCGAGCAAGCCGCCCGCTGCCGCGATCAGACCCTTGACCCGACCCCGCCCCCCCCGTAGGTATGCGCAAATTTGCCCGAGCCGGAGACTCGCCCCCATGGCCCAAGCGTCCACCCCCCGCCCGACTGCCTGTCTTGCCCTTGCCGATGGCTCGCTGTTTTATGGCTACGGGTTCGGTGCAGTGGGTGTGACCACAGCGGAACTCTGCTTCAACACCGCGATGACCGGCTATCAAGAGATCATGACCGATCCCAGCTATGCCGGACAGATCGTGACCTTTACCTTTCCGCATATCGGCAACACAGGCGTAAATCCCGAGGATGACGAGACGGCCGAGCCGGTGGCCGCAGGCATGGTAGTGAAATGGGATCCGACCGAACCGAGCAACTGGCGCGCGCAGGAACATCTGATCAATTGGCTGGCGCGGCGGGGCCGTATCGCGATTGGCGGCATCGATACCCGTCGTCTGACCCGTGCCATCCGTCAACAAGGTGCGCCGCATGTGGCCCTCGCCCATGATCCCGAAGGCAAATTCGATGTCGAGGCTCTGGTGGCGCGTGCGCGCAGCTTTGCCGGACTCGAAGGCATGGATCTCGCGAAGGATGTGACCTGCGCGCAGTCTTATCGGTGGGACGAAATGCGGTGGGCTTGGCCCGAGGGGTATGTCCGCCAGACCGATGCGCGGCACAAGGTTGTCGCGGTCGACTATGGGGCAAAGCGTAACATTTTGCGCTGCCTCGCAAGTGCCGGGTGCGATGTCACAGTGCTGCCCGCTTCCGCCACCGCAGAGGATGTGCTGGCCCATTCCCCCAATGGCGTATTCCTGTCCAACGGCCCCGGCGATCCGGCGGCAACGGGCAAATATGCGGTGCCCATGATCCAAGGCGTGTTGGAGGCAGGGCTACCCCTCTTTGGCATCTGTCTTGGGCATCAGATGCTGGCGCTCGCGCTTGGCGCTCAGACTATCAAGATGAACCACGGCCATCACGGCGCCAATCACCCGGTCAAGGACCTCGAAACCGGCAAGGTCGAGATCACTTCGATGAATCACGGCTTTGCCGTGGATAGCCAGACCCTGCCCGCCGGTGTGGTCGAAACCCATGTCTCTTTGTTTGATGGCTCGAATTGTGGTATCCGGATCAAGGATCGTCCGGTCTTTTCGGTACAACACCACCCCGAAGCCAGCCCCGGCCCGCAAGATAGTTTCTATCTCTTCGAGCGGTTTGCGGCATCGATGGTCAAATAGCTGCGAAAATCCCACGCCTGTTAACCTGTCGTTAAAACATCGTTAACCAAGCGCGCGCTAGCCTTTCCTCAGCCGCAAGGGGAAGGGTCGCGACATGGGGATTTCCGAACTGCGCCATATGAGATCGCGCGATTTGGGCGCACAGGTGCCCATGAATCCACTGGGCCGCGAATTGGTGCGCGCCGGGACAATCAGCCGGTCGGATGCGACGCTGGCTGAAATGGTGCGGCTACATTGCGACACCTCGCTCGACCGCATTCTCCAGGCCGAGGGGCTGGCCACCGAAGACGACCTGCTCGAAGCCCACGCCCGCCGTCTTTCCAGCAAACGGCTTAGCGCCGAGGATGTGATGCGCGCAGAGCTGGTTGAGTCCGGTCTTGATCCGCGATTTCTTTTGAAACATGGCATGCTGCCGATCCAGTCCGCTGCTGGTGTTCCCGTTCTTGCAACTGGCGGACCAGACAGTCTTGCCGCGCTGCGCCCTGCCCTGCCTCGCAAGCTGGACGGCGCGCGCGTCGTGATGGCCCCGCGCCACGCGATACAGGACCGCATCGCGCAAGAGCATCGCGACATTCTGCGCCAAATGGCCGAGGCGCGAGTGCCTGAAATTGAGAGTTGCCGCACCTGGGGTGTCCATCAGCACCGCCGTCTGCGATTGACGCTCGTGGGCCTTGCGGTGATCATAGCGCTGAGCCTTGCCTTTCCGATCACGGTTTTTGCCCTCTTTGCGGTCTGGGCATGCTTTACGCTCATTGTCTCAGCCGGGTTGAAAATCGCGGCCTTTCTGGCGCAGACTTCTGCCCGCTCTGACACGCCCCGTGGCCCCACCCCGCCACAACCCCTGCCCAAGGTATCGGTTCTCGTGCCGCTCTTTCGCGAAACCGAAATTGCCCATGCGCTGATTGCCCGTCTCAGCCGCCTCACATATCCAAAATGCCTGCTTGATGTGATCCTTGTGCTGGAAGAAGAGGATGCGCTGACCCGTCAGACACTGGCAGGTATCGACCTGCCGCCATGGGTTCGGCCCGTGATCGTGCCAGATGGCAAACCGCGCACAAAACCCCGCGCGATGAATTACGCGCTCGATTTCTGTCAAGGCGATATCATCGGCATTTTCGATGCAGAGGATGCGCCCGAGGCCGATCAGATCACCATCGTCGCGCGACGGTTTCAACAGGTGCCGCGCGACGTAGCCTGCCTTCAAGGGATACTTGATTATTACAATCCCACGCAAAATTGGCTCGCTCGGTGTTTTACCATCGAATACGCGACCTGGTTCCGCTCCCTGATGCCCGGAATGGCCCGGCTTGGGCTGGCCATTCCGCTTGGCGGCACCACGCTCTATTTCCGCCGCGACGCGCTCGAGGAGTTGGGCGGGTGGGATGCGCACAATGTGACCGAGGATGCCGACCTTGGCTTTCGCCTGGCAAGGCATGGTTATCGCACCGAAATGATACAAACCGTGACCGAGGAAGAGGCCAATTGCCGCGCCTGGCCTTGGATCAAACAACGCTCTCGCTGGCTCAAGGGCTATATGACCACCTATCTCGTGCATATGCGCCGACCAAGATTGCTATATCAGCAGCTTGGGCCGCGCAAGTTCTGGGGATTTCAGGCACATTTCGTCTCGGCACTCTCGCAATTCCTGCTGGCGCCAGTCTTGTGGTCCTTTTGGCTGGTGCTCTTTGGCTTGCCTCACCCGCTTGACGGAACAGTTCCGCATGCGTTGCTGGTGGCGTTGGGCAGTCTTTTTCTGCTGGTCGAGGTTCTGAATGTCTGCCTTCATATGGCCTCGGTCTCGGGGCCCCGACACCGGCATCTTATGGCCTGGGCCCCGACGATGCATTTCTACACACCGCTCGGGGCGATTGCTGCCTACAAGGCGCTTTATGAGCTGATCCTCAGGCCGTTCTTCTGGGACAAGACCACGCATGGCCTCTCCGTCACGGCCCGAGGGAGCCGCATCTCAAACGGTGGATTTGACCTCTCCGGAATCAAGCTTGAGCCGGGTCACAAAGGCCTTTGAGATGTGATCGCGCAGCGCCTTCGCGGCCCCAGCACTATCATGCGCCTCAATTCCAGCCACAATCGCATCATGTTCGCGCAGCGCATCCTCATCCCGACCAACCGCCGCGAGAGAGGTGGTCGCCAAAAGGGCCATTGAGCGATGCACAAGGTCCAGCTGCTGCACCAAAAAGCGGTTGTGCGACGCCAGATGTATCTGTTTGTGAAACCGCCGATTTGCGCGTGCCAGCTCCACCGGCTTACCCAACAGCGCACGATCATCCTCGACCATATCGCGCAACACGCGCACCTCTTCGGGCGTGGCGTGGCGCGCGGCCAGCTCTGCGGCCAGACCTTCCAACTCGGCACGCACCACATAAAGCTCGGCCAATTGGTTGTAATCCAACGAGGACACGATCAGGCTGCGCCCGTCCCGAGTGAGCATGGATTGCGTCTCGAGCCGCTGCAACGCCTCGCGTATGGGTGTGCGCGACACGCCAAAGCGTTCGGCCAGATCGCTCTCGACCAGACGGTCTCCGGGTTTGAAGATGCCGACGTCAATTGCCTCAAGGATCAGCGAATAGGCATCTGTGGGGGGCGGTTTCATCGGTACGTCCGTTTGTTCTGTGCATTGGCTGGGAACCTTACGCGCTTTGGCCGCGGGATCAAGCCTTGGGCGATTGCGCGCAATGTCGCGCCCGCTTATATCAGCGCTATGCCCAAACCTGATTTCACCCATATCCGCACCTGGGTCTTTGACCTCGACAATACGCTCTATCCGCCCTCTGCCCGCCTCTTCGATCAGATCGAGGCGCGGATGACCCGGTTTGTGATGGATATGCTGCGTGTGACCCACTCCGAGGCGGACCGTCTGCGCCATCACTACTGGCGCGAGCATGGCACCACGCTGGCGGGGTTGATGCGGGTGCATGATCTCGATCCCGGTCCCTATCTTGCAGCGGTGCATGACATCTCGCTCGACCAACTGGAGCCTGATTCCGCGCTGAACACCGCCATCCGCGCCCTGCCAGGGCGCAAGATCGTCTATACCAACGGCTCTGCCCCCTATGCCGAGCGGGTGATCGCGGCGCGCGGCCTGGCAGGCGCGTTCGACGCGGTGTACGGCGTGGAACATGCGGGCTACCGGCCTAAACCCGAACCCGAGGCATTTCAGGCCATCCTGACACAGGACCAAAGCGCGCCCGCCACAGCGGCGATGTTCGAGGATGAGCCACGCAATCTGGCGGCTCCGCATGCCATGGGGATGCGCACCGTGCATGTGGCCCCGGAGCGGGTCGAGGCAGAGCACATTCACCACCATACCGATGATCTGGGCGGTTTTCTGGCGCGCCTGGTCTGAGAGCTGCGGCGTTCCGTCCCTTTGAAGGCGGTGGCCGGGACATATCTATGCAGGGTGAGATTCATCTTTGACCAAGAGGCCCGACATGACCGCGACCACAGCCCCCGCCAATAGCAAACACGCCGCCACCAAGAGCCATGAACCCGACGCGGCTGCCGTTGGCCCGATCCTGCTCAGCGTGGCGGTTTTTCTGGCCGGGTGGGCAACAAGCATTGTGCTCTGGGGGATTCCGGGGCTTTATATTCCCGCACTGGCCCTTGTGCCGGTGATCTGGGTGATGCTGATCCTGATTTCACGGGGCTGAGTGGGCGCTCTACCCTTTCGGAGGCTCTGAGAATGGCGCAGACGGACTATGACATCGTGGTGTCAGGCGGCGGTGTCGCCGGTCTGACGGCAGCAGCGGTTTTCGGCAGCGCAGGATTTTCCGTGCTCTGCGTCGACCCTGCCCCGCCCGTGACCGTGCGCGATGCGGACGGTCCCGAGCTGCGCACCACGGCTTTTCTTCAACCTGCGCAGGCTCTCTTGGATCGGGCCGGTCTTTGGGCGCGTCTGGCCCCACATGCCACCGATTTGCAAGTGATGCGGATTGTCGATGCGGGCGGCGAGATACCCGAATCGCGGGTCGTGCGCGAATTCAACGCCAGCGATATTTCCGACCGTCCCTTTGGCTGGAACCTGCCCAATTGGCTCTTGCGGCGCGAGATGGTGGCGCATCTGGACAGCCTGCCCTCGGTCACATTCAAGCCGGGCACCGGCACCAGCACGCTCTTTACCCGCGAGGCCGAGGCGCGCGTGGGGCTTAGTGACGGCACCCGCGTGCGCTGCCGCTTGGTGATTGCCGCCGACGGGCGCAACTCTCCAATCCGTTCGGCAGCGGGGATTGACGTGAAAACAACACGTTATGGACAAAAGGCCCTTGCCTTTGCCGTCACCCATCCGATTCCTCATGACAACGTCTCGACCGAGATTCACCGCTCTGGCGGGCCCTTTACGCTTGTACCGTTGCCCGATCACGACGGGCGGCCGTCTTCGGCCATCGTCTGGATGGAAGAAGGGCCAGAAGTTGCGCGTTTGGCCGCCCTGCCGGCACCTGAATTCGAGGCCGCGATGAATACGCGGTCCTGTCACCTTTTCGGTCCTCTGACGCTTGCGTCGCGCCGCACCGTCTGGCCGATCATCAGCCAGGTGGCCGAGCGGATGAGTTCTGAGCGCGTGGCGCTGGTGGCCGAGGCTGCGCATGTGGTGCCGCCGATTGGCGCACAGGGGCTCAACATGTCATTGGGCGATATGCGGGTCTTGCTGGAACTGGCCGAGGCGAACCCCGACCGTTTGGGCGACCGCCAGATGCTCGACACCTACCATCGCCGCAGGCATTTCGAGGTGCAGGCGCGCGTGACGGGGATTGACCTTCTCAACCGCGCCTCGATGCTGAGCGCGCAGCCCCTGAGGGATGCGCGGGCACAAGCGCTGAGCGCAATCTATTCTCTGGCCCCGGTGCGCAAGACCCTGATGCAAATGGGCCTTGGCGCGCGGGGGTGATGCTCAGAGCACGCGATCCAACACTGTTTCCAGCCGCTTGAGTGCGGCAGGCACATCATAGAGCTTGTCCAGACCAAACAGCCCGAGGCGGAAGGTGCGAAAGCCCTCGGGCTCGCCCACTTGCAGCGGCACGCCTGCGGCAATCTGCATGCCCTCCGCCATGAATTTCTTGCCGTTCTGGACGTCGGGATCGTCGGTATAGCTTACCACGACACCGGGCGCGCCAAAACCTTCGGCAGCCACGGACCTCACGCCGCGCGCGGCCAGCATGGCCCGCACACCATTACCCAGCTCCCATTGCGCATCGCGCAGCCGCTCGAACCCGTAATCGCGGGTTTCGATCATCGTGTCGCGGAACCCGCGCAGCGCGTCGGTGGGCATGGTCGCATGATAGGCATGGCCGCCACTCTCATAGGCCTGCATGATGGCACGCCATTTCTTGAGATCGAGCGCGAAACTGTCCGAAGTCGTCTCTTCCAGCCGCGCCACCGCGCGCTCCGAAAGCATCACCAAACCGGCAGAAGGAGAGGCCGACCAGCCCTTTTGCGGCGCGGAAATCAGCACATCAACACCTGTCGCGCGCATATCGACCCAGGCACAGCCTGAAGCGATGCAATCAAGCACCATCAGCGCGCCCACCTCATGCGCGGCATCGGCCAATGCGGTGATATAGTCATCCGGCAGGATCAGCCCCGCCGAGGTTTCCACATGCGGGGCAAAAACCACATCGGGTCGGGCTTCGTGAATTTTCGCCACAACCTCTTCAATGGGCGCCGGGGCAAAGGGCGTGGTCGCACCATTGCCGGTCTGTCGCGCCATGCAGACGGTCGTATCAGAGGTGAACTGACCCGCGTCGAAAATCTGGGTCCAGCGGAAAGAGAACCAACCATTGCGCACGATCAGCGCATGCGCGCCGCGCCCGAATTGCCGCGCCACGGATTCCATCGCGTAAGAGCCGCCGCCGGGGACGAGGGCCACCGCATCAGCGGCATAGACATCCTTGAGCATGGATGAAATATCACACATAACCTCTTGAAAAGAGGCAGACATATGGTTGAGCGAGCGATCGGTGAAGACCACCGAATATTCCAGCAGGCCATCTGGATCTACATGGTCGAGCAGGGCAGTCATGGGATGTCTCCTCTATCTTGCGGGCAAGATGGCGCGGGATGACCCATAAGTCCAGTGCGTCACGTCAGCCGATTGGACCGGGACGGCGTTCTTCGCTCAAGAGCACGTTGGCCTCAACATCCCCCACCCCCGGCAGCGTCATGATCCGGCGGCGCAAAACCCGTTCAAAATCGGAAATGTCGCGGGCCACGACGCGCAGGCGATAATCATAGAGGCCAAGGATATGTTCCACCGTCTGCACCTCGGGGATGGCCGATACCGCGCGTTCGAAATCCTCTAGGCTGACACGGCCCTTGGTGGCGAGCTTGACACCAAGAAAAACCATGACTCCAAATCCCAACTTTTCATGATCCAATTCAAGACGTTGCCCCTTGATCACCCCGGTCTCGCGCAGGCGTTGCAGACGGCGCCATGTGGCAGGCTGCGACAGGCCAAGCGCGCGGCCTATCGCACTTGCCGATTGGGTGGCATCGCGCACCAGTTCGCGCAGGATCAGCCGGTCGGTGGTATCCAGTTCGATCATAGTGGCAGCACCTCGTCGGATTTGATCCGTGCCACATGCATCAGCGCCTCGATGTCGGCGATATGAGGCAGGGTCAGGATGGCGCTACGATAAAGCTGTTGATAATGCGCCATGTCGCGGGCAATGACCGAGAGGCGCAGGTCAACACGGCCCAGAAATGTCTGAATTTCAATAACTTCCGGCACGTTTCTTGCGGCTTCGATGAATTCGTCAAAGGCGCGGGGCTGCGTCTTGTCCAGCGTGATGCGCAAGGATACCTCGACCTCATAGCCAAGGGCGCGCCAGTCGATCACGGCACGGTTGGCGCGGATCACGCCGTCTTGCTGCATCCGCTCCAAACGGCGGGCACAGGTGGCAGGGGTCACACCCGCCCTCTCTGCCAAATCGGCGGCGCCGAGCGTGGGGGCATGTTGATAGTGGCGCAGGATGCGACGGTCCGTGTCGTCGAGCATGATTTTTACCAATATTTCCGATATGGCGAATGATTACTCTGAAAATCTCCTGAAATAAACCGAAATCACCGGTCCCTCTCGCCCACACATGCCTATGATGCCCCCATCAACCGAAGAGGAGAACGCCATGCGCGTCTATTACGATCGTGACTGCGACATCAACCTGATCAAGGATAAGAAAGTCGCCATTCTGGGCTATGGCAGCCAGGGCCATGCCCACGCCCTTAACCTGCGGGATTCAGGGGCAAAAAACCTTGTCGTGGCGCTGCGCGAGGGTTCGAAATCGGCCAAGAAGGCAGAGGCAGAAGGCCTCAAGGTCATGGGCATCGCCGAAGCGGCGGCCTGGTGCGACCTGATGATGTTCACCATGCCGGACGAACTGCAGGGCGAAACCTATCGCAAATATGTGCATGACAACATCCGCCCCGGTGCGGCGATTGCCTTTGCCCATGGTCTCAACATTCATTTCGGCCTGATCGAGCCGAAAGAGGGCGTGGACGTCATCATGATGGCGCCCAAGGGTCCCGGCCACACCGTGCGCGGTGAATACGTCAAGGGCGGCGGCGTGCCCTGCCTCGTGGCGGTCAACAACGACGCGTCCGGCAAGGCCCTGGAAATCGGCCTCAGCTACTGCTCGGCCATTGGCGGCGGTCGCTCGGGGATCATCGAGACCAACTTCCGCGAAGAGTGCGAAACCGACCTCTTTGGCGAGCAGGCGGTGCTGTGCGGTGGCCTTGTGGAACTCATCCGCATGGGCTTTGAGACGCTGGTCGAGGCGGGCTATGCCCCTGAAATGGCTTACTTTGAGTGCTTGCACGAGGTGAAGCTGATCGTCGATCTGATCTATGAAGGCGGGATCGCCAACATGAACTATTCGATCTCGAACACGGCCGAATATGGCGAATACGTCAGCGGTCCGCGGGTTCTGCCCTATGAGCAGACCAAGAAAGAGATGAAGGCCATTCTGCGCGATATTCAGACCGGCAAGTTCGTGCGTGACTTCATGCAGGAGAATGCCGTGGGGCAGCCGTTCTTCAAGGGCACGCGCCGGATGAACGACGCGCATCAGATCGAAGAAGTGGGTCAGAAGCTGCGCGCCATGATGCCGTGGATTTCCGCGGGCAAGCTGGTGGATCAAGAGAAGAATTGAACCCATTGAAATATAATGGGAAAGGGCATCCCTTTGGGGTGCCCTTTTTTGTCTGAGGGCCAAACCATGCAAGAGATTTCCACACTCAACTGGCTGAGGATCGGTGCTTTGGGCATGATCTGGGGGGCATCCTTCATGTTCGTCTCGGTCGCCCTGACCGGGGTGGGGCCGTTCTTTCTGGCCGCTGTGAGGATTGTCTTGGGGGCGGCGTTTCTGCTCTGTCTGTTGCGGTTGAAGGGGCGGAAATTGCCGCCTTTGGGCGGAGTTGAGGGGCGTAAAATCTGGCAATTCGCCTTGGTTATGGCGTTGTTTTCAAATGTTTTTCCCTTCATTTTATTGTCTTGGGCGCAGCAATCCGTGGCCTCGGGATTTGCCGGAGTCTGCATGGCAGCGGTGCCACTCTTGATCCTGCCCTTGGCGCATTTTCTGGTGCCGGGAGAGCGGATGCATCTCAGGCGGTTGGTGGGGTTTGTTCTGGGCACGACGGGGGTTGTCGTATTGATCGGGCCGGAGGCTTTCACTTCGACCGGTAAGGACCTGGAATCCTTGGCAAGATTGGCCTGTCTCGGGGCGGCGGGAGGTTACGCGATCGGCTCAATTGCCACGAGATTGTCGCCGGAGGTGGACCGTTTAGCCCTGTCCGCGCTGGTTCTGACACTGGCGGCGGTGATCATTTTGCCCTTGGCACTGATCGTCGAGGGAGCGCCTAGTGATTTGAATATAAACAGCTTTTTTGCGCTACTTTATCTTGGTATCCTGCCGACCGGGGTGGCGCAAATCCTGCTGGTGCAGGTCAACCGCGAGGCGGGTCCGAGTTTTTTCAGCCTTGTCAATTACATGGTGCCGGTCTGGTCGGTGATCCTTGGGGCGCTGGTGCTCGGCGAGGCTTTGCCGCCGAGTTTGCTGGCGGCGATGACGCTGATTCTGGTGGGTGTCGGCATGAGCCAATGGGGGGCCTTGCGCCGGGTGTTTGGCGCAAGGTGATGTTTACAGAACTTACGAAATACCCCCGGATTCTGTAAGGTCCCTACCCTATCGCGCGGCCCGGTCAGGATTTGGCAAGCAATCGGCCTCAATCTGTGGACAAGTCACGATCCCGGACGAGGTTTCGACAAGCCTAGGATCGCGGCGCGGCCAGGGTTGCACGCCAGAGGTCGAGCGCGGCGCGGGTTTCTGCCACGTCATGCACGCGCAGGATCTGCACCCCCTGCGCCGCGCCGCCCAAGGCCACGGCGAGCGAGCCGGGGATACGGTCGGCGGCAACGGGCGTGCGGCTGATTTCGCCGATAAAGCGCTTGCGCGAGGCACCAAGGAGGATGGGACAGCCGAGGCTGTGAAAGAGCGAGAGGTTTTGCAGAAGGGTAAGGTTGTGCGCGACCGTCTTGCCAAAGCCGATGCCGGGATCGGTCACGATGCGCGCGCGGGGAATACCAAGCGCGACAAGCGCCTCGATCCGTGCGGCGAGCCAGTCGTAGACATCGAGCAGGACGTGGTCGTAACGCGGGTCTTGCTGCATGGTCTCGGGCGTGCCCTGCGCGTGCATCACGCAGACCGGCAGGGCATGGGTGGCGGCATAGGGGGCAAGCGCGGGGTCATAGGTAAAGCCCGCCACATCGTTGATGAGATTGGCCCCTGCCGCATGGGCGGCCTGAGCCACGGGGGTCTTGCGGGTGTCGATGGAAATGGGTGTGGTGATGCCGGCGCGCAGGGCCGCGATGACCGGAGCGGTGCGGGCGATTTCATCCTCGATCGGCACAGGCGCGGCACCGGGGCGGGTGGATTCGCCGCCCACGTCCAGAATTGCGGCCCCGTCGGCGGCCATCTGACGGGCATGGGCAAGGGCCACCTCGGGATCAAAATGCTGCCCACCGTCGGAAAAGCTGTCGGGGGTCACGTTGAGGATGCCCATGATCTGCGGCGCGGCCATATCGAGCCCCGCCACCGGCGCGCGGGGCGTGGTGAGGCGATGCAGCGCCTCGGTCGGCAGGTCAGAGGCGGGCATGAGATAGGAGGGCGCAGAGCGATCCAGCACCTCGACCGTATCGAACCAGCACAAGCCTCCCGCGAGGGTCAGCGCACCGGCAGGGCGTGCGGGGTCGGTGCGGGGGATGGGGCGATAATAGGGCATGGGCGGCCTCGATACGGCATGGGATCAGGCCGGGGAGGTAAGGGGATGGGCCGCTGCGGTCAAGGCCGCGCGCAATCAGACGCTCGCGTCGGGCGCGGGGCGCACCGTCACCCCGTTGATGCGCCAGCCCTCTGGCGTTTCAATCATCTCGTAGTCCACGATCCAGCCTGCGCCCGCAGTATCCACGACGCGCACCCCCTGCCAAAGGCGTCCGGCAATCTCGCGCATCTCGAGAAAGGTCACATCGGAGGGGCGCCAGACCATTGGATAACCCTCGCGCACCATGGCCCCGAATTGCTCGGGCGAGCCAAATTTCTGCTGGATGAAGGGGCTGGCATAGCCATAGGCGCGGGTGACATCTTGTGCCAGAAACGCCTCGATCTGCGCCGTGATGACGGCCTGCGCGTCCTCATCGGCGCGCAGGGGGGCTGCAAGACCCAGCATAAGGATCAACGACAGAATGATAGAGCGCATGGCGCACCTCCCGCTGGGGGAGAGGTAGCCCCCTCTTTTCCTGCGTCAAGCGATCAGGGGGTTTGCAGCGTTTCGAGATAGGCCACCAGATCGACAACCGGCTGGCTGGTCAGGATGGTCTGGCCGCGTTCGGTGCGCAGGCCCACGTCGCGATCCTCGAAAAAGCTGCCATAGATCGGCATCGGGCTACCGTGCGACACGAGAGGGTCGCGCCCGTCGATGCGGCGCACCACCCGCTCCACCGGGAAATGGCCATTGTTGCTGGATTTGAGCGCGGTCAGGTCGGTGGGATGCAGCGTCAGCACCGCCCGCATGGGGCCAAAGCCCGTGCCGTCAATCCCGTGGCAGGCGGCGCAATAGCGCTCATAGGTTTGGGTTCCGGCGCGGATGTCCTGAGCTTGTGTGGCGTTTGTCAAAGTGAGGCTTGCCAAGATTACGATCGAGAGTGTCGCGCGCATGAGAGGTCTCCTTGCGGTGTCCAAAGGCGGTGGTTCTCTTTTATAGGTCTGGAGCGTGCCTCATGCCTTGATCGGGATCAACCGGCAAGGTCACAGACCTGCGCCCAGAGGGCATCCGGCACTATGACGGGATCGCAGCTCTGCTTGCCCTGCCCCGGCATCCGCGCGCCTGCGTCCATGGTCGCGGCCTCAGCCACCTGCGCCAGTCGGTCAAAGAAGGCGCCTGACAGGTCCGGGTCCATCAGCAGGTAATACTGGCCCAGATCATGCGGTGGGCCATCCGGTGCCTTGAGCGGTTTCACATCGCGGCTGACCACGCCGCCGGTCATACCAGCGGCCAAAAGCTCGGCCATGAGGCCAAAGCCCCAGCCCTTTGCCCCGCCGATGCTGACCAGAGAGCCGCTCAGCGCCGCCTCGGGGTCGGTGGTGGGGTTTCCTTCCGCGTCAAGCGCCCAGCCGAGCGGGATCGGCTGGCCTGCCGCCTTGGCCATGGTGATCTTGCCAAGTGCTACAACGGTGGTGGATTGGTCGAACTGCATGGCAAGGCCGCCCTGCCCGTCGGGCACCGAGAATGCGATGGGATTGGTGCCGATCACCCGCGTCTTGCCGCCCGGCGCGGCAACGATGGGCGAGGCATTGGTCATGCCGAGGCCAATGAGCCCGCGCCGCGCGATCTGTTCGGTAAAATAGCCCAGCGAGGTGCAGGTATGGGCATGCCCGATGGCAAGGCTGGCCACGCCATTGTCGCGCGCGGCCGCGGCGGTGCGGTCGATGCCACGGGCAAAGGCGGGTTGGGCAAATCCCATGCGCGCATCGACCATGACCGCAGCGGGGCGGGGCTGGGTCACCTCTGGTTCGACGGTGCCGTTGACGCGGCCCGAGCGCAATTGCTGGCAATAGCTTTCGAGATAGTAGAGGCCGCAGATGCGGTTGCCGATGCTTTCGGCGGCACGGACGGCGCGGGCGACCTCTGCGGCGATCCAAGGGGCGGCCCCGTGGCGAATGAGGGCCGCCGTGGTGCGGGTCTCGATGTCATTCAGGTCTACGTCGGCCATGGTGCCCCCTCTCGCGGTATCTGCGCCGACAGCTATGGGTGCGCGGGCGGCGCGTGGTCAATCCAATCCTTCTGAAGCGGAGTTCAGTTTGGCCGAAATGGCAGCCCGGTGGCGGGGCTTTGCAGGGGATGGCGCGATGCTCTTGCCCCTTGGGGCCAAGGCGGGGTAAGAGCAGCAAAAGCGCAATAAGGGAAGGGCAGCATCATGCGGCGTGTCGTTGTCACAGGTCTGGGTCTGGTGACCCCGCTGGCCGATGGAGTCGAACTGAGCTGGAGCAGGCTCTTGGCGGGGCAATCGGGGGCGGGCACCATCATCCGCTTTGACCCGGTCAATGTGGTGACGAAATATGCCTGCCAGATCCCCTTGGGCGATGGCACCGACGGCACCTTTCACTCCGATAAGTACATGGAACCGAAAGAGCGCCGCAAGGTGGATGATTTCATCCTCTATGGCATTGCCGCGGCCCAGCAAGCGGTCGAGGATTCAGGCTGGATGCCCGAGGATGAGGCCGCGCGCGAGCGCACCGGCGTGATGCTGGGATCGGGCATCGGCGGGCTGCGCTCGATCGAAGAGACTGCCGGGATCATCCGCGAAAAGGGCGTGCGGCGGGTGTCGCCGTTCTTTATCCCCGGCGCGCTGATCAACCTAATCTCGGGTCAGGTGAGCATTCGCTATGGGTTCAAAGGACCGAACCATTCGGTCGTGACCGCCTGCGCCACCGGCGCGCATGCGATTGGCGATGCTGCGCGGCTCATTCAATGGGGTGACGCGGATGTGATGGTGGCGGGCGGCGCCGAAGCCTCGATCTGCGAAATCGGGATTGCCGGGTTCAACGCCTGCAAGGCGCTGTCGACCAAGCGCGCGGATGATCCGCAGGCCGCAAGCCGCCCCTATGACGTAGACCGCGACGGTTTCGTCATGGGCGAAGGCGCGGGCGTGGTGGTGCTGGAGGAATACGAGCATGCCAAGGCGCGCGGCGCTAAAATCTATGCCGAAATTCTGGGCTATGGTCTGTCGGGGGATGCCTATCACATCACCGCGCCGTCCGAGACGGGCGATGGCGGGTTCCGCGCGATGCAGGCGGCGCTGAACCGTGCCGGGCTGAACCCCTCGGACATTGATTACGTCAACGCGCATGGCACCTCGACCATGGCCGATACCATCGAATTGCAGGCGGTTGAGCGGCTCTTGGGCAATGCAGCGGCGAATGTGACGATGAGTTCGACGAAATCCTCAGTCGGGCACCTTCTCGGGGCTGCGGGCGCAGTCGAGGCGATCTTTTGCATTCTGGCGATCCGCGATCAGGTGGCCCCGCCGACGATCAATCTGGACAATCCGGCGGTGGAAACCCCGCTTGATCTGGCCCCGAACGCCAAGCGTGAGCGCAAGATCGACGTGGCGCTCAGCAACAGCTTTGGCTTTGGCGGCACCAATGCGGCGCTGATTGTCGGGAAGCCGCGCTGATGTGGCGACACATCGTCTCGAACTTTCTGACGCTGCTGGTGGTGGTGGTGTTTCTGCTCGGCGGTGTGATCCTCTGGGGGCAGCAGCAATATTCGGCACGCGGTCCCTTGTCGGATGCGATCTGTCTGCGGGTTGATCCCGGCAGCACGATGCGGCGCGTCTCGAGCCGGTTGGAAAGTGACGGGGCTGTGACGAGCGGCGCGATTTTTCGCATCGGCGCGGAATATACCGAGAAGGACGCGCTGCTCAAGGCGGGAAGCTGGCTGATCCCCGAAGGGGCAAGCATGGCGGAGATCACCGACATCATCACGCGCGGCGGGGCCAGCACCTGTGGCACCGAGGTTGTCTATCGCCTGGGCGTGACCAGCGCCGAAGTGGTGGTGCGCGAGCTGGATGCCGCCACCGGGCGCTATGAGGAACGGGCCAAATTCGATCCCAATGCCGAGGGCGCACCACCGGCGGAGTTTACGGATGTGCGCGAACAGGCCGATACGCGCTATCGCGTGGCCCTGGCCGAAGGCGTGACAAGCTGGCAGGTGGTCGAGGGGTTGAAGGCGGTTGATGTGTTGACCGGCGAGGTGGCCGAGCTGCCGCCCGAGGGCACGCTTGCGCCCGACAGCTACGAGGTGCGCGCCGGTGATACGCGCGAGAGCGTGCTCACCCGCATGAGCGAGGCGCAGGCGGTCATTCTGGCCGCGGCGTGGCAGGGGCGGGCCGAGGGCCTGCCGCTGAAATCAGCGGAAGAGGCGCTGATCCTTGCCTCGATCATCGAGAAGGAAACCGGCGTCGCGGATGAGCGGCGGCAGGTGGCGAGCGTGTTCGTCAACCGCCTCAACCGTGGCATGCGGCTCCAGACCGACCCGACGGTGATTTATGGCGTGACCGAGGGCAAGGGCGTGTTGGGCCGGGGCCTGCGGCAGAGCGAATTGCGCGGTGCAACGCCTTGGAATACCTATGTGATCGAGGGGCTGCCGCCCACGCCTATCGCCAATCCGGGCCGCGCCAGCATCGAGGCGGCGGTGAACCCGGACAGCACGGATTACGTGTTCTTCGTGGCCGATGGCACCGGCGGCCATGCCTTTGCCGAGACCCTGGACGAGCACAACCGCAACGTCGCCCGCTGGCGCCAGATCGAGGCAGAGCGCGGGAATAACTGAGGGGGTGAAGGGGCGTTTCCAAGCGGCGAGCCGCGCGGTCGCTGGGCCGGGGACTAGCGAAGCAACATCTTGGATGCCACTTAATACCAGTCAAGGCCGTATGGCCTATCAGAATTGCGCCACACTTCAAAATCGCTAGGCCGCGGGACGGCCCAGCGATCGCGCGGCGGCGCTACGCGCCTTGTTCCGCGCGCGGTTAATTGCCGAACGGCATCCCCCCTCACCGCCCCCGGATTCTCGGGTCCAGCGCATCACGCAACCCGTCGCCCATGTAGTTGATCGACAGCACCGTGAGCGAGATGCCCAGGCCGGGCCAGAACACGCGCTCGGGGTAATCCTGCAGATATTGCACCGCGTCGTTCAAGAGCCGCCCCCATGTCGGGAAATCGGGCGGAAAGCCCAGGCCCAGAAACGACAGCGCGCTCTCGGTGATGATCGCATTGGCAATGCCAAGCGTGGCCGAGACCATGATCGGCGACATCACATTGGGCAGGATATGCCGGGTGATGAGGCCGAAATTGGTGGTGCCGATGGACCGCGCGGCGAGGATGAATTCGCGCTCTTTCAGCGCCAGCACATCGCCGCGCACGATCCGCGCCGTGGGCATCCAGCTTGTGACGCCAATGGCGACCACGATCAGGATGAAAATCCCGGTCTCGGGGCCAAAGACACCGTTCAGGCTCTCACGAAAGAGGAGCACCATCACGAGCAGGAGCGGCAGAAGCGGCAGCGACAAAAAGAGGTCCGTGAGCCGCATGAGCGGCCCGTCAAGGCGGCGAAAGAACCCCGCCAGAACCCCCACCAGCGACCCCAGCACCAGCGCCAGCAGCATCGCCGTCAGACCCACCGCAATCGAGGTCTGCCCGCCCGCCATCATCCGCGCCAGCGTGTCGCGGCCAAGCTGGTCGGTGCCAAAGGGATGCGCCCAACTTGGCCCCTGATTGCGGGCGCGAATGTCGATGAAGGTGGCGTCATAGGGCCAGACCAGCGGGCCAAGAAAGACGGCGGCGATGATCGCGATCAGCACGATACTGCCAATGAGCGCGCCCCGGTGGCTGCGGAACTGATCCCAGACGTCGCGCCACTGGCTGCGCGGCGGGGCGGTGGGACCGGTGTCGGCGAGGGCCGCGATGGGTTTGGGGGTCTCAGTCATAGCGAATCCTCGGGTCGAACACGCCATAGAGCACGTCGGCGACGATGTTGAAAAAGACGATCAGCACGGCAATCATGAAGGTCACGGTCTGCACCATCGGCAGGTCGTTGGCCTCGATCGCGGTGATGAGAAGCTGGCCCAGACCGTTCACCTTGAAAATCTGTTCGGTGATGATCGCGCCGCCAAAGATCGAGGGCACGCCAAGGGCGATGACCGTGATCACCGGGATCATCGAATTGCGCAGCACATGCACCATGACCACCGACCATTCCGACAGCCCCTTGGCACGCGCGGTGCGCACGTAATCCTGATTGAGGTTGTCCAGCATCGAGGCGCGCATGAAGCGGCTGATCTGCGCCGTGGTTTGAAGGGCGAGCACCATCACCGGCATGACCATCTGCATCAATTGCTGTTTGAAGGTGGCCCAGTCTACCACCACCAGCGTGGTGTCATAGATCGAGGGCAACCAGCCCAGTTGCACCGAAAAGATCACGATCACCAGCACGCCGGAAAAGAAGGGCGGCACCGAATAGCCGACCATGGTCACAAAGGTGCCGGTCTGATCGAACACGGAATATTGCCGATAGGCGGAATAGATGCCGATGGGCAGGGCGATGAGGATGCCCACCACATAGGACATGGCCACCACCCATAGGGTTTGCGGCATGCGCTGCACGATCACATCCATGACCGGCGAGCGGAATTGCCAGCTGAGCACGCGCTGTTGCCCTTCGGCCCAGGTCGTGCCGAAGAGCCAGTCGATGAACATCATCGGCTCGACCACGAAGAATTGCC
>SWCD01003420.1_pt1 | contig 19000 bp, 19 predicted proteins | sample 4693011 | NCBI WGS metagenome assembly SWCD01 (sample SAMN10267278, study PRJNA491770) | bioreactor metagenome | isolation source: DHS bioreactor inoculated with marine | place: Japan: Omine Ridge, Nankai Trough | reverse complement strand
GGGGGGTGTTTCGGCCAGACAGCTTGTGTCCATCAGGCACAGCCGCGCCACCCGTTCGGGCGCCTGACGCATGACCTCCATCGCGACCATGCCGCCCAGATAATGCCCGGCCAGCGAGAAACGGGGCGGTGCCTGTTCCAGCACTTGTGCGGCCATCTCGGGGATCGTCTCGCCGGCGGACGGCGCGGGAAGATGCAGCGAATATGTGCCCGACAGTGCCGCGATCTGGGGGCCGAAAAGCCGGGCGTCACACATCAGGCCGGGCAGCAGGACAAGGGGTTCCGACATAGGCTCCACTTCGGTTAAGCGCGGGCGTTGGCGGCGCGGGCTTGGGTCAGCGTCCTGCCGGTATGCCCGTCTTGACGCGCTCGGTCGAGGGGGCGGGCGACTTTCCGCCGCCCGGGCCGATCACAACACAGACAGGGGGCGATGTGCGGCGCGGCTCAGACCGCCCGCCGGGCCAGAACCTCGGCGACGGCCTGTTCGATCAGCGCCAGACAATCGGGGTCGGAAAAGCGGTGGTCGGCGCCACTGACGAGCGTCAGCCGCATGTCCGGGCCGGTGGCGTGCTCCAGCAGGCGCAGGGCGACCGACATGTCCACATCTTCATCCGCGGTGCCTTGCAGGAAACGCACCGGAAACGGCAGATCCAGATCCGAGCGCAGCACGAGGTTCTCGCGCCCCTCTTCGATCAGCCGTCGCGTGATCACATAGGGCTCGCCATAATCCGAGGGCAGCGCCACCTGCCCGTCGCGCTGCAACGCCTGCCGGTGGTCGGCGTCGAAATTGGCCCACATGCTGTCCTCGGTGAAATCGGGGGCGGCGGCGATGGTGACCAGCCCGGCAATGCGCGCCCGCCGCGCCCGGCACAGCAACAGCGAAATCCAGCCCCCCATCGACGAGCCGACAAGTATCTGCGGCCCCTCGGTCAGCGCATCAAGCACGGCCATGGCGTCCTGCGCCCAATCGCCAATTGCGCCTTCCTCGAACCGCCCCGACGACGCGCCGTGACCCGAATAGTCGAACCGCAGGAACCCGTGGCCCGTGCGCTGCGCCCAGTCTTGCAAATGGGCGGCCTTGGTGCCCTCCATGTCGGATTTGAACCCGCCAAGGAAGATCACGCCCGGCGCGGTCCCGGCCCCTTGTGCCGGGGTCTGGCGGTAGGCGATGCGGCGGCCCTGCGGGGTTTCAAGCTGGGCGATGTCGGTCATGGATCCTCCGGGGTCGGCACGGGTGGCGCGGCGCAGTGTTCGGCAGATCCCCTGCCCCGTCCACCCCCTTTCGCCCGCCCCCTGTCGCCGCCCCCATTCGCCGCCCGCTTTCGCCGCCCCGCCTGCGCCCTTTCGCGGCATCGGGCCGACGGGCGGTTGACACCCCGCCCGCCGCTGGCCAGAAAGCGCGCACAGATAACCCGCAACCGGGCGCTCCGTGGGCGCCAAACCGACGAGGATCCCAGCGCATGACGCAGATCTCCCTGACATTTCCCGACGGCAATTCGCGCAGCTTTCCCGCAGGCGTGACCGCAGCCGATGTGGCCGCCGATATCTCGACCTCGCTCGCCAAGAAGGCGGTCAGCGCCACGCTGGACGGGCGCCACTGGGACCTGCAATGGCCCATCGAGGGCGACGCCGCCATCGCCATCAACACCATGAAGGACGCCGCCCCCGCGCTGGAGCTGATCCGCCACGATCTGGCGCATATCATGGCCCGCGCCGTGCAAGAGCTGTGGCCCGACGTCAAAGTCACCATCGGCCCGGTCATCAAGGACGGCTGGTATTACGATTTCGACCGCGCCGAGCCCTTCACCCCCGAGGATCTGGGCGCCATCGAGAAGAAGATGAAAGAGATCATCAACCGCCGCGATCCGGTCCGCACCGAGGTTTGGGACCGTCCCCGCGCCATCGCCCATTACGAGCAACTGGGCGAGCCCTACAAGGTCGAGCTGATCGAAGCCATTCCCGGCGACGAGCCCTTGCGCATGTATTGGCACGGCGATTGGCAGGACCTGTGCCGCGGCCCGCATCTTGCCCACACCGGCCAAGTGCCCGCGGATGCCTTCAAGCTGATGAGCGTGGCTGGCGCCTACTGGCGCGGCGACAGCTCGCGCCAGATGCTGCAACGGATCTATGGCGTGGCCTTCCAGAACAAGGAACAGTTGAAGGCCCATCTGCATATGCTGGAAGAGGCCGCCAAACGCGACCACCGCAAGCTGGGCCGCGAGATGAACCTGTTTCACATGCAAGAAGAGGCCCCCGGTCAGGTCTTCTGGCACCCCGACGGCTGGCGCATCTATACCGAGTTACAGGATTACATGCGCCGCCAGCAACGTCGCGGCGGCTATGTCGAGGTGAACACCCCTCAGGTCGTCGACCGCAAGCTGTGGGAAGCCTCGGGGCACTGGGAAAAGTATCAAGACCACATGTTCATCGTCGAGGTCGACGAAGAGCATGCGCGTGAAAAGGCCGTCAACGCCCTCAAGCCGATGAACTGCCCCTGCCATGTGCAGATCTTCAATCAGGGGCTGAAATCCTATCGCGACCTGCCCCTGCGCATGGCCGAATTCGGATCGTGCAACCGCTACGAGCCGTCGGGCGCGCTGCATGGGATCATGCGGGTGCGCGGCTTTACTCAGGATGACGGGCACATCTTCTGCGAAGAGGATCAGATCGAATCCGAGACGCTGACCTACATCCAGTTCCTGTCGGACATCTACCGCGACCTTGGATTTGCCGACTTCAAGGTCAAGTTCTCGGACCGCCCCGAGACCCGAGCCGGCTCGGACGAGGTGTGGGACAAGGCCGAGCAGGCGCTGCTGTTGGCCACCCGCAAGGCCGGGATCGAACCCGAAATGAACCCCGGCGAAGGCGCCTTCTACGGCCCCAAGCTTGAATTCGTGCTGACCGACGCCATCGGCCGCGACTGGCAATGCGGCACCCATCAGGTGGATTTCGTGCTGCCCGAACGGCTGGACGCCGCCTATGTCGGGCGCGACGGCGAGAAACACCGCCCCGTCATGCTGCACCGCGCGGCGTTGGGCAGCTTCGAGCGGTTTATCGGCATCCTGATCGAAGAACACGCCGGCAAGCTGCCCTTCTGGCTGGCCCCGCGTCAGGTGGTGGTGGCCGCCATCGTCTCGGACGCCGACGATTATGTCCACGAGGTCGTCGCGACCCTGCGCGCCGCCGGCATCCGCGCCGAAGCCGATACCCGCAACGAAAAGATCAACTACAAGGTGCGCGAGCATTCGGTCGCCAAAGTGCCCGCGATCCTTGCCGTGGGCATGTCCGAGGTGGCCGACAAAACCGTCTCGGTCCGCCGTCTGGGGCAGAAACAGACCCAAGTGCGCAGCCTGGACGAGATCCGCGACGAGCTGTCGGTCGAAGCCACCCCGCCCGATCTGCGCGGCTGATCCTGTCTTTCCCCCGGGGGCGCCGAACGGCCCTCGGGGGGGCCCACTCCCCCCCAAAAGCGCCCAAAGGTCGCCGCCGCCGATCCTTCTGAAAGAGGCAATGTTCCTGTCGAACTGCGATTCCGTTCGCAGGCTTGGCATTGATGAGCTGACCAAACGGGTGCTGATCGGCAGCATGTTCGCCCGCGGCGTGATCGCCACGCCCAGTCTGCTGCTGGACAATCCGCACATGCTGATGGTGCTGGAACGGCGCAATCTGCAGGACTGGCTGGCCGGACAAGACGGCGGCGGTCTGGTGCTGCGCGGCCCCGCGGGGCACGTGGGCATGCGCCTGCGCGACTATTTCGACGCGCTGCCGCCGGACTATATCCTAAGCCGCTGCGGCGGGCGCACGAAGCGAGAGCTGAGCTTTCTGGAACGCCGGGACATCGAGGGTGATCTGAAACGCCTTGACCGGATTCTGGCGCGGGTCGCCCGACCGCCAGAGCCTGTGGCGCTGCGCCCGACCTCGCTGACCGAGGCGATCCGGCAGGGATCTTCGCTTGCCCAGTGGCAGCAGGCCCCGTTGGGTGCACCATCGGATGTACCGTCGAATGCACCGTCGGATGTACTGGCGGAACCTCTGGCGGGAAATCTGGCGGACATGCTGGCGGGGGCGGATACGCTGAACTCTCGCTCGGCTTGGTATGCGGCGGCCGCCGACACCTTCGACCCCGCCGCCGCCGCGCGCTTTCAGGCCGAGGTGATCGACCCCGCCTATCACGGCCTTTTCGTCCGCAAGGGCGAGGCCTTCGCGATGGACCGCATCGCCGTCATCGACGCCCTGCCCCCGCAACTGCTGGACGTGACGACCTCGTTCCGGGTGCTGCGCCGCAAGACCGAGTTCATTGGCCACGCCGTCAGCCTGTTCAACCTGATCTCGGCGGCGGGGACCAACCAGCTTCTGGCCCATCTGACCGACGAGGCCATTGGCTTTGTCGAGGACAAGATGCAGGATAAAGGCTTGGGATGGGCCTCGCGTCGCAACTGGTTCGGGCTTTATCCGGCGCTGATACGCAAGATCGGGGTGGAAATCCGGTGATCGAATACGAAAATCCGTGGTTCCGCGTGGTGCGCCAAGGGCGCCAGCATTGGGTTGAAGAGCCTGACGCCCGCAATGGCGCCGCCGTCATCGCCCTGCGCGGCGACCATCTGATCCTGCTGGAAATGCGCCGGCCCGCCCAAGGCGGCGCCCTGACCCTAGAGATCCCGCGCGGCTATGGCGCCGCGGGCGAGACCGCCCAGCAGGCCGCCCGGCGAGAGCTATGCGAAGAGACGGGCCACGACGCCCCGCTTGCGTCGTTCCAGCCCTTGGGCTTCGTGCGGCCCAATACCGCGATGCTGTCGTCGCGGGTCGCCCTGTTTGCGGTCAAACTGCCGTCCGACGCCCGCCCCGGCCCCCGCGATGACGAGGCCGGCGCCGTGACGGAACTTGCAATAGCGGATCTGAACGCGCTGATCCGCGCGGGTGGGATCGAGGACGGATTTACCCTGTCGGCGCTCTGCGTCGCGCGGGCCGCAGGAGCGTTGGGCTGAACACGGGGCCTAAACACTGGCCCTGAACGGTCAAACCACGCGCGTTGGCCTGCGCCCCCGCTAGCCCAGCCATTGCGCGCGGGCCTCCCCGGTCCAGCCAAGGGTCATGCGGTCGCCATCCATGATCACCGGGCGCTTCATCAACGCCGGATGGTCGGCCAGAAGATCGGCTGTGGAACGCGTGCGCTCGGCCTCGGACAAGCCCCGCCATGTGGTCGATTTGCGGTTCAGCAGCGCCTCGCCAAACGCCGTTTCAAGCGCCGCGATTTCGGGGGCTGACAGCGGCTCGGCGCGGACGTCGCGCAGCCGGACGTCGTGGCCCGCCGCCTGCATTTCCTTCAGCGCCTTGCAGCAGGTATCGCAGGTCTTCAGTCCCAATAATTCCATGGCATCCTCGCGTGGCGGTTGCTGATCACATTCCCTCTAGTGTGAAGTTTAAACTTGCTTTTACCCCGGCGCGACCCACCTTTTTTCAGGCAGGGGGGCGTGGGTCCGCAGGTCGGTCCGCACGATGGACAGGCCTGACCGACCCGTATCGTACCCCGCAATTTTTCCCGGCCAACCGGGATCCGAATGCCGTGTTTCGCGGTTGGATATTAACTAGTCGAAGAAGGAGTGGCGCGATGCCCACTGGCACCGTGAAATGGTTCAACACGACAAAAGGGTACGGCTTCATTGCCCCCGATGACGGCGGCAAGGATGTGTTCGTGCATATCTCGGCGGTCGAACGGTCCGGTCTTGCCGGTCTGGCCGACGACCAAAAGGTCAGCTTCGAGCTGGAAGAGGGCCGCGATGGTCGCCAATTGGCGGCGGATCTGAAGACGCTTTAGGCCCGATCCCGCCCTGGTGTCTGCGCCCTGTCTGCGCCCTGACAGCGCCGGCGCGTTGGCGCCGAGGCTGCGCGTGTCCCGCTATTGGTTTTCCGCACAAGATGGCGGATCGGTCTTCCGATCGCGTTGATCAAGCCAACCTGTCGCGACTCCCATGCCAACCGCGCCGCCCGCCGCCGCCAGCGCTGTGCGGCCGGCAGGGCCATACGGCGTCCCGGCGCACCTCAGGCCGTCAACGCGCGGGTGATCACCACGCCCGCCCAAGCCGCGCCGCCGGTCAGCGCCGTGCCCCAAAGCCCGTCGACGATCACCTGTTGCAGCGACCAGTCGCGCATGACCGCGTAGCTTGTGAACTCGTAGGTGCCATAGGCCACCGCGCCCAGCAACGCGCCGTTCAGCAGCGCCTGCGCAGGCACCCCGTCGCGCAACGCGGGCCACGAGACCAGCCACAGCAGCCCCCCGACGTAAAACAAGTAGAAGACAACCGCCGCGCCCATGCGCGGGCTGTCCAGCACCGCATCGCCAAGATGTTTTTCGAAAAGCGGCTTCATCACCGTTTTCAACATCACCGCATCTGCGGCCAGAAAGACGATAGCGGTCGAGATGTAGAGTATGGCGATCTGCATGGGATGCCCTTCCTTCAGTTTCAGGAAGGATACGCGGGTGTCGCCGAAGCGGATCAATTCTTTATCCGGCGGCTGATCAGAGCCAGAAGTCCGCGGCCATGATCCAGTCGCCCATACTGGCACCACCCCCGCGTACCTACGTCGCAGGGGCCGCCCGACGCGGCGGCGGCCCCCGATGCAGCAGCCCCCGGGGCCGCCGCCTGTTGTCGGCCGCGTGTCAGCGGCAGGTGAGCGGCAGGTCAGCGGGAGTGATATTTGGCAACCGTATCCTCGGCGACTTGCTGAAGAAACGCCGCGTCTTCGTCCGAGACTTCGCCATAGTAGGTGTAGGAATTGCCGACGGCGGATTTTCCGTAGAGCGCCGCATAGACCGTGGCCGCGCCCAGATAGGTGCCCAGCAAGGTTGGGTGGCTGCCGTCATATTCCTTGTGCAGCACGATGTCCGGACGGCGGGCATAGGCCTCTTCGAACGCCAGCCCGACCGGGATCACCAACGCGCCTGCGGCGTTGCCTGCGTCGGTATAGCCGGTGTCAATTGCGTCGATCATGCCCGCGTCGAACTTTTTGTGGATCTTGGTATAGGCCGGGGTCATGTAAAGCGCGGTCTGTGCGCCCGCCCCCTCGAGGGCTTTGGCCATCTGCGCGACCGAGGCTTTGAACGCTTCCAGTTTCTCGGGCGTGGTGGTGGCGGTGCTGTGGGCTTGAAGCACGACGACATCGAACGGTTCCTTGACCCCAAGACGGCCCGGCTCCAGATGGCTTTCGATGTTGTGATGGGCTAGATAAGCCCCCGAAATCGTGGCGGATTTATAGGTGAACTTGTCATCCGGATAAGCCGCCCGGGCCATGCGCACCACGTCGTTGTGCAGGCTGTCACCATAGTAAAGATAGCTGTTGCCGACAAAGAGAATGCGCTGCGGCGCGTCCTTATCAAGCGACGCCACCTCGGCCGAAGTTTGGGCCGCGCCCTGTGCCGCAAGGCCGCCGCTTAGAAGGACGGAGGCTGCGAGTGAATACAGGCAAGCTTTTAGTTTCATGAAACTTCTCCCCTATCAGCGCGCAGGAATCGCGCACCGCCAAAGGATGCTAGATAGCCGCGCGGCAGCGGGCAAGCGTCACAGAAGGGCGCGCCGGACCGGGTCGGCGTGGCTACGCCCTAGTCCAGCAGCGCCCGGAACTCGCGCCATTCACCCTTGGACATGCCCGAGCTTTCCTGATCGACCGCCTCGCCCGCAAGCATACGGCGCAGACAGTCCAGCGCCTTGCCCGACAGGGTGGCGCCGCCCATGCGGTAATCCTCGAACGCGGCGAAGGCGGCGGGGACCCAGTCGGCGACGATCTTGCAGATGATGTCGGCATAGACCCGGATTTCATACTGCGCATGGGCATCGGCCCGCAGCCGCAGGAAGTGGAACAGGTTGTGCAGATCCACCTTCCAATACCACTGGGTGTAGATGTTGGCGGGCAGGTTCATCCGCGCCAGTTCCCGCGCCAGACCCGCCTGCCCGTCCTGACTGAGCATCTGTTCGTAATGATCATAGGCGCGGCCCGCGTCGGATTTCAGCATCTCGAGCACGCGGGCGGCCTCTTCGCCTTGCAGGGTCTCGCCCCGGCCCTGATTGTTGATAGTCGACTGGGCGGCAAGCTGTTCGGGGGCCGGAATGTAGAACTCGCGGTCCAGAATCGAATAGCGGGCAGAGTATTCGTTCACATTGGCGGTCCGGTGACGGATCCACTGGCGGGCGACGAAGACGGGCAGTTTCACATGCAGCTTGATCTCGCACATCTCGAACGGGGTCGAATGCCAGTGGCGCATCAGATAGCGGATCAGGCCCTCGTCGTTGCTGACATGCTTGGTGCCGGCGCCGTAGCTGACGCGCGCGGCCTGAACGATGGCGCTGTCGTCGCCCATGTAATCCACCACCCGGACGAAGCCGTGGTCCAGCACCTCGTGGGCTTTGTAAAGGTGGGCCTCCATACCGTCCGAGACCGCACGCAGGGTCTGGCGCGGCGTCGCGCGCGCGGCCTCGATTTCCTGGATCTGCTCGGGGGTGAGGGGCATGGGGGGCCTCGCTTGTGAATCGATTGGGAACCTATGTCTAGCACGGCGAAGGGGGCTCTCCACCAGATAATGTGTCGCGTGGGGCAGATTTTGGGGCCGCGCCCCCTTCAAGGTGGCGCGGTGCGCCAAGGCTCTGCGAAGCCAGAGGCTTGCGCATAGCGCCCCCGGAACGACGTGGCAGATTAAGCACCCTCGCGGCAAACCCACGCCGGGCAGATTGACTTTGCACCGCTGTGCCAAGACCCTGCGGGAAATCGGCAGCACTCCTTTACCTATTCAGTCCGGGCAGGCCCATGATCCGAGTATTTCCAGCGCTTCTGACGGCGGTCATCCTGAGTGGTTGCGGCGGAGGCGGCAGCAACATCATCGCCGACGGCTTTGGCGGCGCGGGCAGCGGCGGCACCGGGGGCACCGGTGGCGGCACCACGGGCGGCGGCACCACCACCGGCACCACAGCCGAAGGCATCCCGGCGGTTCTGGCCAAGAACGTCGAAAAGATCGCCTTCGACTCCGCGGCCCAGACCCTGAAGGTGACCCTGTCGGGACTGGACGCCTCGGCGTCCGAGGCCAGCTACAACCGCAACGCCGCTTTGGACCTGAACGGCTATCTGGCTTACGACATTCAGGAAACCTCGGCCCAGCGCCGGTTTGTGGCGCTGGTCAAACAGGCCGATCGCGGCACGGTCATGGCCTCGGTCGCGGCGGATGGCGGTCAGTTCAACCGATATTTCGGGGGCGGTTATTACAGCCGGGTGGACGCCTTTTCGATCCCGACATCGGGGCTGGCGACCTACATCGGCTCTTACGCGGGGGTGATCACCCTGAGTGACGGCGCGGGCGGCCCCCAGCGCACCCGCGGGGACGTCACGCTGAACGCAGATTTCACCAACGGTCTGGTCAACGGCGGGATCTCGAACAGGACCGCAAGCGGCGGCACCGTGCTGGACGACATCGTGATGGTCTCTAGCGACATCGACGCAACCGGTGAATTTCTGGGCGATGTCGAGTTCAAGGACCTGACCCAGATCGGCAGCTACGGCGGGATCTTCGGGGGCACCGACGCCAGCGATGTCGCGGGCGTTCTGGTGATCAACCCGATCAGCGGCGACGAGGCGACGTGGGAACACGGCGCCTTCGTGCTGCCGCGCTGCGGAACGACCGGCGCCGCCGCCTCCTGCCCATGACGGCCCGACGCGGGGCGGCGAAACCGGGTGCGGCACCGCCGTCGCCGCGCCGGCTTGCTGCGCTTTTGCTGGCCGTCTGGGGCTTGTCAGCCGGGCCGATTCAGGCCCAGACGCCCCCGGCTTCCCCCTTCAACGCGATCCCCGCCCCCGCGGATGACGGCAGCGTCACGCTGTCACTGGACCAGTCGCGCGCCCTTGCGCGGGGCGCGTTGCGTCAGGGCAACGCGGCGCTGGCCCACCGGTTGGCAAGCGCCCTGCTGACCCGCGACCCGGCCGATACCGAGGCCCGTCTGGTGCTGGCCGCCTCGGCCGCGCGGCTGGGCGATCCGGCGCTGGCCTACGATCAGGCGGGCCGGGCGTTCGCGCGGGCCCAGCGCGATGATCTGCGCTACGAGGCCGCCCACATCGCCGCCGAGGCCGCTTTTTTGCAAGGTCGCAAGACACTGGCGCAGCTTTGGCTGCGCCGCGCCGCCCAGACCGCGCCGGACCGATTGCGCAAGGCCCGCACCGCGCAAGATTACCGCGCCGTGCGGGCGCAGAACCCGTGGCGGGCCCAGCTTGACTTAAGCGTCGCACCCTCGTCGAACATCAACAATGGCGCCTCGACCGACCGGCTGATCGTCAACGGCCAAAGCACGCAGGCGACGCTGTCGGGCGATGCGCAGGCCCTGTCGGGACTGGAATCCCGGGCCGTCGCACGGCTAAGCTACCGGCTGCGCGACGCACCGCGGTCTGTTACCGAATTCGGTCTGCGCATCGAAAGCCGCAGCTACGCGCTGTCGGACAGCGCCAAGGCGCTGGCGCCCACCGCCCGCGGGTCCGATTTTGCCTATGGCTCGGTCGAATTGCTGTTCAACCGCCATCTGCGCCCCGCGCAAAGCAGCGGGCCGCTGTCGTTCGGCGCAACCCTTGGGCAAAGCTTCTACGCCGGGCGCGATCTGGGTCGCTACGTGCAGCTTCGCGCTGGCCGGGGGGCGCAACTGGCGCCGGCTGTGCAGGGCGCGGCCTCGGCGCTGATCGAACGGCAATGGCGCGCGCGCAGCGATGGGGGCGACACCACGTCGGTCGCGCTGACGGGTCAGCTTCAACGCCAATTCGGCGGGGATTCTGGCGGCAATTCGGGGGGCAATTCGGGGGGCAGCTTGGCGGGTGGCTTTTCTGGAAGCCTGCACGCGACGCTGCTGCATGTCAGCGGCGAAATCGCCAACGCGCGCAACACCACGCTGCGGCTGGGCGCCCGGATCAGCCCCGATAAACCCATCGGCCCCGTGCGCCCCAGCTTCGGTCTGTCGGCCAGCCTGCGGGATTTTCCAAGCTACAGCCTTGGGCTTGTCAGCCTGCCGAATGGCCGTCAGGATACAACCTTGTCGGCCGAAGTGGATCTGCTGTTTCCCAAGCTCGACGTCTGGGGCTTTGCGCCCACGCTGACGCTGACAGCGGCGCGCGGAAGGTCCAATATTTCGCGCTTCGAGACGCGGCACTTGGGGGTATCGTTCGGATTTCAATCACTGTTCTGATCCGTCCCAGCGCCCCCGAGGCGATCGTCGCGGCACCGGGCAGTGGCGGTCAACGGGGTGTGGAAGCTCAGCTTGATCCGGCCCGCCAGAGGCACGTAAGCCCGCACATCGCAGGCTTATGCAACGGCCTTGCCGCGCTGACACTTGCGGCTGTGCTGGGTCTGTCGGGGCCATCGCCGGCCCGGTCCGCCCCCGCGCCGGACCTGTCTTCGCCTGTCGCGCACCCCCCTGTTACCCTCGCGCAGGCATCCGGTGCCTGCCGGCAGGCGTTGGCCTTGGCGCTGGATGTCTCGGGCTCGGTCGACGCCGATGAATATGCTCTGCAACGCGACGGAGTGGCCGCTGCGCTGGAAGATCCGCGCGTGGCGCAGGCGCTTTTGCGCATGACCGACGCGCCCGTCGCCCTGATGATCTTTGAATGGAGCGGTGCCGAGTTTCAGCGCATCCTCGTGCCCTGGACCCGGGTGACGGACACCACCAGCTTGGTCTTGATCATATCGCAGTTGCGCGGGGTGCGCCGGGTGCCGGCCCCCTCAAGCACCGCCTTGGGAACCGCAATCGACGTGGGGCGCGCCTTGCTGGCCGAGCAGCCGGGCTGTTGGCGCCACACGCTGGATGTCTCGGGCGATGGACCCTCGAACGACGGTCCGCGCCCGCGCGATCTAAGCTCTGCGGGGACCACTGGCGCAGTCCTGCCCGACATCACGATCAACGCTCTGGTCATCGGACCTGCCCGAGGGGCCGGCGATGCTGCGGATGACGGCGTTGACACACGCCCGCAGAACGACCGCGCCAATGGGCCAAGTCGCGGAACGGGTCGCCCCGCCCAGAACCTTTTGTCGTATTTCCGCGCCGAGGTCATCGAGGGCCCCGGAGCTTTTGCGGAACCGGTAGAGGGCTATGCCAATTACCGCACCGCGATGATCCGCAAGCTGCTGCGCGAGATCCGGACGCTGGCAATCGGTGCCCCGTCGGACCCGCCGTCCATCCGGCGGTTGCGGTAGACGTCAAGCCACCGCCGCGCCGATATGAGCGTCAGTAGCTGGATCGCCTAATAAATATAGCGGATCTGGTCGCTCCAATATCGTTCCACGCGTTTCAAGGCTGTGTTGATCTCTTCGATCCCGGCGGCCCCCAGAATGCCCCGGCTGACCAGAGCGGCGGCATGCCTGCCAAAAAGCTCCGAGACCAGCTTGCGCACACGACGGCCCTTTTCGGTCAGCCGAACCCGGACCGATCGTCGGTCAATCTCGCATCGTTGATGATGCATATACCCAAGCTCGACCAGCCGCTTGAGATTGTAGCTGACGTTCGAGCCCTGATAATAGCCGCGAGACTTCAACTCCCCGGCGGTGACCTCATGGTCGCCGATGTTGAATATCAGCAGCGCCTGAACCGCGTTGATGTCCAGAACGCCGACACGTTCGAATTCATCCTTGATCACGTCCAGCAACAGTCTGTGCAGCCGTTCGACCAAGGCCAGACTTTCAAGATAGCCGGTCATGATATGGGCGTCGGCGGCTGCTTCCGGTTTGACGCCCGGGGCGGTAATATTTACGGATTGCACACTCATTTCACCTGTTCCACCTGCCTTAGGGTGGCTCTGGTCTAAAGCGGAATTCCGAACAATCGGTTAAGTGAAACGGCTTAGCCAAAAGGTTGGCCGATCGATGCCGCCGCTGACCGTGAAAGACAGGGCGGCGCGAAATCCGGCTTAGCCCGCCTGCATCCGTGTGCGGGCCCGCGAAACGATCCGCGTCAACAGCGGCTCCAGCCAGTCGGGCACCTCGGCGGCGCCGGTGGACCACGCCAGAAGATCCTGATCGTTCTGATCCAGCAGGCGTTCATAAAGCTCCAGATCCTGACTGGACAGCTTGGTCAGTTCCTGATCCGCGAAGGGGCCAAGGATCAGATCCATCTCTTTGATACCGCGCCGCCACGACCGCATGCGAAGCCGCTTGATCCGCGTCTCGGTCGCTTCTTGTGCAAGCGTTTCGCTCACAGGGCCGCCCCGGTGCGCAGCCGTTTTTCCAGCACGCCCAGACGCTCGGCCGAGCGGACCATGTCGGCGCGCAGCTTGCGCATTTCGGTCAGGATGCCGTCAAGGTCATGGGCCTCGGGCGCAATCTCGCTGTCGCGGGGACCATCGACGCCGACGCCCTGCCCCGTCAGCAGCCACACGATCGAGACGTTCAGGATGCCCGCCATCATCTGCAACTTGTTGGCACGCGGCTCGGCCACGTCGTCTTCCCACGCGCGGACGGTCTTGTGCTTGACGCCGATCCGGCGGGCGAAATCCTCTTGGCTCAGGCCCATCTGTTCGCGGGCGGCCGCAAGCCTGTCACCGAATGTCGCCGTCTCGTCCGAGAACCAGCCCGCGCCGGTTTCTTCGCCTGCACCAATCTTGTCGTTCAGCATGCAGCACCTTTTCACAATGGCTTGATCGCCCCTGCCCCGCAGCCTATGACATGGCCCCGGCACAATCAAACCGGAGTTTGCGCATGGCGTTCCTTTCCGACCGGCTTGCCCGCGTCAAACCCTCGCCGACCGTGGCGGTGACCACCCTTGCCCAAGAGATGAAAGCCGCCGGGCGCGATGTGATCGGCCTTGGCGCGGGCGAGCCCGATTTCGACACGCCCGACCACATCAAGGACGCAGGCGCCCGCGCCATTGCCAAGGGCTGGACCAAATACACCGCCCCCGACGGCATGCCCGAGCTGAAGGACGCGATCCGCGCCAAGTTCCTGCGCGACAACGACCTGAGCTACGCGCAGGACCAGATCACCGTGGGCACCGGCGGCAAACAGGTGCTGTTCAACGCGCTTCTGGCCACGCTGAACCCCGGCGACGAGGTGGTGATCCCCGCCCCCTATTGGGTCAGCTACCCTGACATGGTGCGCCTGTGCGGCGGCGAGGCCGTGATCGCGCCCACCACCATGGCCGGGGGCTTCAAGCTGTCGCCAGAGGCGCTAGAGGCCGCGATCACCCCGGCCACCAAGTGGTTCATCTTCAACTCGCCCTCGAACCCCACCGGCGCCGGCTATTCGCGCGACGAGCTGAAGGCGCTGACCGATGTTCTGATGCGCCACCCCCATGTCTGGGTTCTCAGCGACGACATCTACGAACACCTCACCTATGACGGCTTCACCTTCACCACCCCGGCGCAGGTCGAGCCCGGGCTTTACGACCGGACCCTGACGTTGAACGGTGTGTCGAAGACCTACGCCATGACCGGCTGGCGGATCGGCTACGCGGGCGGCCCCGCCCCGCTGATCGCGGCCATGCGCAAGATCCAGTCGCAGTCCACCACCAACCCCAGCACCATTTCGCAATGGGCGGCGGTCGAGGCGCTGAACGGCAGCCAAGAGTTTCTGGCCGGAAATCGCGCCATCTTCACCCGCCGCCGCGACATGGTGGTGGCCGCCCTGAACGAGGTCCCCGGCATCGAATGCCCGGTGCCGCAGGGCGCCTTTTACGTCTACCCCTCGATCGCGGGCTGCATCGGGCGCACCAGCGCCGCCGGCACCCTGATCGACAGCGACGAGACCTTCGCCCGTGCGCTGTTGGAAGAAACCGGCATCGCCGTGGTCTTCGGCGCGGCCTTCGGACTTTCGCCATGCTTTCGGGTCAGCTACGCTACGTCCGATGACGTATTGACCGAGGCCTGCGCACGCATCCGGCGGTTCTGCACACAACTGAATTGAGAGGTCCGATGTCGGTCACCCTGCCCGAGTTCTACTTCCGAGTGCGCGAGAACGGTGCGTTCGTCTTCCGGGTCGATGCCCAGAACCGCCAGCGGCGGATCGACATGAGTCAGATCGCCGTGCTGAACATGAAAAACGGCGAGGTGAAGCCCCACGGCGACCACAAGCTGACCCCCGACGAGCTGGACGTCATCCGCAACTGGATGGCCGAGCGGCGCAAGCTGCTGGCACGGCGCGATATCGACGACATTTTCCGCACCATCGACCATCTGAACCTGACCACCCACTGGGCCCAGTCCCGCGCCAGCGACGCGGATCTTGAAGCGGTGACCGACAGTCTGCTGCTGGCGATGCACGATCTGCGCAGCATGCTGACCCGCAAGAAAGCCGACCGGCTGATCGATGCGGGCAGCCCTTAAATCAAGCTCTGCCGCGCCGCCACGAACAGCGTATTTCGAAGGGGTCTGACGGCGCCGATGCCGTCGATGCCTGATCGGTTCAGCCGTCCCGGGGCGCAAATCGCCGCCGCCATTGTGCCGCCGTGCCGCCCTAAATCGGCCATTTTGCGCGCCGATAACCTGTCGGATGGACAAGTCTTCGGTATATGGGCGCGCTCGGCGTGCCACGACAGGGTCTTCCCGCTTGGGCCGACACCTGCGTCGCTGGAAACGCGATGAAACAGGCTCGCTGACGATCGAGTACTGCCTGTGGATGCCGGTTTTTCTGGCCATCATCGTGATCGTGCTGGACACGTCGATCCTGTTCGCCAAGCACACGTCGCTGATGAAGCTGACCAGTTCGATCACCCGGCAATTGTCGGTCGGATCGCTGAACGACGGCGATGTCACCAACTACATGGTCGCCGAGGGCTACAACGCCGACGACTTCACGGCCACCGTGACCCGGCCCGGATCCGAGGTCCGGCTGGCGGTCGAGATCGAGGTCTCGTCGCTGGAAGCGGCCGGGCTTTATTCCAGACTGGGTCTTCAGAAACTGACCGTAGAGGCCGTCCAGCGCGACGAGTTGTGACACCATGAAAATCAAACAGTCGACACCCGGGCCCAAAGTGCCCGCCCCCCGTTTTCTGCGCGACGAGACCGGCGGCGCCGGATCGGCCTGGGGACTTTTCATGGCTGCGATCTTCATTCTTATCGGAGGCGTCGCCACCGACTATTCCTTCGGCCATCTGATCAAGGCCGACATGCAAAGTGCAGCAGACGCCGCTGCGCTGGCCGCGCTGCAGGACCTGCCCTACAAGACAGACGCCGTTCAAAGCGCCGTCGATTACGCCAAGGCGAACGATCCCGGGAAATCGTTCAAGGTCAGCGCGTCGAACGTGACAACAGGGCGTTGGGACACCGCCACCGGCACCTTTGTCGCCGGGGTGCGCCCGACCAATGCAGTCAAGGTGGTTCTGGACCGAAGCGGCGCCGACGCCACACAGGTCAAATCGTTCCTGATGCGTCTGGCCGGGGTCAAATCCTTCGACGTGCGCGCCAGCGCGATCGCCGCGATCAGACCGCGCTGTCTTGGCGGACGGATGTTCTCGAAGAAGGTCCTCACCGGCAATTCGAACAGCGACGTGACCGATAATTTCTGTCTTCACGGCGAAGGCGGCGTCGATATCAACAACAACAACACCTTCGAGGCTGGCACCGAAATCTCCAACGGACCGGGGTCCGTGTTCAATACCGGCAACAAAAATCCCGGCATCGATCTTGCGCGGCGCGAGACGTCGCGCAAACTGAAGATGCTGGATGAGATCGACGCGATCTATTCGGGCGTCCGCGCCGGCACCAGCCACCTGCCGCCCTGGATCACCAACGGCCCCATCCATGTGCCCAACCTGCCGGCCTATCCGTCAAAGGGCACGATTTACGTAGTCAGCGGCAATGTGAACGTCACCAGCGGCACGTCGCTGGAGGAGATCGCAATCGTCACCAACGGCAAGATCTCGGTGAATTCGAACACCACCATGAAGAAAGTGGTTCTGGCCGCCGGCGGTGAAATCGACATCAATTCGAACGTCGACATCGGCTCTTCGGGGTATTGCGGGACCGGCGAGTTCGACTCCTATATCGTTTCGAAGAACGACGTGACGTTCAATTCCAATAATGAGTTGCGGGGCGTGCAGATCGCGGCCAAGCGCGACTTTGTCTTCAACTCGAATTCGGTCGTCACCGACGGGATCGTCGTGGAAGCCGGCGGAAATGTGGACTTCAACAGTAACCTGAATTTTGGCGGCTGTCCGAACCCGATCATGTCCTCGGTCTTCGATTCGGTTCACGGCGACAATCGGCTGGTCCAGTAACCCTCCCCTTTCAGCTTCCCCCCCTTTCAGCCCGCGCCGGCCCGGTCGGCTTCGAGCGTCGCGACAGACCGGGTGTCTTTGGTCAAAGCCCCGACGATTGCGCTTAGAAACTGCGTGCGGCTGAGGGGCTTAAGAAGCACCGCGTTCATCCCAGCCGCGCGACACCGTTCGTGATCCTTTGTGAACGCATGGGCCGTCAACGCGATGATCGGGCAACGATCAAGCCCCATCGCCACCTCGGCCCGGCGAATTTCGCGCGCCGCGTCGAACCCGCTCATCACCGGCATGGAAATATCCATCAGCACCACATCCGGCCGCGCCTTGGCGAAGGCCTCGATGGCCTGCGCACCGTCCGCGGTCAGGCAAAGCTCTGCATCCGTGCCGTGCAGAAAACGTTCGAAAATCATGCGATTGGTGCGGTTATCCTCGGCCAACAGGACCCGCACACCCTTGAGGTCAGGCAGATCCTGAGGGCCCGCCGCTTCGGATTGCGGGGCGCGATTGTGCACCACCGCACCAGCCACAATACACGACTCGGCTGAGCGCGGGTCCGCGCCATGGGGCGGAGGGGGCCGGTCGGCGTCAACCTCCGCTAGAGGCAGCGCGTCCACGTTGGAAGCCGGGTCTTGAGTCTGGACCGATGCGGGGGCCGATTCCGGGGTCGGGGCCGGAATCGACGGAAGGGTCGCCGACGCCTTCTCGTCGGTCGCCACGGGCATACCCCCAGCCGGTTTATCCTGCGTCGCATCAAGACCTTCGGGCAGATGCAGGGCCAGCGGGACCCGCAGCGTGAAGATGGAACCGCCGCCGGGGTTGGGGGCAAGCGCAAGCGTGCCATCCATCAGCTCTGCCAACTGACGCGAGATGGCCAATCCAAGGCCCGATCCGTCAAACCGTCGGGTGAAATGCCCGTCGCCCTGTTCGAAGGCCGCGAATATGCGGTCGGCGTCCTTGGGGGCGATGCCGGGGCCGGTGTCCTTGACCGCAACTTTCAGCATAAGCCGCCCCCTCTCGATCCGATGGGAAAGGCTAAGCGTCACGCCGCCGTGGGCGGTGAACTTCACCGCGTTGCCAAGCAGGTTCAGCATCACCTGTCGCAAGCGTCCTGCATCGCCCAGCAGCATGCAGCGTGGCAAGGCCCCCTCTAGTGTGAAGGACAACCCGCGTCGTTCGGCCAGCGGGCGGATCAGGTTGGTCACATCCTCGATGACCCCGCAGGGGCAGAACGGGGCCGACGCCAGCCGGAATTTCCCAGCCTCGACCTGCGACAGATCCAGCGTGTCGTTGATGATAGACAAAAGCGACCGACCCGACCGGCTGAGCGTGTCGATCAACTGGGCCTGATCCGCTGTAGGGTCGCTGTGCCCGAGCAGCTCGGCAATGCCCAGAATGCCGTTGAGCGGTGTGCGAAGCTCGTGGCTCATGTGGGCCAGAAAGTCGGATTTCGCGCGGGTGGCCTTTTCGGCTTCGGCGGCCTTCAGCCGCGCGACCCGGTTGCGTGCCTTCAGTTCGTCCTGCGAGATAACAAGCGCGTGGTTCGCGGCCTCGGTCTCGCGGCGAGAGGCCAGCAGCCATTGCTCGAACTCATGCCGACGCTTGTTCTGGAACCGCAATCGCAGGAACAGCCCGCTGAGCGTGGCCGCCAGAATCGCCGCGGCGATCGCGAATAACGCCTGCGGCGACGTAAGCCCCGAGGCTGTGACAGAGACGACCATCAGCCCGCCGCCGACCGTGACGAAGATGATCTGCACGATCCGCAGGGACCGTGGGTGCAGCCCCCCC
>SWCD01005517.1_pt1 | contig 19018 bp, 18 predicted proteins | sample 4693011 | NCBI WGS metagenome assembly SWCD01 (sample SAMN10267278, study PRJNA491770) | bioreactor metagenome | isolation source: DHS bioreactor inoculated with marine | place: Japan: Omine Ridge, Nankai Trough | reverse complement strand
TTTTAGCCTGTTTGACTCGTGGGTAATTGAATGAAATGTCTCTCAGAAAACAACAAAAACACCTATGATCGACCCCCCTAATAAATATAAAGATATGCCGGGTCTCGATACAGGTAGTTCTTCTATTTCACTGATCGCGATTTCAAAATATGAGGAAATACCCTTGGTTTCTTCATGCAGCGCATCAATTTCATCTAATAAAGGATTAATTAGATTTAGGGAAGCATTTGGATCTTCAGCTAATATATTTTCTAACTCATCTCTGGCAGCTTCAAGTTTGGTGGATATTTCAATGCCGTTTTTAGCCTGAGTGACAAATGCCTCTGCCCATGCGGACGCCAAGGATTGTGCTACGACGGGGTCTGGATGGACGCCGTAAAAATGCCATGGACCATCTTCTGGGTAACTCAAAACCAAATATTCATCCCGAAGGTCAGAAAGCGAGAATTCACCAAGCTCTTGCGTGGTGAGATCTAAAGTGTCATCGGCCCAAGCAACTGCTTCAAGCTTTTGGGTTTCACGTTCAAAAAAATGAAAGATTTGACGGTCAGGAAAAAACACCCAGGCTTCTTCAGCATTATGATCCACGATAATTGTGGCTTGTGCGCGGTAATCGGGAGGAGAAATTGTATATACTGCAAACCCAAATAAACTCCCCAAAAATGCGCCAATAATGTATAAGCGCCATGAGGAGAGAACTTTAAAGATGTTTTCAGTGGGATCTATTCTTGTTAGATATGAATTTATATTATTCATATATTTTCACTCCTGATTTGGTTCAACAAGGCGTCTTTTTCTGCGCCAATTGATAAATGGAGCCAATAGTTTTCGTAAATAGAATTTCGCCATGATCACTGAGAAAAAATTACCCCCGTCACGCTGATGCACTCGGATCATCTCAGGCCAGCAGCGGTCGTCATCAGCAATGGTTTTTGCATGCCCATGTAGCCTGAAATTTGCCCAAAGACGGGGTAAATATTTTATTTTGCTGATAGCGGCCAAACGCACCCAAAGATCATAATCCATTGCAAAATAGAAACTTGGGTCTAAGGGTCCGACTTGTTTCCATAACTCTGCTCGCCAAAAAGAGGCTTGCTGTGCGACATGGACATATCCGTTTCTTAGACGGCGAATGTCGGTTTGGGCGGAGGGGAATTTTCCGATCTTTCGATCATGAGCGTCGATAAAGTCTGTGTCACCGTAGACCAAACCGATATCAGGATGGTCTTGTAAATATTCAACTGCCTCGGCAACAGCTTCGGGTTTATAGGTGTCATCGGAGTTCAGCCAAGCCAATAATTCACCATTCGCTCTTGCAAATCCCTTGTTAATTGCGTCGGTTTGACCTTGATCGGGTTCAGAAACCCAATCGGCGAGCTTGTCTTGATATTTTTCAATTATTTCCCTGCTTCCATCCTTCGAGCCTCCATCAATAATGATGTATTCAATATTAGGATAGGTTTGCCCTAGGACGGAGTTAATCGTTCTTTCTAAATATTCAGCTTGGTTATAGGAGGGCGTAATAATTGATACCAGTGGTTGATCTTTCATAAAGATAAAAATCCTTCAAATTTGACTAAGATTATACTATCCTAAGGGATTTTAATAAAAATTGGAAATAAAACAATAGAAATAAGCGAGTTATTGACGATAATAATTTTTCTTTATTATCTTTCGAAGCCAACCGAATCCAAACAGGCTTAATATAGCAAACAGTATCCGGGGGATTTGTTTAAGTGTCAAATATGGCTGGCGATAAAAACTTTGCCAATAAGCTTTGAGGGCTGGCCATGGTTTGCCGCCATCCAATAAATAAAAGGCGTCAAAACGATATGCTCCAGCTAAAATTCCCTTTTTATTGTTTTCAAAGATCTTTTTCAGACCGGGCTGGGTCTTTGTCCAGTCTAATATATTGAAGGCCTCGCGACCAAAACCTTCTGCTAGAGCCACATTCTTTGCAGATAGATGATAACGAGCCTCGGCCCATTCTTCGGAAAAATATTTGAATGGTGCAATTTGGATCATGCGCAGCCAGAGGTGATGGTCGAGCAAGAACTTGTAGTCTAGGGATAAATGACCAGCTTTGTCTAAGACATCTTTTCGCATGAACACGGTTGGCTGCCCAATAATGTCCATCGCTAAAAGGTCTTGGGCTTGGTATTGCTGATATTGAATGGTGTTGACATGCTCCCCAAGGGCATTGATCGAACGAAGGTCTCCATGGACCAAGCCGACTTCAGGGTTATCTTGCAAATGCCCTACCGCCCGACGGATCGTTCCGGGGAGATAGAGATCATCTGAGTTGAGCCAGGCAACGATCTCACCGGTGGCGCGCTTAAACCCTTTATTGATTGCATCCGCCTGACCGCTGTCAGGTTCTGAAACCCAAAAATCTAGTCGGTCGTTATATTGCATGAGGATCTCGATGCTCTTATCCGTTGATCCCCCATCTATCACGATGTACTCCAGATTTGGATAGTCTTGCGCAAGGACAGAGTTGATCGTCTGCTCAAGATATTGCCCTTGGTTATAGGAGGGCGTAATGATTGATACTTTGGGAAATGCGTCTGATTTACTCATTATTGCTTTGTGGTCTGCTCACGGAGATCATAAATGAAATAATAACCCCCATCTACTAAGACAGGATAGTTATCGATAATGCTTTGTTTAAATGCGGAGTCCTCATCAAAAACACGGGTGTTTAGCACAAGTAGGTAGGAAAAAGATTGAGGGTCAAATGAAGCAAAGCCCTGGGGAAGAAGAACATCGGTCTTTTGCCAACCATAATACATAAGTTGGTAAGCAAAATGGGGAACAATCGAACTGGTGCGCCCATCATCTGGGATCTCCGCACCGAGTTGTTCCCAAAGATCAACCTCCACTTGAAAATCTTGCCCGAGGAGCGTACTGCGAGCTCTGAAAATGCCAAATGACATTGCTAAGACAAGGATGGTGATTAAAGAAATTTGCCAAAATGTATTTTCCTGCTTCATTTTTTCAAATATTGCATCTGCGACGGGCAGTAATGAGAGACCTACCATAAATGGCAAGAGGATATGATAGTAATCATGGGTGGTGATGTGATAATGAAAGACCAAACCAAGAATTCCATAGCCCAACCACAATCCTAGTAACAGCGCTTTCAATCTGTCCTTCGCTAAAAACACGCCAATAATGGCAATGAAAATAAGGGCAATGTTTAGAAAATCTTCTACTCGATCCATCCATAAGATATAAAAACGGGGGCTGAAAATCTCATTAAAATTCCTTACTGTCGCCCGATCCACATAACTCCCAAATCTATCGCCTAAAACGAAAACATAATGAATGAAGATCGGGGCGATCATGATTGCGCCAATGGCCCAAGTTTTTTTATCTTTAAAGGATTTTTTAAGTCCGAACTCATGGATTACCAAAGAAAGCATCATCATGCCAATATAAAATGCCGCATTTCCCTTGGTTAATATCGCCATCCCCCCCACCAAACCTAAGCGAATTGCCCAAAGCCAATTTTTTTCTTCCGCCCACATAAAAGCCGCGTAGGCAGTTAAAATAATCCACATCGTCATCAGGGGGTCAGGCTGGAAGGACCGGCTTGCTTGAACGCTAAATGGCAAAAATAAATAAAAGCCTAATGCCAATAATGCAGCAGCATCCGAAGCATTTTTACGGGCGAGTTGGAAGAGGAACCAACCTCCAACCAACCAGAATATTGAGCTGTAAATACGAGCGATCCAGATTTTTTCTGCACCGATAATTTTATAAGTGACTGCCATCATACCCTCAATGATGAGGGGCTCAAGCTCTTCTTGTTGATTTCTAAAAAATTCTACTTTGTCTAATTCAATTTCAGTGGCATCTGGTAGCATTTGATAATACAAATAGCGCGCATTTAAGGCCCCTCTAAATTGGCGGGTAGGATTGAAGTCAAATGGCGCATCTGTGAGGTCATAAAGGCGAATCGCTAAACCAGCCAGCATAAAAATGATGACAATAAGGATGACTAGTTTTTTAGAAATGTTGAAAAAGTTTTTTTGCATATATCAATACTTTAAAATAGACTGTCGTAATCGACTTTGGGGAAAACTTGTAGTTTACCGCCGATGGTTGCATCGAGCACTTCTCGGCCTGCGTTTTCGTAGGCTTCTTTTGCCTGATTATAGGCCAAATCCCAGGCTTCCAGATCAGGGAGCTGCCAGCGGAATCCTTTTCCAAAATAGCCAGCATGGAAATGGTCAAGATCGTCTCCAGCAGAAACGATCGTTTTATTGGGTTCTCCTTTATTTTGATAATTATGATCCACACCGATCAAAATCACTTTCTCAAAACCCATATAAAATGCAAGCTGGAGAGCGACATAAGTGACTGTTCCCCCCTCCCATACTCGGTTGCGAACATCTTTAGAAAATTTAGGACCGGTGTAGGTTGTATGAAGGAACATCGTATTTTCGGTAGGGTTGATATGGGGACGTGAATGCCAGGAGAGAAATTTTGGCATTTTTAAGGCACGAATCTCAGATGCGGATTGCTCAATGACCAGATCGTTAACGGAGGCAAAATAAGTCGGTTCAAAGCCCCATTCTGGAAAAGCCAAATAAATTCGATTCATGCCAAAAGTATATTCATTTTTGAGTTTGGACACATCGGTCTTATTCAAACTTGGACCATTGCCAATAATAAAACAACGCTCCCCTCTATGAATATCCTTATAAGAGGCTAATTTATTAATACTATCGCGGCGCCAGGGATGAAAGGTTGCCATGGGCCACTGCTTTCCATGCTGGTAGGCAAACCAAAGCTCTCGCGCAAAACGCAATAATGGGTCAGGGATTAGTTGTTTTATCTTTTCTCTCATACCTATTCAGTACTCAACCGTATAGTTGCCCCGCCATCGATGATTAACGGTTGGCCTGTAATAAAAGAAGATTGATCATTATCGGCCAAAAAATAAATCGCCTTTGCGATTTCCTCAGGAGTGCCGACACGCCCAAGGACAGTTTTCTGGGCAAGCTCTGCTTTTCTCTCGGCGAGCGATGACCCTTCCATATGGTCACGAGATAGACCTGCATCTAACATTGGGGTATCCACTGCACCAGGTAATATTGAATTAACTCTTATTTTATCGGAGGCAAATTCAATGGCTAATGCCCGGGTAAACGCCAAAAGCGCCCCCTTGCTGGCTGCATAACTGGCTATATCAGCGGAGGTCTGGACGGCGTGCACTGAGGAAACATTGACGATCGATCCTTCTTCGGGTTTGAGCAGGGAATGGGCTTGTTTAATGCTCAGAAAGATCGCTCTTAGATTAATGTCCATGAGTTCATCCCATTCCTCTAGAGAGGTCTCAAGGACCGGTTTAGCAACCTGAATTGCAGCATTATTAACCAGGGTATTTAAGGATTCGGTGAATTCGGAGGTCGTTTTAAATAAGGTAATGATATTTTCAGGTTTGGCAATATCTGTTTGAATGAATAAACCATCTTCAGGAAAATCATATGCACAGGGGTTGATGTCGACGCCTATCACCTGCCATCCCATCTGTGAAAAATATTCAATCGTGGCGCGTCCGATGCCACCATTTGCACCAGTGATCAATGCGGATCTTTTCTGATTATTACTCATTAAGCAACTCCGGTGAAAGATCATCGTGCGGAATATTTAATCCGATCAATAAATTTCGAATACTATTCCAGTGCACATGCTCCCAGGCGGTGGGACTTGAATTTGAATTGTGCGGGGCAAGCATGACATTCTCCATTTTTAATAGGGGGCTGTCCTTTGGCAAGGGTTCGTATTCAAACACATCCAAGGCCGCTCCTGCAATTTGTTTGTTCTCGAGGGCCTGGATGAGATTTTCCTCATAAACGACTGGTCCGCGAGCAGTATTAATTAATACTGCTGTTTCTTTCATATTATTTATAGCTATCGTATCCATCAAATGAAAACTGGTGGGGTTGAGATCACAGTTTAAACTTATATAATCCGCTTTCGCTAAGAGCTGGTCTAGGCTTATCATCTCCACTTCAAACTCTTTTATAAAATTGGGGTCAATATTGACAATATCGTTTCCCAGAATTTTCATTCCAAATGCTTTTGCTCTTTTTATCACTGCTTTTCCAATATTTCCAACACCGATAACCCCAAGTGTACTCTCGCCGAGGGCATGACCGGAAATTTTGACCCATTCACCCTTTTTCACATCCTTGTCCATCCAGGGTTGCCGCCGAGCAAAAGCTAATATATAGCCCAACACTGTATCTGCGACTGGCTGGGTGAAGGCATTCAGTGTATTCCCAACAAGAATATCTTGTTTTTCTGCAAATTCCTTGTCAATCGAGTCAATGCCAGTTCCCCATTTCGAAATAACCTTTAACCTCGGCAGACATGCCTCAATCGCTTTTTTGGTATAGTGGTCGTCCCCACAGATTACGCCATCAAATTGACCAGCAAATTTGAGAATATCTGCTTCTTCCATTCTTTCTTCAACTTCAGGTACGAGAAGATCAAGTTGATAATGATCAAAAACAGGACGGAATTTTTCAACAAAAGGTTTCATGTATGGCGCTGTGAGCAAAACTGTTTTAGACATAAAAAATATATACCTTTTAAGTTTATTTGTTTTGGCTTGCTAAAAATTCGGTAATTGAAAAATCGATCTCTTCATCAATATCCATCGCTTCTGAACTGTCGATCTCAAACATCAACGGTTTGTAACCTAAGCGATGTTTTCGTTCCATCAGGGTTTGACGACTAAAAATATAGATACATGAATTTTCTTCATAAACAGGTGGTAAATCCTGCGTTCTCAATAACTCATTGGGGTTGTGGTTGATCGCTTTTCCATTTTCATCGTAAAGACGGGTTTGTAATCCTGTCACAGAAAATAACGAATCGTATTCTTTAATAGTATCGTAAAAAGTTTGGATCGCTTTAGAAATCGTTTCGGTCTTTAATAATGGATTGGTGCTATGGGTTTGGAGGTAATAGTCCGCCTCAACTTGAGATGTATCGTAAAGCAAGATCTCATTCATCGGGATCTTATCATCGCGGAGATGCTCAGGACGTTCTAAAACAATTACCTCAGGAAAATGTTCCGCCAGGCCTGCAATGATCGTGGGGCTATCGGTGTCTACAACAATTTTTGAGATCTCATTACATTGTGCTAAGGTATTTATAATGTAGTGGAATAAAGGTTTTCCGGCCATTTCACGATAGTTTTTTCCAAGCACCCGCTCAGAAAAATGGCGCATTGGCACCAAAGCCACAATATTTTTTGTAATTGACATCTTTAGTTTTCCATTTCCTTTTTCTCTGCTGCGTTTTCCTGATATTCAATCGGCTTAATGGGACGTTCAGCCGGGTCTTTTGTCGATAAAATACCGGGGGGATAGCTAAATTGATGATGGAGTTGAGCGTTTATCTTCCCGGAATATCGATATCCCTGATAGGTGCCTAGATACTGCATAAATCTAAACCAAAGAATGCTCCACCATTCTTGCCATAAAACATGCTCTCTGCGAGCCTGAATGAGGTCAGATATGCTGGTGCTGGTCCAAAAACGGAAGAAATTCCATAAGGAAAATTTGCTTTCTGGAAGAATTTGCTTCATGGCGATCGCTTCTCGGCGATATCGATTATAAACCTGGACTGGTTTTTCATCGTGTAGATGAATGATTTCTGCTTCTGCACTGTAGGAGATCAGATATCCTTCCTCCATTGCCCAACTGCTCCAAGCAAGATCCTCCAGCCCGGTTAGATTATCACCATAGGGATGTTTTTCCCATAATGTACGCCGAATCATCGCGTTTGCGTTATGGGAATATGGATGTCCCTGCCTAGGTTGGGAAACTTCAGTGAAATATTGCTTGAACCATTGATGCTCTGAATATTGGTTGGTTTCACCGCCGCGTTGTTTTCCATAACTCACAGCAACTTCTGGGGCACCGAAGGCTTTCCCTAACTCGCTCAACCAATCTGGATATACGGGATAGCAATGGGCACTAATAATTGCGATGAACTCGCCTTTTGCTGCGGCAATCCCCATATTTAAGGATCGACCAAATGTAAAATCTTTGGGGTCGATCTTAACCAAATTCAATGAATATTTTTTAGCAATTTCTCGAGTTGAATCAGTTGAACCAGAATCAACCAAGATGATCTCCACATCCTCAACATCCTGCTGGGAGATACCTTCCAACAGGCGACCGATATGTTTTTCTTCGTTATATGCTCTAATAACCACTGAGTATTTAGGCGACATATATATCCCTAAGGAATAAATTTCCAAACATTTAGCTGATTAGAACCCTCAAATAATTTCAAGTCGATTTCTTCTAGATGGTTTTCAAATACTTTGTAATAGGGCATTGATGCGGTCACGATTACTTTTTTGCCGATCACATACTGCATGCCATTTTCGGTTAATAGTTCGGCGGCAGTGCCATCTTTTAGGCCTTGATAATATTCTATACTGTTTATTAAACCGTCTAAGTTTATTATCGTTTGACTTTCTGCAAAATATCCCCATGCCCCACTCCCTGTCATACCGATGATGGTGCCCGGTTCAAAATTTTCATTTAATAATTCTGTATAGATAATATATTCATGGGTTTTAATTTGAGCGCCATGGTTGATCGTCGTGCGAAATTGCTGAAAGGTTTTGAATGGCAGCCAAATGGAGCAGAGCACAACGATGACCAAAACCGATCTTTGCACCCAGGAATTGTTTTTTATTAGTGAATAGAGTAAGGAAGCGATTAAAGCAACTCCAATGAAAATAAATATGTATTCCCCGATCCAATACCAAGCTTTGTGAGCCACGCTACCAACTTTTTTATAATAGGCTGCCTGCAGCAAAGTACCCAAGAATAATGGGATCAGTCCTAATTTTATTATGGATTCCCAAGAAGTTTTTCTGTTGAACCAGATAATAATCAATGTAAGGATTCCCAGAAATACTAATATTCCAATCATTGTATTGTTTGAGATTTCCCCAACAGTTGAATTTCCAAAAACTCTCTGGAGCCATGCAATAAATAAATGGATTTTGGAAATCAGCAATGCCCAAGGACCTATCTTGAAATTAGCCGATAGGAGTTCGTCTAATAATTGTGGAATATTAATCACTCGTTCCCCATAAATTACATCATACATGCTTCCCCACATTATTTTTACCTTACCACTCACAGGCATATAATCCCCAAAGGCCAATTTATTCCATGCGAGGTATATGGACATACCAAAAACGATAATGCCATTAAAAGCCGTGCCCGTTTTAATTCTCCAGAGCCATTGATCTTTAAAGGAGGATTCCGGTCTATCTGGCATATTCCACCATCTTATCCATAACCAAACACCCGCAAAAAATACAAAAAATACATTGTCTAATCTACTCAGTATCGTCAACAAACCGATAACGCCCAAACCAAAAATATGGATGAGATTTTTTTCTAATATTTCCTTCTTCAAATTAAATTTGGTTAATCTTTCCCACAAAAGAAGAATGAAAAATGCATTTAGAGCTGATTCTAATCCGCCCATAAAGACAGTATTTACGATGAAAGGAGAAAATCCCCATAGCACAGCGGTGATCACTGCAATTTCTTCCGCAATAAAACGTCTCAATAATCTATAGATCAACAAAAAACTGCTTAGATGGAAAAGACCAATAATGACGAGTAACACCCGAAATGGCAATAACAAGTCAAACCTGGCTAAGGAAAATACTGGAATACAGATAAACATCCACAAGGGCTGGAAACCATTGCTAAGGTTTAGACCGTCAAAACTAAACCCTGCCCCTTCGGAAATATTTTGGGCGACTTTGAAATAGTAAAATGCATCATCGGTTAAAAACCAATTTAGCACAGCATTGATGTTGCTCAATGCTAAGAATAAATAGAGGGACAGAATAATTATTGCAAAGCCGATCTCAAAGGTTTTTCTTTGTTTAGAATTCATAAGGATACCTAGCTGGTAAATTTTTTGTCTTTAAAAAGACCATTCGCAATCTTTTGAACTGTCTTTGATCGTTTTGGGTGAAGGTTTTCTGGATTGAATTTTTTATATTTCACATAGCCTTTAAGAGAATGCTCTTCAATAAATTCGCCAAATGGCAGGGGAACTTGCCAATTTTGGAAATATAAAAACCTTCTCGCGTTGAGCATAAATTTTTCTGGGATATTGATTTGATCTGTATTAAGAAACTGATCTATTTTAAGTATATATTCAGAAATCGATTGAGGGAAGAACATCGTCTCATTATTGGTAAAACGAGATTTTCCACCGCATAACACTGCAGCCCCCATCAGCGTGGCTTCTAAGGCGATCGAGGAATTATATACAAGGACAAATTTCGCTCTAGCGATGAGGTCATAAGAACTTACATAATCATTGGAATCAATGAAAACGACATTGGGGAGTTGATCCACCTGGTTTTTTAATACCCATTTTTGAACACTATCGATGCTCGCTTTGCCTTTGCGATGTTCGTCGGGATGCGCTCGAATGACAAATAAGGTATCTGGATGTGTTTTTATTTTTTCGAGGATCGAATCCAACCAGGTAAACATATTTTCAAAAACCGTATTGGCGTGCGGCTGGCTGGTGTCAAAAACCACATTGGTAAATATTGGGACTACCTGTTTGAAATGCTCAATCTTATCGATCAGCTCTTGACCCAATCCTTTTATTTCTGGCCAAAATTGAATTCCCGCCATGGTGAATTTCCCCTGAAAGCGCTTTTCTAAATATTCATCTAATTCTGCATTTTTCTTCTTATTCATTACAAAATCTTCAGGAATATCGATGGGGAATGCAGTCGCTTCCCCATAAGTAAAGAACCCAGAGAGAGGCTGGAAACTCACTTCATGGGTGACCACTGGGATATCTTGTTTTTGGGCCAAAAATCGAGCGACTGCTTCGGGGAACATTTGCCCATTAAAGACCACTAATACAGAGGGTGTGGTTTCCTCTATTAATTGCTTGAATTTTTCGGCAACATTGAATGCGGATAATATGAATTGAATCAACAAAAATCGCGTTGACTCATCATCAGGTAAATATTGTTTTCGAAGAGCCCATCTAAAGGAGGGGAGAACTAATTTTCCCAAAGGAATGTCCTGGAAAATCACTTCGGTCAACTCTTTTACGGTCAAACCTACCAAAAACTTCGCCAAGGTGTTTTCTTCGTGGTACTCAAACCACTGCACATCAGCCCCGGCAGTTAATCGTTTTGATTGGGCAGTGCATAGATGACAGGCTGGTTCATATGAGGGGTCGTCAACTCTCGTTTCAAGGACACAGCGGCTCATCCCCGCATTACAAACAAAGTGTTTGACCGGTACTCCAGCCAAGCGCAATCCCCATGCGGATAGGGAAGAAAAAGCCGCATTTAAACTTGTAGAAATAATTCGAGTACTTGCGTTGAAAAAGATGACCGGTTTTTGTTCTTTATTTACATTCGCTTTTTTTGCCACATAGCGCGTTAGACGTCCAAGACGGAGGATGTTTTGGGTTTCATAAATGCGATATTTTAAACGACTGGATAAAGAACGAATTAACTCATTCATTTTTATGTTAGAAACGGATTCATACTTCCGAATCAACCTATTCCTCGATCACCTTGTAATAGGCGGCGGACAAACGGTTGAGAGCGATTAAAAAGCCCTCTCCACCTCGTTGGTGGCCTCGCCAGATCTCAGGAATCATAGTGCCGTGATAATCTTTGGCAACTTTGAAGAATTCAACCCAATCAATCACTCCTTCTTCAATTTGCAAGCCTTCCCCATCTAGGCCAGAGGCATCCGCTAAATGCAAATGGGAGGTGTAGGGCAGTATGGCGCGAACTTGATCATAAAAATCAACATTTGCCCAATTGCAATAAAGTTTTGAATGTGATGTGTCAAAACAGACCTTCATCCCACGGGGTTTTATGAAATCGATGATCTCATGGGAATCCATGAAGGCATTTGTGAGCCATTGGCCACCAAAATACCAAGGGTGCGCAGGAAGGTTTTCTAAAAGTAATTCAACCCCCTCGAAATCAAGTTTGTCGACTGATTCTCCCAAGTTGTCATATAAACCCTGTTTATCGGAAATTGGATGGTCGAGACTGGCAGCACCAGGGTGGACGACCATTTTGGGTGTACCAACGAAGTATTCAGATAACTCGCGGGTGACATCCAAAGAACGCTGCATCATATCAATTGAATTTTGGCGGAGACGTTCATCAAAGGTACAAAGGTCTACTAAATTATTGTCCCAAAATTCAGGGGCATGCACAACCAATCCCATTTCATGTTTCGCACCGTCATATTTTTCATTTAGGTCTCGGTCAGTGAAATGGAATTCCAAGATATGCGGATTATATTGAAGCATGGGTTGATAGTCGGTGTACCGAACGACAAATCCCCATTTCATTGGAACTGTTCTATCCATATTGAGGGCTATTTGCTCACCAATATCTTCGGGCAAAAAGGGCGTATCTACTAAAATTTCTCGGTTCATCTTTCGGCCAAGCAATTCCTCGTAACGTTGAGGGGATAATCCCTGTCCGGGCCCCTTTACAGTAATCATTTCGGAGGCAAGTGTTTCACCGACATGAATATCACGAGCTGCTACCAAGCTTTTTGCCAAAACTTCTCGATTGAGAATTTCACCGCGGGACATGAATTTTTCATTCCCTTTACCTATTGCGGATTCGACTTGTCGAATATCTCTCACTAATTTTCCAAAACCATGGGGTTCTAAACTGGCTGCATGGTCGGGGCCATCCATTGTGCGATCTAAGGTGATATGCCGCTCGATGATGGCTGCACCCATTGCGGCTGCGACAGTTGAAACGGAGATGCCGCGTTCATGACCGGAATAGCCAACGGGGACATCAAACTGATGTAATTGATTGATGAAACTCAAATTTATATCTTCAAAGGCTGCTGGATAGGCACTATTGCAATGCAATAAAGCGAAATTCGCATTTCTTTCTTTTAAAAATTTAACCGTAAATTCAACTTCTTCCCACCGGCTCATGCCGGTTGAGAGGATCATCGGTTTGCCAATTTTGCAAAGATGGTCTAAGAGGGGTAAGTTGATCATATCGGCAGAGGCAACTTTGAACGCGGGCACACCCATTTCGTTTAAGAAATCAGCACTGTCCGTGTCAAACGGCGAACACAAAAACGTAACACCTTTTTCCTGACAATAATCCCATAACCGATGATAGTCTTCGTCGGATAGCTCCACCTTCTGCAAAATAGGGAGCAAATAGGCCATATTCTTTTCACCGGTGTTGACATCATCCAACATGGTCTTAGGGTATAAGTTTTCTAGTTTGCGTTTTTGAAACTTTACCGCATCCACATTTGCTTCAACTGCTTTATCAATTAATTCAAATGCTAACTGTAATATCCCGTTATGGTTTACGCCGATCTCAGCAATGATATAGGACGGGTGTCCATCACCAATAATTCTGTCGCCAATTTTAAATTCAGGCATTATTTATTAAACCTCCGCGATCTGGAATCCCAGATCTTTTAGGGAAATATCCCCAGAAGAGATCAGTCTCTCTGCTCGTTGCCAATCGTCAATTGAATCAATGTCCACCCAATCACCTGCATCAATCAGTAACGGCAAAATTTGATCTCCTGTCATAGATTTTTTTTCTAAAATAGTTTTTGCCCAAACAACATCCACATAGCCTGTTTGCCAATAAACAGCTGGCAATGCTTGGCGGGGCATGTTGTAGGGTTCTTTATATTCGGTTTTAACTAAGGGCTGCATAAAGCTCCCCTTTTCTATTGTCCACATTTTAAATGGGTTTTGAAAGGGTTCGATAACTGTACGAACCGCATCTGCCCCAGGTTCCCCATTTAATTTCTCAACTGCATTGTCTATTTGCCATACTCTTCTAAAGGGAGATGTAGGGCGAAGTTGAACAACAATATCTGGTTGATAATTTTCATTTTCCGCCAACCAATCTAAAGCATGGGTGAAAACCGGTAAGTCGGGGGTTAAATCTTGGGCATGAATACTGGGGCGCATAAAAGGCGTTTCTGCCCCATATCGGCGGGAGACCTCTGCGATCTCTTCGTTGTCCGTAGAGACGATCACACGGTTGATATATTTAGAGGCTAACCCTGCGGCGATGCTGTAGGCAATTAGAGGATAACCTGCAAAATCGATCACGTTCTTGCGGGGAATTCCTTTTGAACCGCCTCGGGCGGGGATGATTGCGACTACTTCTTTTTCTAGTTTGCTCATAATTTATTTTTCTCTATTACCAGGCAGTCCAACCACCATCAACCACCACGTTTGCACCGGTCATGTATTTTGAGGCGTCTGAAGCGAGGAAGAGCAAAGCACCATTCATCTCGTCTTGTTCGGCCATACGGCCCATGATGGCGCGGGAGGCATAGCGTTTGGTGAATTCTTTATCATGGTCATTGAAAACCCCACCAGGCGTAAGGGCATTTACTCGTATATTTTTTCCAGCATAATAGGCTGCCAAATATTTTGTAAAACCGATCACCCCAGCTTTTGTAGTGCTGTAGGTTACCGGTTTGAATTGTGGTGGTTGTCCAGCGCGTTGATATAGGCTTTGATCTGGCGCTGTAATGCCATACATTGAACAGATGTTAATTACTACGCCTTTTCCTTGCGAAAGCATTGGTTTTACCACTGCTTGAGTAGCAAGGAACATACCGGTCAAATTTACGTCTAAGGCTTTTTGCCAAGCTTCCAGTGGGTAATCTTCAAAGGCATTGGCACCCTGCGTACTAATTTGGTTAGGGTCGAATTTTGGATCAAGGGCGGCACTATTTACTAAAATATCGATTCGCCCAAATTTATTCAATACTTCTTCGCGCATCTGATCCACAGAACTTAATTTTGATATATCTGTGGAAATTCCCAAAACACCATGCCCCGCTTTACTTAATTCTTTGGTTAGATCTGAGACAGTATTGGGGTTAATATCCACAATCACAACCTTTGCTCCCGCCTCCGCAAGAGTCTGGCAGAATTGACGCCCTAATAGACCCGCTCCTCCGGTCACTATTGCCACTTGGCCTGCTAGATCAAATAATTTTGGTAAATCACTCATAAATCTTCCTTTTTGATGACCACATTATCTTTAGACGCTTTTAAGGCTGCTGTGACCAATTTTTGCGCCTTGACACCATCTTTTAAGGAACAATTAGGAGCTGCATCGTTATTTACTACCTCCAAAAAGTGTTTCATTTGCTCTCTAAAAAGATGATCGCGTTCAAAATCTTTTGGGAAGGGATATGCCTGCCATTTTTCATCATTTGCATTATAGACATTTAGGGCAGTTGCATCCTTATCAAAGACAATTGTGCCCCCGGTACAAATCACTTCAAATGTATGTTTTGGCGGGCGTTGATTAAAATCTAAATGCAAGGAGCCAAGTACACCGGATTCAAATTGGAGCAAAATTTCGGCTGTATCTTCGACATCTATTTCAAGATCACTTAATTGACCCGCAAATGCGCTAAGGGTATTCACTTCTCCAAAGATCATTCGCGAATAATCAAAAGGATGGGAAAGAGTCAACAATACCCCCCCGCCTAAGTCCTTTCTGGCAGCATATCCTTGACGATAATCTTCCCATGGATGCCAATCGGGTAAATATTCTCCCCAATGCGCACGAAATGATATCGGCCTTCCCACAGTTTCTTCCTTAACTAATTCTGCGATTTTTCTGAGCCCTGGATGGTAACGGAACTGGAAACCAACCAATACTCTTGCGTCATTCTCTGAGACAACTTTTTCAAATTCTGCTATTTCGGAAAGGTCATTAGAAATAGGTTTTTCGATCAATAGATGGCAACCAGTTTTAACAATAGGAGTCGCCACTTTTAAATGTAAAGCTGTGGGATTAGAAATTATTGCCGCATTTGGTTTATGGCTTAACGCATTATCTAGATTCGTCTCGACAATAATATTTCCGGGCAGATCATCTGGGAGGGTGCTGTTATTAGTGCGGTAGAGGATAATATCGTTTTCACCTATGTCATTGAGATGACGAAGATGACGGCGACCAATTGATCCTAATCCGGCAATAAGAAATTTCATTTAATTGTCCTCCCTCAAAAAGACAATTTTAAATATCCAATTATATATTCCCATTAAAAGTCGTCCAGATCCCGGGATTTTTAAGATCCAATGTCGTCTAACTTTTTTTATTGCTGTTGGATTCAGATCTAACAGGCCAAAATTCTTTGCGTCTTTGGCTGTGTTCTCTGAAACCGCATTACCAAGATGGCGAACATAACAATCTGGGGTTGATAAACGCAAATAACCCAATTGATCGATGTTTTCATCAAATTCAACCATTCCACCCATCAACTGTCCCTTCCATCCTTTTGGAATACCTTGGATCAAAACTTCTTTATAGCCTACAAATTGAAAATGATTCGCGTGGGCAATTGCCTCAATGCCTTCTGTTTTTAAAACCATATCCTGCCACTTCTTGGTTTCTTCCAGCCACTTTTCTGGATCTCTCGAAGTGCTCTCTGCCCAATCATATTCCCATTCATCACGTACACGTCGTTCAGATGATATTTGAATACCCTTAGGTGGATCAAGTTCCATTTTCGCAATTTGGGAGTTGGCATGAAAACGGGCATTTCGAACTGGCACACCGCTCACTAGTCCAACATTGGGAAATGTTTCCAGAATTTCTAATTGGGGTTTTAACCACCCCGGATAATGGATCACATCGTCATCGCAATATGCAATGATCTCTCCTTGTGAGGCATTAAACATCATTTGTAAAGCCATTCTCTTTCCAAGGTTTCTGGGAGAAGACATCAAATAATCAATCTGACCATTATCTTTCAATTCAGTTAAATATTGGCTTACATCCTCGCAACATCCATTATCAAAAACCATGAGGTCAAACTCTATTTGAGTGTTCTTCAATATACTTAAGATTGTCAATTTCAAAATATCAAAACGATGCTGAAAGTAACCATCTAAACTCGGTAAATAAGCCAAAACAGCAATTGTGATACGAGATGGTCTAAATTCTGTGTTTGTTTGTCTACCGGGGTTTGATCCTAAACGTGCCATAATCTATTTAAATTTCCTTTGGAGTTTACGCAATATTAAAATCAATGCCCATCGATTTCCCTCTTGAAGAATCTCTGATGGAGTAATCCATAATTCTAAAAGTCGCAAAAATCTACGGAAGGTAAAATTCTTTCTTTTGATCTTTCCGTTGGTATATATTTTATTAACCTCATATAACGTGTACATATGATTGTGTCCCCCCGCTAAACGTATATTCTCAAAAGACTCCGGCAATTTATAATGGCGTTGCCCTTCAGGCAAATGAGAATAATCATGGTTTTGATGAACTCCTAAAATCCCTTCGGTTGTTTCAACGATTGGCCAGGGTTGGGATGCTCCATGATATATCATCCAGTTATCCCATCCTGCTCTACCAACAACAAATTTTGGTGTAGTTTTTAATATTTCCCGAGGATATATGAAATAATCACTTCCTGTTGGCCTTTGTATAACACCCTTTTCCTTTACTTGCATTCGAAGAGTTTTTTGCCAGTCTCCCCCAAATGAGATCTCTTCCGTAATTTTTAAATTCCAGCGGCGTCCAACCAACAAGAATTTATTATGCAACTCAAAGATTTTTTTGCTAATCTCCAACATATCATCCAACATGATCATATCTGCATTGATATAAGCCAACAAAGGTGATTCGCTTTCTTGGTTTGCCTTTAAAAACATATCACTGATCATTGGGGTTCCTTCGGGATTACATGTAATATCGGGTAAATGTTTTACATTCAATTCCGTAGCCAACTCTGCCATACCTACTTCATCTCCCATTAAGATAACCTCCACTTGATCGCCAAGTTTGGTCCACGAGCGGATCGCATTGCGTTGGATGGTGACCACATGTGGGTCTATGAATGGCTTGGGGGAAGTAAAAATCGTAAGAAAACTCATAATTTATATTTTAGGCAACCATGCTTTTTTGGGAAACAAGCGGCCCATTATTTTTTGATTGAGCATACCTAATTTGCGTTTTATAGAAACTAATCGCTCGGGTAACACTTCTGGTTTTTTGAGCATTTTACTGGGGCTTGCTATTAAGGTTAAATAAAGTGGGAGGATCGTTGATCTGGGCGTACCATGAACTTTAATTTTCAAGTCTGTATAACCCGCTTGTTTGAATATTTCTGCGAGCGTATGTGGACTAAAAGAGGAAAGATGTGATATTTCAAAGGAAGTATGCCCGTATAAGTTAGGAACCTCTACTAAAACCTTTCCTTCTTCCGTCAACAATTCGGCAAGTTCTGAAAGGAAGGCAATCGGATCTGGCATATGTTCAAGCACATGGGACATACTGATCAGGTCGAATTTTTTATTCTCCCCTTTTTTTATTTTTTCTAGCGATGAGAAATTCTTTAATCCTTGTTTTTCTGCATACGCCCTATAACTATCCCCTGGTTCAACCCCAATTCCTTCACAATCATAACCTTCGATAAAGGTTTTTAATAAAACACCTGAGGAGCTGCCGATATCCAGGTGTCGGGAAATATCTAATTTTTCCATTTTCACAAATGATAGCAAGTGATCTGCCCGTAGTTGTTGGGTATTCAAATCAGCGGGTGTTGGTTCTTCTTGACCATGATATAGCGTTCGATATTCATTTTTATAAAATTGATCCAACTCCTCCTCGGTCATTCGGGGGGAGAGGTATACAAATCCGCAATTCTTACAAATTCGGTTGTTAATTTCTATGCCATGATCTTCTCTTTTATCAAAGAGGGTACTATCAGTGTGTTTGCATAAATGGCAATTTTTGATTATTTCCATTGTTTTTATTCAACCTCTTGAAAATTTTTATGTCGAATATTTTTGTTGATCTCTGCTATTTCAGGATGGTCTTCAAGAATTTGAAGAACTTCAGTCCATTTGAAATCATCGCGACCGTTGAAGTGTTTGACGATCTCTCGAATAAATTGCAAATCTT
>SWCD01023506.1_pt1 | contig 19029 bp, 18 predicted proteins | sample 4693011 | NCBI WGS metagenome assembly SWCD01 (sample SAMN10267278, study PRJNA491770) | bioreactor metagenome | isolation source: DHS bioreactor inoculated with marine | place: Japan: Omine Ridge, Nankai Trough | reverse complement strand
AAGGAGGGGCAAGAAAAAAACCACGCAGGCCGGGGCCTGCGTGGTCTGGGGAACGGTTGATCCGTCCTTGTGGTCTATTTCGTGATGATCTCTGGTCCCATCACCGCATTGGGCAGCGCGGTCGAAATCCACGGCACATAAGTGACGATGATCAGGAACACGAAGAGCACCGCGAGGAAGGGCAGGGCCGCGCGCACCACCGCCATCATTGGCATGCCCGCCACGCCGGAGGTCACGAAGAGGTTGAGACCGACGGGGGGCGTGATCATGCCGATTTCCATGTTCACCACCATGATGATGCCAAGATGAATGGGGTCGATGCCCAGTTCGATGGCGATGGGGAACACCAGCGGCGCGACGATCACCAGAAGGCCCGACGGTTCCATGAACTGTCCGCCGATGAGCAGGATCACGTTGACCACGATGAGGAACGTGACAGGCCCGAGCCCCGCGCCGAGCATGGCGTTGGCGATATGCTGGGGGATCTGTTCCTCGGTCAGCACATGTTTGAGGATGAGCGCGTTGGCGATCACGAACATGAGCATTACGGTGAGTTTGCCCGCATCGAGCAGCGTCTTGCGGGTGTCGCGGTGGAAAAAGGCCGTGATGAGGGCCGAGGGGCGTTGATAGAGCGCCAGCGGTGCCTGACCGTCGCCGCGCGCCAGAGGACCCATGTCGCGGTAAACGAAGCTGGCCACGAGGAAGGCGTAGACGGCGGCCACGGCTGCTGCCTCGGTGGGGGTAAAGATCGCACCCGTGATGCCGGGGATGCCGTAGATCCCGACCATGATGATGACGATCAGGAAGAGGCCCCAGAACGCCTCGCGGAAGCTGTCGAGCATTTCCCCCACGCCGCGCCATTCGCCCTTGGGCATGTTCTTGAACTTGGCGATGACATAGATGGTGACCATCAGCATCGTGCCCGCAAGCAGGCCCGGCAGGACGCCCGCCAGGAACATCCGTCCAACGGAGACATCGGTGGCGCTGGCATAGACCACCATCACGATGGAGGGCGGGATCAGGATGCCGAGCGTGCCTGCGTTACAGATCACACCGGCCGCGAATTCCTTGGTATAGCCCAACTGGCGCATCGCCGCGATGACGATGGTGCCGATGGCCACCACGGTGGCGGGGGACGAGCCCGAGAGGGCCGCGAACATCATGCAGGCCAGCACGCCCGCAATGGCCATGCCGCCGGGCAGGTGCCCCACACAGGCGATGGCAAAGCGGATGATGCGTTGCGCCACGCCGCCGGTCGACATGAAGGACGAGGCCAGCACGAAGAAGGGGATGGCCAGCAGCGTGAAATGCCCGACGAAGGCGTTGAGCAGCGTGCCCGCGATGGAGGCGAGCGACGTGTCGGAGTAGATCAGCATGAAAAGAGTGGAGCTGAGCCCGAGCGAGATGGCGATCGGCACGCCGATCAGCATCAGGCCTATGACCATGGAAAAGAGCAGGACGACGTCCATCAGTTTTGTCCCCCTTGGGCGTTACGGGCTTCGGCCGCGCGCAGTTGTTCGATCTCGTCCTCGACCTCGTGGCTGGCGATCAGGCGATCGCTATTGCCGCTCCAGATGGAGAGGGCCACTTGCGTGAAGCGCAGCACCAGCAGGAAGGCCGAGAGCGGCAGCACGATATAGGGCACGACCTTGGGCAATTTTTCGTAATGGTCCCCGTAGTTGATCAGGTCTTCGAGAAAGCGGAACACGGCCAGCATCGGCACGTCCTGCACCTCGTAAAAGCTCTGGGAGCGGGCGGTGGTGTCGAACCCGGTCGGGAACCAGCGCCCGGAGGTGGGGGGCAGGTCAGCAAAGACGGCCCAGTAATCGTAGCACCCCTTGAGCAAGAGCAACGAGAAGAAGAGGCAGGCCCCGACCGCCAGCAGACCCACGATCCGGCGCGCGGGGTCCGAGAGCAGGTTGATCACCGCGTCCACGCCCAGATGCGCGTGCTTCTTGACCGCATAGGAGGCGCCCAGAAGAACCAGCCAGCCGAACATGAACACGGTCAGTTCGAGCGCCCAAAGGATATTCGTGTTGAACACATATCGGGCGATGACATTGGCGAAGGTCAGCAATGTCATCATCCCCAGGAGAGCGGCGATCACCGTCTCCTCGATATGGTCGATTAGCCCAGTCTTGTGCTGCATCGTCCCATTCCCAAATTTTGTGATTGTATCGCGGGCTGCCAGTCGGGCGGGTTATTGAGAAACCCGCCCGCTGCACCCAATGGCCCGCCCGGCACTGGGGCGGGCCGCACCGTTAAAGCCGGATCAGCTGCTGGAGTTCGAAGCCACGGCGGCGTCGATGTTTTCCTGGCCGACATCCTCTTTGAACTTGTCCCAAACGGGGTTCATCGTTTCGACCCATTTGGCGCGCTGTTCGGGGCTGAGTTGGCGCACCACGCCACCGGCGTCGATGATGGCCTGCTTGGCCTCTTCGTTGACGCGGGTCGATTCTGCGTTACGCACCTCGGTCACTTCCTTGACGATGGTCAGGAACTGATCACGCACATCCGCATCGAGGCTGTCGAGGAAATCGACGCTGGTCACGACGAGATAGTCGATGATGCCATGGTTGGTCTCGGTGGTACCGTCCTGGACCTCGAAGAATTTTTGACCATAAATGTTCGACCAGGTGTTTTCCTGACCGTCCACAACGCCCTGTTGCAGCGCGCCATAGACCTCGGAGAAGGCCATTTTCTGCGGACTGCCACCGATGGCATCCATTTGGGCCACAAGCACGTCAGAGGATTGTACGCGGAACTTGAGGCCATTGGCATCGGTGGGTTCTAAGAGCGGCTTGTTGGCCGACATCTGCTTCATGCCATTGTGCCAGTAGGCGAGACCCTGAAGGCCGCGACGCTGCATCGAATCGAGCATGGCCTGACCGGTTTCCGAGTTCTGGAAGCGATCGACGGCCGCGACATCGGTGAAGAGGAAGGGCAGGTCGAAGAGGCGGAATTGCTTGGTGAACTTCTCGAATTTCGAGAGCGAGGGCGCGGCCAGTTGCACATCGCCCTGAAGCATCGCCTCGAGCACCTTGTCGTCGTCATAGAGGGTCGAGTTGGGGAATACCTCCATGCACATCTTGCCGTTCATCTCCTCGTTGACGCGGGTTTGCAGCAAGGAGGCGGCGATGCCCTTGGGGTGTTTGTCGGTGTTGGTGACGTGGCTGAACTTGACGACGATTTCGCCGTCTTCGCAGGCGGCCATTGCGGCGCCCGCGCCAACGGTCAGTGCCAATGCCGAGACGGCAGCGGTCAGGAATTTCATGTGGGTCTCCTCCCAAGTCAAACTGTTTTGGACTGCGCCCGAACCGAGCGCGGTGCAGTCAAAGTGAGAGAAAGCGGCGTTCCGCTCAAGACTTTGTGCAAGTCTTTGGCGTGATGCCTGATTTGTGACGGGTTTACAGAGGGTTGCGCGGCATATTTGGGGTAGCGGGTTTGCGCCTGCTGCATGGCTTGTGCGAAATCCCGCACGGGCTTTGGCGGGCTTGTGCGGAAATTCGCACAAATTGGCATGGGCCTAGCGCCGGTAATCCTCGGGGCGAATCCCGTAGCGGGCGAGTTTGTCGTAGAAGGTCTTGCGCGGGAGTTTGAGTGCCTCGGCCGCCTGTGCCGCGCGACCGTTCTGTCGCCCCAGGGCCGCAATGAGGAGCGAGCGCTCTACCCGCGCCATCTGTTCTGCGAGCCCAAGTTCCGCCGCTTCGGCGGCGCTGTCGGGCATCCCCAGCACAAAGCGCATCGCCGCCGACATGAGCGAGCGGGCATTGCCCGGCCAATCCTGCGCCATGAGAGCCGCGAGATGGTCGGGGCCAATCTCGGGCGCGGAGAGTCCGGCCTGTTCGGCGGCCTGTGCGACATAGTGGCGAAAGAGGACGGGGATATCCTCGGGGCGTTCCGAGAGGGCGGGGATGCGCACGCGCATGACTTCGAGCCGGTAGTAGAGATCGGCGTTGAAGCGGCCCGCGCGCGCCGCCTCTTCGAGATCGGCGGTGCTGCCTGCTATGAGGCGGGTTTCAGAGCCGGATTCGATGCGGTCGAGAAGCGCGTATTGGCTGTCCATCGGCAGGGCCGGGATTTCATCGAGAAAGAGCGTACCGCCACGCGCGGCATAGAGCGCTGCGTCCAGCGCCGGAGGATCGAGCCGGGCGGCGGCGCGTTTTACGAATGGGCCACTGGCGCGGGGCGACATCAGGTGAATGACCTCGGCCACCTTGGATACGCCTGCACCGGGGGGGCCGATCACCAGCGTTTCGGTGCCCGCGCGGGCCGCCTGGCGGACGGTCTGGCGCATGTCCTCGGCCACGCGTGAGGTGCCAAAGAGCATCCGCGCTGCCGGATCGCCGGTCTCAAGCTGGGCCTTGAGGCGGCGGTTTTCGAGCACCAGCGCGCGGTTTTTCAGCGCCCGGTCGAGGACCGGGATCAGAGCATCGGGCGCGCAGGGCTTTTCGAGGAAGTCAAAGGCCCCTTGGCCCATCGCCTTGACCGCCATGGGAATATCGCCTTCGCCGGTGAGCAGGATAACGGGCAGTTCCTCGTCAAGTGCGCGGGTATGGGCCAGAAGGTGAAAGCCGTCACGTCCCGGCATGCGGATGTCCGACAGGATCACACCTGCGAAATCGCGGGCGATATGATCCTTGGCCTCGATGAACGAGCCAGCGGCGCGCACGGTATACTCGGCCAGTTCCAGCGTCTGGCTGAGCGCCTCGCGCACGGGTCTGTCATCATCGACCACGAGGACATTGCGGATCATGCGGCACCTTTTTCCTGAGCGTCGGGGTCCGGCCATGGTTCCAGCGCCACGGTGAATTCCGCCCCGGTGCCGGTGTTGCGGCCGGTGATCTGGCCGCCAAAGCTCTGGACCAGACCGTAGGAGATCGAGAGGCCAAGGCCCATGCCGTCGCCGTCGCCCACAAGTTTGGTGGAATAGAAAGGATCGAAAATCTTTTCGGGTTCCTGAATGCCGGGGCCGGTGTCGCGCAGGCAAAGGGTGACAGGGGCACCGGGGGTGAGGGTGATCGAGAGGCGCTTGTCGGCGCTCTTGGCCATAGCATCGGCGGCATTGGTGATAAGATTGACCATGACCTGTCCCAGCCGCACCTCGCCGCCGCGCACCCAGACGGGGGCGGCGGGCGGTTGCCAGTCGAGGGTGATGGCATCGTTGCCAAGGCGCGCGCTGGTCATCTCGAGCGCCGTGTCGATCACGCGGACCATATCGACCCGGCCCATCGGTTCGTTTTCATTGCGCACGAAGGCGCGCAGGTTGCGGATGATGCGGCTCATGCGGTGGGCCATCTCGTCAATGCGGCTGAGGTTCTCGGCGGCGCGCTCAGGCTCGCCGCGCTGAAGAAAGGCGCCGCCATTTGCGGCGAATTGGCGAATCGCCATCAATGGCTGATTGAGTTCGTGGCTGATGCCGGCGCTCATCTTGCCAAGCGCGCTGAGTTTGCCCGCCTGCACGAGTTCGGCCTGTGCGCGCTTGAGCGCTGCCTCGGCCTCTTTGCGGTCGCGGATTTCGTGGCGGAGTGCAAGGTTGGTGCGGGTGAGGGTGGCGGTGCGGTCGGCGACGCGGCTCTCGAGCAGGGCATTGGCGCGCGCCAGCGTGCGGCGACGTTCCTGGGCGAGAAAGAGCAGCGTGCCGAAGAAGAGCAGCACGCCCGCCACAGCCCCCGCCTGAAGCCCCGCGATGCGGCGGGCGGGGGCCACGTTGACCAGCGCTGCGCCGGTCATGCCGATGCGCGGGAGGCTCTGGCTGATTTGCAGCGCGCGGCGGGGCAGGTAGGGGCCAAGGTCAATCTGCCAGATGTCGTGCCCTGCCGTTTGATTGAGGCCAAAGGGGATGGGCGTGCCCCCCGGTGGAATGAGCACCGTGTCTTGCGGTACCTTGCGCCAGCCGAGGAGTTCGGAGCGGTTGGAGAGAAAGACGCGCCCCTGATCGTCCATCAGGAACACCGCCGTTTGCAGCCCGCGCCAGCCGAATTCGACCGCTTCGGCATCGGCAATGGCGATGAGCGCGCCGCGCACCTTGCCATCGGGGCCAAAGGAGGGCGCAGCGAACTGAAAGCGCCGTTCGGAGGCATCGGCGCTCATGCTGTGAGCGGTGCCGAGCGCGCCGTCCATGGCGCGGCGGAACGGGGCAGAGGTTGCCAGACCCTCGGGCAGGCGCGCGCCGGTGCCTGCCAGCAGGTCGCCATTTTGATCGACGTAATAAAGCCCCGTCGCGCCGGTGCGGTCGGCGGAGGCGGTCAAAAGCCGGCGCGCGGCGGAATCCTGATGCCGGGTGTCGGGGCGGTTGAGGGCGGTGAGTGTCGGGTGATCGGCCAGCGCCACCGCCTGATCGCGGTAGCGTTGCAGATCCGACACAAGGCCGCCCAGCACCAGCGCCATATCGGCGCTGCCGCGCCGCTCGAGATCCGAGAGCGCCGCGCGGTAGCCATAGTGCCAGAGCGCGCCGGTGATCAGCCCCACGGCCAGCAGAAAGGGGGCGATGATCACGAGAAGGGGAGACCTGGGCAACATGGTGTCAATCTATCAGCGCGCCCGCGCCCTTGGCCAGTGGCAATGGGCTTGGGGCGATGGGCCGATCAGGCGCGGCCAGCATCCGAGGACAGCATGAGCGGCGAGATGCCAAGGCAGGTCAGCGCCGCCTCCCATTTGGCGGAATTGGCCGTGTCGAATACAAGGGATATATCGGCATTACAGGTGAGCCAGCCGTTTTGTGCCAATTCGGATTCGAGCTGTCCCGGCCCCCATCCCGCATAGCCAAGCGCCAGAAGCGCGCGGTCCGGGCCGCTGCCGCGCGCCAGGTCCTCTAGAATGTCGAGCGTGGCAGTCATGGCGAAGTCGTCGTTCACCTCAAGCGATGTGAGGGTGGATTGATAGCCCCGGTCATGCAAAACGAATCCGCGCCCGTGTTCGACCGGGCCGCCGAAATGCACCGGTAGATTGCGGGTTTGGCCGGTTGGTGCAATCGAGAGTTGTTCCAGCAGGTCGCGCAGCCGAAGATCGCTGGTCGGTTTGTTGATGATCAGCCCCATCGCGCCATCGGGCGAATGGGCGCAGAGCAGCACGACCGAATGGGCAAAGCGCGGATCCCCCATGCCGGGCATGGCGATGAGCAATTTGCCTGTCAGATCCATATCTTGAGTGGTTTGGGTCACGGGTGGTCCCTGTGCTGTTCTCCTTTGAAAATGGGGGGAGCAGGCCGAGGGTGCAAGCAATCTCTTCATCCTTTGGCAAGAATTCTCGCCGGATTGTGAGTTGGCATTCGGCGCGGAATGGCCCATGTCAGCGGCATGATACAGGTTTTGCGCACGATTTTTCTGGCCGCTCTTTCGGTTCTGGTGCCCGTTTCGGGCGCGCGGGCGCAAGAGGATATGGTCGCGGTCAGCATCGTCAACGGCTGGCAGATGGCCGATGGCAGCCATGTGGCGGCGTTGAAATTTGTGCTGGCGGACGGGTGGAAAACCTATTGGCGCGCGCCGGGCGAGGCGGGGATTCCACCACAGTTCGATTGGCGCGGATCGCGCAATCTGGCACGGGCCGAGATCGAATGGCCGACGCCGAAACAGACCATGACCAATGGCATGCGCACGATCGGCTATGAGCATGTGCTGGTCCTGCCGCTGCGTCTGACCCCCGAGCGTGCAGGCCAGCCGATCACGTTGAGCGTCGATATGGAAATCGGGGTATGCAGCGATATCTGCGTGCCGGTGTCACTGACGGTGACGCAGCCGCTGGATGGCGGGCAACGGCGGCCTGATCCACAGATTGCCGCCGCCTTGGCCGCGCGCCCATATAACCAAACGGAGGCCGGTGTGGGACGGGTGGCGTGCAAGGTGTCGCCCATCGAGGGCGGCGGCGTGCATCTGGTGGCTGAGGTCGATGTCGCGGCGATGGGATCGCAGGAGATGGTTGTGGTCGAGACCGGCAATCCCGCGCTCTGGGTCACGCAAGCCAAGAGCGCGCGGCGGGGTAACCGTCTGCGTGCCGAAGCCGAGATCTTTCATGCCGAGGGGCGGGGCTTCATGCTTGATCGTGGGGGCCTGCGGCTGACCATCCTGAGCACCGGCGATGCGGTCGACATCCGGGGCTGCCCGGCGGGGTAGCGCGGGATACAGGCGGGTGAGGGGCCGGACGTGTCTGTCAGGCAGACCCGCGCAGGCATATAAGAGTCTACGTTGCTCCTGATTGGGGTCACATCGGCCCAAGGCCCGGCGCTGTCTTGGCGAGGTCCCGGGTCAAGCCCGGGACGGGTGTGTTTCAGATGGGACGCAACATGCGCTAGACCGAGCGGGCGCGCAGCGGTCGGCCATCGGGCAGCGAGATATTGGCCACCTGTTCGGAAATCGGATCGTTCACGAGGGGGTGCGCCTGAGCGCGGAAATCCTCGGGGTTGCGCATTTTCTGCCAGCGGTTGCCAACATAAACTTCGAGCCCGGAAAATCCGGCCTTGTAACCCATCTTGGGACTGCCGGGCACCCAGTAGCCCAGATAGACATAAGGCAGGTCGTTTTCGCGGGCGATGTCGATGTGGTCGAGAATCACATAGGTGCCGAGCGATGCGCTTGTGTGGTCGGGATCGTAAAAGGAATAGACCATGCTGACCCCGTCATCGAGGATATCGGTGAGGCAGACAGCGATCAGCGCGCCGGTATCGGTGTCGGTATATTCCACGACGCGGGTGCGGATGGGCGTTTCCTCGACCATGGCGGCGAATTCGAACGTGTCCATATCGGCCATGCCGCCGGTCGCGTGGCGGCTTTCGAGATAGCGGCGAAACAGGCTGTATTGTTCCTCGGTGGCCCAAGGCGAGGTGGCGCGGCGCTTGAGGCCTGCGTTGCGGCGGATCGTGCGGCGCTGGCTCTTGGAGGCGGCGAACTCGGCCACGTTGATGCGGGCCGAAAGACAGGCGGCGCAATCGGCGCAGGACGGGCGGTAGAGCACGTTTTGCGAGCGGCGAAACCCCTGTTTCGACAGCCCGTCATTGAGGCGTTGCGCGCCTTCGCCCTGAAGCGCGGTAAAAAGCTTACGCTCCATCCGGCCCGGCAGATAAGGGCAGGGTTGCGGCGCCGTCACGTAGAACTGGGGCGCGATGGGAAGGGTATGCCGCATGGGTGATCCGTTGACTGTCTTAGCGGGACGATAACAACGATAAAGCGCCCCGCCAAGGGGGTTGTCACGGGGGCGTTACATGGCGGCGCGGCGGTTGATCGCAACGCAGCCCAGCACCCGGTCGGTGAGGCCCTGCGCACGGTCGCCCGTGAGCATGAGCACGATCGAGATGACCTGAAGGATCGGGATGGTCAGAGAAACGGTAAAGCCCAGCGTGTGCAGGAAGGCCTGAGACAGATCAAAGCGCGCGCCATTCGCATCGCGGAATTCGATGGCCGCAAGCCGCATGCCCCAGGTGGCCGAGCCGTTCGCGAGGGTCACGACCCGGTAGGCAAAACCCACCACGGTCATCAGGATGGGAAAGAAGAAAATCCCGGTGAAGGCGGTCAAGGGCACGATGAGAAGGCTGAGGCCGATGATCACGACCGTATCGACGACAAAGGCCAGAAGCCGCTTGAGCGGCACATCGGCATAGAACTCCGGCTGGGTGTCGGGATTGGGCAGGTGCCAGCTTGTGTCGGTCATGGTCTTTATCCTTGTTGCGCCCTCAAGGTTGGGGGCGTGGCGCGGCTTTGCAAGGGTTCAGGCGGTGAATTCCGCGAGGGTCGCGCCAGAAATCTCCAAGAGGCGCGCAGGATCAATGCCGAAGAGGTGCCGGGGCGTGCCAGCAGCGGCCCAGACCGTTGGAAAGGTCAGAAGATGCGGATCAAAGAAGGCGCGCGGTGGGGTGAGATGCCCCAAGGGGGCCACGCCGCCGATGGCAAAGCCGGTCTGCGCGCGGATGAGGGTGGCATCGGCCTTGCCCAGCGGTTCGCCCGCCAGCGCCGAGGCCCGCGTGTCGCAGACACGATTGGCCCCCGAGGTGACAAAGAGCAGCGCCGCGCCGCTGGTCTCGCCGCGAAACATGATGGATTTGGCGATTTGCGCGATGGTGCAGCCCACGAGGTCGGCCGCCATTTGCGCCGTGGTGGCATCCCCGATCTCTTGTGGGGTGATGTCGAGCCCCGCTGTTTGCAGGGCCAAGGTCACACGTCTGAGGCTCTTGCTCATGATCTTCTCCGATTTTTTCACAGTATTTCAGGCGCGTGGGGCATTGACCAGCCTCGCGCGGCTTGTATCACTCAGGACATGAATTTTCTTGATCGCCTCACCCGCTTGCCGCGCCCCTTTGATCCAGCCGAGGGAGAGGAGGCGCGTGCCGCTTTACCCGGTCTCGACCGCAAGCTGTCGGATCTGGTGGCCGGGGCGGCGGGGTGCAGCCCGTTTCTGAAGTCCTTGATCCTGCAAGAGGCGGCGTGGCTGGAGGGGGCGTTTGACGATCCCGAAGTGGCCTTGGCCGAGCTGGTGGGGGCTTTGAAGGAGACCCCGGCCGAGCGTCTGGGGTCCGCGCTGCGCGAGGGCAAGCGGCGGGTGGCGTTGATCACCGGGCTGGCCGATCTGGGCGGTGTCTGGCCGCTGGAAGAGGTTACGGGGCATCTGACGGAGTTTGCCGATCTGGCCTGTGATCTGGCGCTGAAAGCGGCGCTGGCGGCAGAGATCAAGCGCGGCAAGCTGCCGGGGATGACCGAGGCGGATGTGGCCACCGGCGCGGGCATGGTGGTGCTGGCGATGGGCAAGATGGGGGCGCATGAGCTGAATTACAGCTCTGACATCGACCTTATCTGCCTCTTTGACGAAACGCGGCTGGCGCGGGAGGATTTCCACGAGGCGCGCGCCGCCTATGTGCGGGCCACGCGCAAGATGTCGGCGATGCTGAATGACCGCACCGCCGAGGGCTATGTGTTTCGCACTGATCTTCGGTTGCGCCCGGATTCGGGGGTGACGCCCGTTTGCATGGCGATGGCCGCCGCCGAGACCTATTACGAGAGCCTCGGGCGCACATGGGAGCGCGCGGCCTATATCAAGGCGCGGCCCTGCGCGGGGGACATCGCGGCGGGGGAGCGGTTCTTGGGCACGCTCAAGCCCTTTGTCTGGCGCAAGCATCTGGATTTTGCCGCTATCGAGGATGCCCACAACATGCGGCTCGCCATTCGCGAGCACAAGGGTCTGGGCGGCGCGCTCTGCCTTGAGGGGCACAACATGAAGCTGGGGCGCGGAGGCATCCGCGAGATCGAGTTCTTTACCCAGACCCGGCAGTTGATCGCGGGCGGGCGCGATGCCGATCTGCGGGTGCGCGGCACGGTCGCGGGGCTGGCACGGCTGGCGGAAAAGGGATGGGTGCCGCCGTCGGCTGCCGAGACCTTGACCGGGAATTACCGGTTTCACCGCGAGGTCGAACACCGAGTGCAGATGTTGCGCGATGCGCAGACGCATTTGCTGCCCAATTCGGCAGAGGAGTTTGACCGGCTGGCGGCCTTCATGGGGCGTGACACGGGCGATTTGCGCGCCGAGATCAAAGCGCGGCTGACCGAGGTGCATGATCTGATCGAAGGGTTTTTCCGCCCCGAAGAGGCCCCTGCGACACCGGAGGAGGCAGAGGCGCTGAATGGCGATGTGATTGCCCGCTGGCCGAGTTACCCGGCGCTGCGGTCGGATCGGGCGGTGCAGATTTTCAAGCGGCTGAAGCCGGATATTCTGGGGCGGCTCGCGCGCACGGCGCATCCCAATGAGGCGCTTGTGGCCTTTGACGGGTTTCTGGCGGGTTTGCCCGCCGGGGTGCAGGTGTTTTCGCTCTTCGAGGCCAATCCGCAGTTGATCGACCTGCTGGTTGATATTGTCGGCACGGCACCCGCGCTGGCAGCGCATCTGTCGCGCAATGCGGGGGTGTTCGACGCGGTGATCGCGGGGGATTTCTTTGCCGATTGGCCGGGGCAGGCGGCGCTTGAGGCGGATCTCGTGGCGCGGATGGCGGTGGAGAGTGATTACGAGCGCGCGCTCGATGCCGCGCGGCGCTGGCGCAAGGAGTGGCATTTCCGGATCGGGGTACATCATTTGCGCGGGCTGACAGGGGCGGACCGGGCGGCAGCGCAGTACGCCGATCTGGCAGGCGCTGCGATTGCGGGCGTCTGGCCGATGGTTGTGGCGCAATTCGCCGAAAAACATGGTGCGCCGCCGGGACGCGGTGCTGTGGTGCTGGGGATGGGATCGCTGGGGGCCGGGCGGCTAAATGCCGGGTCGGATCTTGACCTCATTGTGATCTATGACGCGGGCGAGGCTGAAAGCTCGGATGGGCGCAGGCCCTTGGCCGCGCGGCCCTATTATGCGCGCCTCACGCAGGCGATGATCACGGCGCTGACGGCACCTATGGCCGAAGGGCGGCTCTACGAGGTGGATATGCGGCTGCGCCCCTCGGGCAATCAGGGGCCGGTCGCGACAAGCTGGCCGAGTTTCCAGAGCTATCAGCAGGAGGAGGCCTGGACCTGGGAGCATCTGGCGCTGACGCGGGCACGGGTGATCACCGGCGAGGCCGAGTTGGCGCAGGATGTGGAGGCGTTTCGCGAGCGGTTGATTGCCGAGAAGGGCGCGCCCGAGGCGGTGCTGGAGGCGGTGGCCGAGATGCGCGCGCGGGTGGCGAGCGCCAAGGCGCCTGCCGGGCCATGGGATGCCAAGCTGGGACCCGGGCGGCTCTTGGAATTGGAGCTGGTGGCGCAGGCGGGCAATCTGATGGCGGGGCAAGCGACGCGTGATGTGACCTCCGGCTTTGCCGGTGGTGTCGCAATCGGCTGGCTGAGTGACGGGGATGGCGCAGCGCTCAGCGCCGCTTATGCGCTTTGCTGGCGGGTGCAGATGGTGGCGCGGTTGATCAGTGACAAGCCGCTCGAGCCCGAGCGCATGGGTGAAGGCGGTGCCGCTTTTTTGCTGCGCGAGACCGAGCAGGAGGGGCTGGCGATGTTGCAAGAGCGGCTGGAAACACTGTGTCACCGCGCGGCACAGGTGATGGATGCGGCGCTGATGCGCCTGCCCAAGGGACGGTGAGACATGGCGCGTGATCCGATGGACCCCAAGGGGTTGATCTACGAATCCTACCGGATCGAGGGAATTACCGAGCCGGAGTGCCGGTCGGTGTTCCTTGATTGGGCGCTGTCGCTGCCGGTGGGGCAGGAGGTGCAGAGCGCGATTGCCGAGATGGTCGCGCGCTATGATCGTGATCACGCCGATCACCCGATGACCCGCGTCTTGCGGGAGGGGTTGGTGAGCGCCGCCCCGGCGCGCAGACGGGGGGGATGGCGATCCCGCCCCCGCGAGAGTGGGGATCAAGGCTGATCTTGCGTGTTCTTGCAGGGCAAGTTTCGCGTCTTGGTGGTGTTTGACACGGTAAAACACCGAGTTTGTCTAAAATGCGCCCTAATTCGGCGTCATCCATAGGTTGCGAAAAGACACACAGCCCATGGAGGAAGACATGAGCTATTTGAGACTCATCGCCGCGGCGATGTTGGGACTGGGTCTATCGGCCTGTGGCAGCGTGGATACGGCAACCCGAAATGCCCCGCTGGAGGGGCCCGCCCTGCAGGCGGCGGCAGTGCCATTGGATATTCAGCAAATTCGGGTCACTGTGCCCAAATCGCTCAAGGTATCGGAGGCCAACAGCTATTACCCCATGGGCGATATCGTCTGGCGCGAGGATGGGCGGGGCGACCGCCATGAACAGGTCAAGGCGATTTTCGAGACGGCGCTGGCGCGTGGTGTCGGCGGTGGCGTGCCGGGCGGGATGCCTGCGGTGCTCGATGTCCAAGTGACGCGGTTTCACGCGCTGAGCGAAAAGGCGCGCTATACCATCGGTGGCATGCATTCGATCCAGTTCACCGTGACCCTGCGCAACCCCGAGACGGGCGTGCCTTATGGCCCTGCGAAGCCTGTCAAAGCCAGTTTCAAGGCCTATGGCGGGCAGACGGCGATTGCTGCGGAACAGCGCGGCGAAACCCAGAAGGTGCGGATTACCGATCATCTGGCCAAGGTCATTCGGGGCGAATTGGGGCTGCCTGCGCGCGCGCCGACCGATCTGGTCGCGGCGTTGAGCGTGACCGAGTAAATCTGATCTTTTCCATGGGCTGCAATCGGCGTAAGGGGGCGGTATGACACCGCCCCCTTATCCTGTGATCCGCCTTCGCCCGAATGTCGAGCCGCGCGCCATCCGTCATGGTGCGCCTTGGGTATTCGATAATGAAATCGTGACCGATCGGCGCACCAAGGCGCTGGCGGCGGGCACAATTGCCCTACTAGAGGATGCCGACCGCGCGCCTCTGGGGTTGGTCGCGGTCAACATGGCCTCGAAGATCATGGCCCGGATGATGGAGCGCGATGTGAGCGTGGCCATCGACCGCGCCTGGCTGGTGGCGCGTCTGACCCGTGCCCATGAGATGCGCGCGCGGTTGCATGACGCGCCCTATTACCGGCTGGTGCATGCCGAGGCGGATGGGTTGCCCGGTGTGGTGATCGACCGCTTTGACGATATTGCCGTCATTCAGCCAAACGCGGCTTGGGCTGAGGCGATGCTGGACGATCTGGTATCGGCGGTCCAAGAGGTGACAGGCGTCGGAACCGTGCTCAAGAACGCCGGGGGCCGGGCACGCGGTCTGGAAGGGCTTGACGATCAGAGCGCGGTTCTGGCGGGGGCGGCGCCCGAGGGGCCGTTGCCGGTGCCGATGAACGGGGCCATTTACATGGCCGATCTTCTGGGCGGGCAAAAGACGGGTTTGTTCTACGACCAACGCCCCAACCATGCCTTTGCGGCAAGGTTGGCGCAGGGCGCGCGGGTGCTGGATATGTTCAGCCATGTGGGCGGGTTTTCTCTTGCCGCGCTTGCGGCAGGGGCAGAGCGTGCGCTGGCGGTGGATGGGTCGGAACCGGCGCTTAACCTTGCGGCGCAGGGCGCGGCGCGCATGGGGCGGGCCGAGCGATTCGAGACGCGGCGCGGCGATGCGTTCGACATGATGGAGGCGCTGGCCGCCGAGGGCGCGCAATTCGATGTGGTGATCTGCGATCCGCCTGCCTTTGCACCCAGCAAGCAAGCGATGGAAAAGGGGCTGCGCGCCTATGAGCGTGTGGCGCGGTTGGCGGCACCCTTGGTGGCACCGGGTGGATACCTGGGGCTGTGTTCCTGTTCGCATGCGGCGGATCTCAGCAAGTTTCGGTCGGCCTGCACGCGCGGGATCGGGCGCGCTGGGCGGTCGGGGCCGCTCATCCACACCGGATTTGCGGGGCCGGATCATCCGTTGCATCCCAATCTGGCGGAATCGGGGTATCTCAAGGCGCTGTTCTATCGGCTATGAAGGTGCTGCTGGATACCTGCGTGATCTATCCCACGGTGATGCGGGAAATGATCCTGGGGGTCGCGGCCGGTGGCGCATTCGAGCCGCTCTGGTCGGAGCGCATCCTGGCTGAATGGCTGCGCGCGGTGGTCAAGCTGGGGCCGGGGGCCGAGGCGCAGGCGGCGGGCGAGGCGGCGCTGATGGCGGCGCGCTGGCCGCGCGCGTGCGTGAGCTATCCACCTTCCTTGGAGGCGCGGCTGTGGCTGCCTGATCCGGCGGACCGGCATGTGCTGGCGGCAGCGATTGCGGGGTCTGCCGACGGTATCCTTACCCTGAACGCCCGCGATTTTCCGCGTCATACCCTGGCCGAAGAGGGGGTGTGGCGGGCGGACCCGGACGGGTTCCTGCAGGGCATATGGCAGGCGCAACCGGCGCTGGTGGCAAAGGTGGCCGAGGAGGTGCTGGAGAAGGCGCGGGCGCTGTCGGAGCGCGACTGGGACATGCGACCGCTTTTAAAGAAAGCCAAGTTGCCGCGGCTGGCCAAGGCGCTTGCGGCCTGATCCAGGCAGCGTCAACGGACCAAGCTGCGCATACCCTGATCGAGCCCTTCGAGGGTCATGGGGACCATGCGATCCTCGAAAATCTCGCGGATCATGGCGATGGACTGGGTATAGTCCCATTCGGCGCGCGGCACTGGGTTGATCCAGAGATGATCCGGCCATTGACTGCGCGCGCGGGAGAGCCAGACCTGCCCTGCTTCGGCGTTCCAATGTTCATTGGCCCCGCCGGGATAGGCGATTTCATAGGGCGACATGCTGGCATCGCCCACGAAGATGCATTTGTAATCCGGGCCATAGGTGCGCAGAACGTCCTGCGTTGGGGTTTGCGCGTTCCAGCGGCGGGTATTGTCGCGCCACACGCCCTCATAAAGGCAGTTGTGGAAGTAGTAATATTCGAGGTGCTTGAATTCGGCGCGGGCGGCGCTGAACAGCTCTTCGACCACCTTGATATGTGGGTCCATCGAGCCGCCGACATCGAGAAAGAGCAGCACCTTGACCGCATTGCGCCGCTCTGGCCGGGTTTGCACGTCGAGATATCCGTGTTCGGCGGTGGCGCGGATGGTACCGTCGAGATCGAGTTCCTCGGCGGCCCCGTCGCGCGCCCATTTGCGCAGGCGTTTGAGCGCCACCTTGATGTTGCGGGTGCCCAGTTCGACCGAATCGTCGAGATTGCGGAATTCGCGCTTGTCCCAGACCTTGACGGCGCGGCGGTGGCGGCTTTGGTCCTGACCGATGCGCACGCCTTCGGGGTTGTAGCCATAGGCCCCAAAGGGCGAGGTGCCCGCCGTGCCGATCCATTTCGAGCCGCCCTGATGGCGGCCCTGCTGCTCTTTGAGGCGCTCGCGCAGGGTTTCCATCAGCTTGTCGAACCCGCCGAGCGCCTCGATTTCGGCGCGCTCTTCGGGCGTCAGATGCTTTTCGGCGAGTTTTTGCAGCCATTCGGCGGGCAGGTCGACGGCATCGAGCACATCCTGGGCGGTGATTGCCTCGAGCCCGGAAAAGCTGGTGGAAAAGGCCTGATCGAAGCGGTCGATATGGCGCTCGTCTTTGACCATGGCGCTGCGGGCGAGGTAATAGAATCCCTCGACATCATAGGTGACAAGGCCACGGCCCATCGCCTCGAGAAAGGTCAGGTATTCGCGCAAGGAGACCGGCAGTCCCGCGCGTCTGAGGTTCTCGAAGAACGGCAGAAACATCGCGGATCAGAGCGCGTTGCGGTGGATGATCAGCGTTGCAAAGAGGCCGACAAGGGCGAAGATCAGCGCGTAGACAAAGGCATATTGCAGAATATCCGCCAGCTTGCCCTTGCGCCGCCGTGCCAGGAGCGCGCCGGTGAGCGCGCCCAATAGTGCCCCGATGATTACGATCATGCCTTACCCGTTCGGTCCTTTGAGCGGGCTGAGCGCGCCAACTTCGCGCAGTTTGGCACGCACGGCCCAATCCGCGCCGTACCCGTAACGTGCCCAGCCCAGACTGTCCAGCCTGACGGCCTGCGCCTCGGAGACGCGGCCCGAAAGATCGAGCGCCTCGGCGCGCAGCATCATCAGCGTGGCCAAGAGGGCAGCATTTTCGGCGCGACCCTGCGCGATGGCATAGGCGGCCAGTTGTGCTGCGGCAAAGGCGCGGTGCAGTTCGGTGCCGGGGTTGGCCTCGTAGAAGCGTTCGGCGAGGACGAATTGTTCCTGTGCGAAATCGGGATCGGAGGCCTGGGTGATGCGGCCAAGCGCAAAATGGCTGAAGGCGCGGCGATGATCGGTCCAGCCCACGGCCTGTGCGATGCGCACCGCGTCTGCGGCAGCGGTGCGGCGTTCCATCGGGCGGGCCCCTGGCCCAAGAGCGGTCTGGATCGCATCAATCCACGCGCGGGGGGTGGACCCGGCAAAGCGCGGCGCAAGCCCATCTCCGGCGGGATTGAGGCGCGAGAGGATGGCGGGCAGGCGCTCTTCCACCTCGCGGCGGGTCATGCCGGCGCGCAGTTCGGGGGCGTAGAACACCTTGAGCACCAGCATATCGAATCCGGTCAGCACGGCATGCACATTGTCGTCGTTAAAGACGCTGTCCGAAAGGCGGTAGAGATCGTTGAGAGGCCCGAGCGCCTGTGCCAATTCCTCGTGCAGGCAATCGCGCACCTCTTGCGGGCTGGTGTCATTGGGCACGAAAATGGCGATCTTCTCGCGTTGGCGAAGCTGGCTCCAATCCGTCGCGCGGGAATTGCGGGCGGCGCGGTATTGCGACAGGCGCGAGATATTGGGCACAACGAAACAGGCGGCCTTGGGCAGGCTGCGCTGGATGGCGTCGCGGCTGACGGCCTCGATGGTGATATTGGCGGGGCCGTCGGAGACGCGGGTGATATTGATCCCCGCCTCGGTTTGCAGACGGTGCAGCAGGCGGTTGAGGTCCGAAATGAGGGTGATCGGCGGCTCGCCGGTCACGCGCAGGGTAATCGGCCCCTCGAAGCGCGAGAAATGTTGTAACATGCGACCCGATTCAAGCTGAAAGCCAAGATCGAGGATGTCGCGCTGAATATCGCGGTTTGAGCGTTGCGGGGGCAGGGGGCGGGGGACAGAAAACGCCTTCATCGGCGGCATGCCCGCCTCTTGCGGCATGGCGGCGCGGGTGGCCGGTTCGTGATAGCTATAATTGCCGGGCACACAGGCCCCCAGCATCAGGCAGATTGGAAGGATGACACGACGCATAAGACCCCCGTAACCTAAATCTAAACCAAGGAGCCCGCCGCCGCTGTGGCGCGGGTCCAGTCGCCGACGGGGGCGGGCCGGGGGCGCACAAGACCCATCGGCCCTGCGCAGCGTATCCCTGCCACGGCCTTTGCCGGGTCGGGGGTAGAATTCATTTTCATCCTGTCCCGCGTAAGGAGCATTTGCGGCAAAATTGTGGCAAATGCATCTTAGCACGGAACAGGGCGCATGCCATGGTTGAAATACGTTTTAAAACAATGGCATAGGTCTTGGTTAATTTATCTCTGACGGCGCGCCATGAAGGCGAGACGCTCAAAGAGGTGCACATCCTGCTCGTTCTTGAGCAAGGCACCATGCAGTTTCGGCAGGGCATCGGCCCCGTCGCGGCGCAGATCCTCGGGGGTCAGATCCTCGGCCAGGATCAATTTGAGCCAGTCCAGCACCTCTGAGGTGGAGGGCTTTTTCTTG
>SWCD01004371.1_pt1 | contig 19041 bp, 16 predicted proteins | sample 4693011 | NCBI WGS metagenome assembly SWCD01 (sample SAMN10267278, study PRJNA491770) | bioreactor metagenome | isolation source: DHS bioreactor inoculated with marine | place: Japan: Omine Ridge, Nankai Trough | reverse complement strand
ATACAGTGATATCAATTTGTTAGTTATGGTGGTGATGTGCGCAGTCTCAAGCTATCCCGTCTGGGCTCGAAATTCCCTGTTAACAGGGAATTTACAGGGAAAATATACGTATTTAGTGTGATTTGAAGAATTTATCCTGTAATACAGCAGTGATTACAGTGTGTTATGGGCGATTTCCCTAAAGAACTTAACAGGGAATTTAATTTAGAGACCAGGGTATTTATTCGATGTAACAGGGATTGTTAAGTTGAGAAAATACACCTCGTTTTAGGATTAATTTTTATATGTGAGGGTTTTGAGCAGTCAATTGGGCCGGGCATCAAGAGTGGGCGTGACCAGGTGGCATTGAATTATCTGGCACACAGCTTTGTCGTTTCATTAAAGAAAGCAATTGGCCGTTTTCCCGGGCGAACCTACGATGCATACAAAGATAAAGAAACCGAGTAGGGCTAGAAACCTGCCGGCTTCTTGTGAAACACTATTTATTATCGTCTGGATAGAACATCCACGGGCCATCAAACTGGCCGATGGGTACACTATGGGTCAAAAGTCCACTGCGCATTTCGTGTATCAAGAATGCGCCAGGCTCTTTGGTCAGGCAATTGGGTGCGTCGATGCGCTGATCAAAAGTCACAGCATGGGATGTTCCGGGTGCAATCTGGCAGATCACTCCTCCAAAGGAAGCTACGATATTGCGATGAATATGACCACAAATAAGTCGAAGCTCACCCTTGTAGGCAGACAGAATATCCTTCAACTTCTGGCTGTCGCGCAGGTTTTGAATGTCCATCTTTTCGAGGCCTGTCAAAACCGGGGGATGATGTATGGCGACGATGACTGGTTTAGTCCGCATGGCCGCAAGACCGTCTTGCAAATACACAAGCGTATCATCCGTCAAATGACCATGCGCCGCGCTGCTGACATTTGTATCTAGACCGATCAGGGCGAGATCTGGAAAGTTCGCCATCCAGTTGATCGGGCCTATATCCGGCATCCAATCTTGATCGGCAAAGCCCAACCGCATCGCGTCCACATTGTCGTGGTTCCCCGGGATGGCACGGTAGGGGATATCCAGCGGTTCCATAATGTCACGAAACCTGCGGTATTCCTCCGCTGTGCCAAAATCGGTCAGATCGCCTGTCACAATCGCCATATCGACGGGGCCAATCTCGGGCAGTATCTGGTTGATTGTTTCAACGCACGCGACCAAAGGCGAAGCCGTATCGACACGGCCATAAGCAAGTTGACCATCCGGGACGATATGTGGATCAGATATTTGGATGATTTTGGTCATTTTCAGACCCCAGTCTGTGGCAGCAGCATCAAGGTTTCGGGTTTGATTGAGACCCGTACCGTTTCACCTATTTGGGGTGCTTTTTGGCCAGGAAAGATAGACGTCAGGATATCAGGCATGATGCCCTTGATGCCGACGCGGTAATGTGTGCCAAGGAATGTAACAGTCTCAACCTGCCCTTTCAGTAATCCGGATGCGTCAATTAACACATCCTCGGCGCGGACAAAGATATCCTGCCCGCTGCCATCGCGCTCTAGGGGCAACACACCACCAGCTAGGTTCAGCAGGTTTCCTTCACTCGTGCCATGAAGGTGCATGGCATTGCCGACAAATCCAGCCACAAAAGCAGAGGTTGGATTGCGATAAAGCTCCTCTGGTGTGCCGCTTTGGACGATACGGCCATCAGACATCACCGCAACACGGTCCGCGATCGCCATCGCCTCGTCCTGATCATGGGTCACGAAAATGGCTGTGATCTGAAATTTTCGCAGCAAGATGGCCAACTCGTCGCGCAAGATTTCGCGCAGGGCTGCATCGAGCGCAGACAGAGGTTCGTCAAGCAACAGCAACCTTGGGCGCGGGGCAATCGCGCGTGCAAGGGCGACGCGCTGCCGCTGTCCGCCGGACAATGCTGTAATTGCCCGATGAGAAAATTTTTCAAGCTGGCACATTTCCAGTACTTCGGTGACGCGAGCCTCGATTTCGGGCTTTGGCAGCCTCTGCATCTTTAACCCATAGCCAATGTTCGCGCGCACCGACATGTTTGGGAATAATGCGTAAGACTGAAAAACCATGCCGACATTGCGACGCTCAACCGGTTGCTCGGTGACGTTGTCGTCGTCAAACCAGATCTCGCCGCCCGGGTTCGGCGTTTCGAGTCCGGCAATGATCCGCAACAATGTGGTTTTGCCGCATCCTGACGGGCCCAGTAGTGAAACAACTTCGCCGGTCTCAACGACCAGTTCCGTGGGCATGAGGGCTTGTGTGCCATCGGGATAGGTTTTGGCGGTACTGGTCAGACGAATGGTCATTGTGCAATCCTTTGAGCGCGCGCCGAGGCCCATTGCATGGCCATCAACAGTGGAACGATGAGTACGAAGAAGACGAGTGTATAGGCCGAGGCCACTTCAAGCCGCATCGAGGCATAACTGTCGGCCAGCCCCACGGGCAGCGTTTTGAGATATGGCGTGTGCAACATCCAGGTAAGGTTGAACTCGCCGATGGACAGCGTCACAACTGTCAGCGCACCGGCCAGAATGCCAGGCATAGCATTCGGGACGACGATGTCGCGGAACCTCTGCCAGGGGGATGCGCCAAGCGAGGCTGCGCCTTCTTCAAGAGTTTTAAGATCCATAGAGGCAAGAACCGCTAGAATGGAGCGCACCATAAAAGGCAATGTGTAAAGCACATGCCCGACCAGAATGAATGTCCAGGATGCCCGAAAGCCTTTCATTGATCCGTAGAGCTGTAACAGCGCCAGCGCAAGCGCCAGACCCGGCACAGCGAGCGGCAGAGAGATAAACTCTTCTAATAGGCGCGATAGCCAACCGGGATGCCGCGCTAAACCGTAGGCGGCTGGTAAGCCGATTATCAGTGTCGCAATCAAGCATGTAATAGCCAGCCACATCGACAGGAAAATACTGTCTGCATAAAGTTCCCAGACGCGAAACACCCACTTCAGGGTGAACCCCGAAGATATGCCCTGAAAGTAATTCGCAGTGACGCCCGCCATAACCGACAGGATCATGGGCACCAGCAGGAAAGCACACGCAGTTAGGGTGACTGTTAGTTGTAGTATTTTGGTTTTTGATTTGAACATCTCAGCCTCCTGCTGCGACGGTTGTACCCGAAAGGCTACGAGCGATTAGCAATAGAGCCCAGGTGACAATGCCCAGTACAATCGATAGGGCTGCCGCCATGGCTATGTTGGCGGATAGAGTGAATTCTGTGTAGATCACCATCGGAATTACATCGATGTTGGTTGCCAGCGTGAAAGCCGTTCCAAAGGCACCCATTGCAGTTGCAAAGGCGATCGCCCCTGCCGCGACCAACGAGGGCATCAGACCAGGCAGAATCACATTCACCACCACACGGTAGGGCGAGGCTCCCAACGTGCGTGCAGCTTCCTCCAGCTCGGGGTCCAGCTTTTCGGCTGCCGCCATCACCGTCAGCAAAACACGCGGGATTGAAAAATAGAGGTATCCTAAAAACAACCCGACGACTGAATAAGCAAAGACGACATGCCCCGGGGTAATCTGGTTGATCAGCCCCTGACGGCCGCCCAGCAGAATGATCAAGAAACCGATGACAACGCCTGGAAAGGCGAGTGGAAGCGTCATGATCGACAGCAATATACCACGCCCTTTGAAGCGGTTGCGCGATAGGAACATGCCAGCGGTTGTTGAGATGGCGAGAGCGGCAACAGTTGTTGCAAGTGAAACCAGTACCGTCAAGACCAGAGTATTAAGATAGCGCGGTTTGCGCAGGATATCGAGATATATCGCCCATCCGGCCTCACTTTCACCGGATACCATAAATAGACGCACTAGGGGTAAAGCAAGAAAAGCCAAGGAAAATATAAATAGAGGCGTAAGGCACAGCAGAACGAAGGTTCGATTTGTCATGATATGTTGCAAGAGCCGGACAGGTGTCCGGCTCTTCCTTTCAAAAAGGGTTACTTAACTTCAGACAGATAGCGTTCGCCAAATGCGGCTTGCGCTTTTTCCATCGCCCCATAGTCCACCGCGATCGCACGTTCATAATCGCTGGCGGGCAAGAACTTCGCGGCGACTTCCGCAGGTAATTCTACCGGGCGCGCAGGTTGCAGATAGGCGTTGGTCCAGATCGCCTGACCCTTATCGGAAAGGATGAAATCAAGGACACGTTTGCCCAGTTCGGGATGTGGGCCGTTGTTCACGAGGCTCATCACGTAAGGCACTCGGACGGAGCCTTCGCAGGGAAGGACAAACTCAAAATTGCCGTCTTCTTCGTATTTGCCGCGATAGGCGTTGAAGTCATAGTCAAACAGGATTGGAATTTCACCCGAGACGACCCGCGCATACGAGGTCTGTTTGGGCACGATGGGTGAGTTCTCTGCAAGATCATTGAAGTATTTTATCGCCGGGTCGAAATTGCCAAGATCACCACCAAAGGCGATATTGGCCGCAACAGCACCCGCATAGCCGACAAAGGCCGATGATGGATCAAGATAACCAACCATCCCTTTATATTCTGGCTTGGTTAGGTCGGCGAAACACTGCGGAACTTTTGCACCTGCCAGCGCATCGACGTTTACGAAAAAACCCAGCGTGCCATAGTGGATAGCAAACCACTTGCCGTCAGGATCTTTCAGCCCGTCTGGGATCTCGTCAAACTTGGCGGGTTTGTAAGCTGTGGCAACCCCTTTATCGCCAGCCTTGATACCTGTGGTGACGCCATAGTAAGCGACATCTGCAATCGGATTGTCCTTTTCGGCCAACAACTGACTGAGCGTTTGACCAGAGTTTTTATTGTCATGCGGCATTTGAATGTCAATTTCCTTGTCGATAGCTTCAAGCATTGACGCCCAATCGGCCCATTGCGGCGGGCAGTTGTAGCATACCGCATCTTCGGCAAATGCTGGTGCGGCGATTGCCATTGTCATAAAGGCAACTGTTAGTTTATAGCTCATTTTGATCTCTCCTATTGAATGTAGTGTTCTTGTGGGTCGGGTCTTTTGACGGTGGAAAGGCTGTAACCCTTTCGCCGCCTCTTCTTTCTGCAACCAAAGGCGCAAAACTGCCTCCAGCGCGGAAACGGAATGACAATGCAGGGTTGGGCTGGTCAGGCAATGGGGTGCCGTTGATGATTGACAGAACAGTCTCAGCCGCCCCCCTGCCCATTAACCTGGGATCGGTGACAATCGTGGCCAAACTTGGCTCAACCATTGTGCCGACTTCGATGCCGTCGAAGCCAATGATCGAAAGGTCATCTGGGATATGGAGGCCCAACTGACGTGCGCTGCGGATCGTCGCAAGCGCCAGAAAATCGTTGGATGCGAATATTCCAGTGAGGTTTGGATTGTTTTGCAAGAAGCGCCCCAGCAGGTCTGTTAAATTCTTACTGTCCTCATCTATTTCAAGCAACACAGGCCTTAGCATGCCGCTGCGAGCACATCCGGCCACAAAGCCCTCATACCGTTGCCGTGCTCGGTCAGAGCTTTGGAAGTTTAGCGCCAAAAAGCCAAGTTGGGTGTGGCCCGCTTCGACAAATGCATCCGCAACTGTCATAGCGGCCGCCCAATCATCCACAGATCGGCTCTCTTGGTCGTCTAGTGGTGTGTTGAACAATAAACAACTCGGCATTTCGCGGTTCTGGATCGCTTTTAAGCCTTCGCTCGTAAGTGCATCACTGACAGTCAATACAAAGCCGTCTACCTGCTTGGCGATTAGGGTTCGAATGGCCTGCGTTTCAATGTCAGGGCTGTAGTTCGTGCACACAAGCAACATCTGATAGCCGGCTTCCAAAAAAGCCTCCTGTGCGGCTTGAACGGCATCGGCAAATACTGGGTTTGCGAGCGAAGGTATTACGCACCCGATTGTACGGGTTGTGCTACTTTGAAGCGAACGCCCGACTTCGCTGAACTCAAATCCTAGCTCATCCACTGCGGCCAATACCCGTTGACGCATACCTTCGCTAGCAGGCCCCGTGCTATTCAAAACACGGCTAACCGTCGCGACGCCACATCCTGCGTGCAATGCAACATCTTTGATTGTGGCTGGTTGACGCAAGATCCATCCTCCCAGTGGAAACGTTTCCACTTTGGTACTCTTTTTCCCTTGTTTACACAAGTATTATGACAGATGGATGACACTTTCGTTTGAACACAAATGTTTATGTCAATACTGCCGCAAAAGAAAAGCAACCCTACTTCTGTAACTAATTAAACACCGAATCGAATTGTGACAATCAAATCTATCCCTAAACCTGACATTGATGAACGGGGCTACCATCTATCTTAGGATTGACTGCTGTACGGACTTTACAGTCCAATATTATAGAGGATGCAACAACCGCTGAACTTGTGGGCCTAAGTGAGCGAATTTTGCTACCTGAGGTAACAGGCCGGTGTTGTCAGAGGAATTTGACGTGAATCAGGGGTGGACGTAAATTTTGAAAATGACACGTCAAAATCCATTCAAATATTTTAAAACCAGTCACGAGATCATCCGCCTAGCGGTGATGCTGTACGTCCGATTTCCGCTCTCGCTGAGAAATGTGGAAGACCTGCTTCACGAACGGGGTATTGATATCAGCCACGAAACGGTTCGGTTTTGGTGGAACAGGTTCGGCCCGTTATTCGCTGCCGAAATACGCAAAAGGCGTGCAAACCGGATGCGTGCTTATTCAAACTGGCAATGGCATCTGGACGAAGTCTTCGTGAAGATCAACGGCGAGACACATTACTTATGGCGGGCGGTTGATCACGAAGGCGAGGTGCTGGAAAGCTATGTCACAAAACGGCGCGATCGCAAAGCAGCATTGAAATTCCTCAGAAAATCAATGAAACGGTACGGCCAACCGCATATCATTGTGACGGATAAACTGCGGTCATATGGTGCCGCGATGAAGGTTCTCGGAAATGCTGAAAGGCAGGAAACGGGTCGCTGGCTGAATAACCGAGCTGAGAATTCACACTTGCCTTTTCGACGACGGGAAAGGGCGATGTTGTGCTTCCGCCGAATGCGAAGTTTACAGAAATTCGTTACCGTCCAATCTACAATCACTTCAATCAGGAACGCAGCCTCTCAAAACGAGACCATTTCAAGCTTAACCGCACCGCTGCTCTCTCCGAGTGGCGCCAACTTTGTTCAGGGTAAGTTAACGCCTTACACGGTAAACTGAGACTGGTTCGAATTAGTCTGACAGCACCGAGAAGGCACTTGTGGGTTCATATCTATAAGCAACGGCAAATGATCTGAATCGTCAAACGTCACGGTGGCACCTAGCAAACGCTGTTGTATAAGGATTGTTGCCTCTGGGCCCATCCCGCCAAGAATTCCAACTTTTGACCTTTTCATTGATTTTCTCCTGATACAATTTCAGCAAGACCCGCACGTATCGCCAACTGCAATGCTTATCTACCTTCCGCAATTGCCAAGCAGTAGGATATGTCTTGCTAGTTTGCAAATATAGTTTCCAAAAGAACTATTTTGTTAGGCACTTCCCCCGCCACTTGATATCTGTGTAACGCACATAATACATCCTAGCCAGGCAGATAAATTCAGGCGATGTCTTGAAATATTTGTATGGGTTTTTAATAGTCATTACCAAAATTTACATCGCTGATATCGCAAACTCATACTTCCTATGACAATGCCTGCTGGAACAAGCTCTCATACTGTAAATCCGAAGCCACACGAGTGGTGCTGTCAGACGAACTCTAACTGGCCTCGAATTTTCGAACAAGCATGTTTTTATGCTGCGCAAATTTGACGCCACTCAGAAACCGTGGCAGCGCGAAGATTTTAAAAGTAATGCCATCTGCTGCCATCTAAACTTTAATTTCCATTGACTCACCGCCAAATCTATTTGACTGTCTGGTAAAAAAATACCAAAACAAGGAGAGTATAAATGAATATAAGCAAATTTTTGAATGCTGTCATTATGACTGCTGCGATTGCACTGGGTGGGGGTGCCGCACAGGCGCAACAATCCGGTGGATCGATGGTTTTTCTGGTTCAACCAGAACCGCCGACAATGGCCGGCTACATCTCGACCTCTGGTCCCATCGGCCTTTTAGGGCCAAAAATCTATGATGGTCTTTTTGACTATGATAACGATGGTAAAATGATCCCGGTTCTGGCCGAGAGCTATGACATCACCACCGATGGCAAGACCGTGACATTCAACCTGCGCAAAGGTGTCAACTGGCACGATGGCAAGCCGTTCACATCCGCGGATGTCCAGTTCACGATCATGGAGGTTCTCAAAAAGGTTCACCCTCGTGGTCCTAACTCGTTCAAGGAAGTCTCCAGCATCGACACGCCCGATGCGCATACGGCGGTCTTCAATCTCGATAACCCCGCGCCCTATATGCTGCGCGCCCTGTCGTCATATGAATCTCCCATGGTGCCTAAGCACCTCCTTGAAGGCCAGGACATCAAGAGCGCCAAACTGGCCAACAACCCTGTCGGAACAGGCCCATTCAAATTCGTCGAATGGAAAAAAGGCCAGTATATCCGTCTGGATAAAAATGAAGATTACTGGAAAGAAGGCCGGCCATATATTGACAGAATCGTTGGTAGATTTGTGCCAGACGCCTCAACCCGTGCGGCCGCTATGGAAAAAGGCGAAGTGCTTTACGCCGCCTATAACGCGATCGCTAACATCGACGCCGTTCGCCTCGAAAAGCGCGACGACATCTCCGTCACAACCGATGGCTACTCGATGATCAACCCGATGGCTCTACTTGAGTTCAACACCAAGGAAGGCCCCTTCACCGATGCCGTCGTCAGGCGCGCCATTTCTACTGCGATAGATCGCCAGTTCATGATCGACACTATCTTTTTCGGGTACGGCAAGGCCGCGACAAGTGCCCTGTCTAGCAACTTTGCCGCAACGGGTCTGCACGCCAAGATGCCAAACTACCCGGCAAATGGCGACATCGCAGCAGCCAACAAGATGCTGGATGACGCAGGATACAATAAAGACGGTGACGGCGTGAGACTAAAGGGTACTTTGGATCTGATACCTTACGGTGAAGACTGGCGTCGTGCTGGGGAGTACCTCAAGCAGGCGATGGGCGACATAGGCATCGATCTTGAACTGCGCTATGAGGATGTGCCGACCTGGTTAAAGCGTATTTATCACAACTATGACTTCCAGATGAACCTGAACTATTTCTATCAGTTGTCAGATCCGGTTCTTGGTGTTCATCGCCATTACGGCACAAACATGATCCGTAAAGGCACGCATTTTGTGAACTCATCGCAGTATAGCAATGCAGATCTGGACGCCCTGCTCAGCGCCGGCATGACAGAGCCGAACGCTGAAAAGCGGTCCGCCATATACTTGGATATCCAAAACATTCTGGCCGAAGATATGCCAGTTGTGAACTTGTTCGAGTTGGAGTTCCTGACGGTCTATAACACCAAGCTTAAAGGTGCCTACGGCTCTGCCATGGGGGCCTACGCTTCATTTGGTGACGCTTATCTAGACTGATACCACAAAACTCAGATGAGCCGGGACAGTCCCCGGCTCATCTCTTTTTATCAAAGCGCGTACAACGCGGTCACATATAATTAACACCAAAGATGAAATAAGAATGAACAGATCTAGTAAAATTCTGCGCTATGTTGGGAAAAGATTGCTGCAGGGAATTCCAATTATCCTCGCAATCGTGGTGATGAACTTTTTACTGCTTAACATGGCAGAAGGCGACGCAGTGGACGTTCTGGCAGGCGAGGCGGGATCTGCAACGCCGGAATACATGGCTGAAATGCGCGCCAAATTTGGGCTCGACAAACCTCTGCCTGTGCAATTGGCAGTCTACCTCAAGAATGTCATCTCCCTCGACCTGGGTTATTCATTCCGCCATGACATGCCGGTGACCAAATTGATCGTCGACAGATTTTGGCCCACCTTGCTGTTAATGGTCAGCACCATAACACTAGCTGTTAGTTTTGGCATTCTACTCGGCGTGTTTGCCGCCGTGAATTTAAACACGTGGAAAGACGCGTTGATCAGCGTCTTTGCGCTAATCACCTATGCCACCCCGCTGTTTTGGGTCGGGTTGATGATGATCATCCTATTTTCGATAAAAAACGATTGGTTTCCGACCAGTGGTATGGAAAACGTCGGCGCCTTCTATGAGGGGTTTGATCGCGTCAAGGACATCGCGCACCATCTGGTCCTGCCGACGATCACCCTGTCTTTGTTTTATCTCGCACTCTACACGCGGATGATGCGGGCCTCGATGCTTGAGCAATATGGCCAGGATTATGTCGTGACAGCCAGAGCCAAGGGCCTGACCGAACGCCGGATTACTTTCGTGCACGTGCTGCGCAACGCGCTTTTGCCAGTAGTCACAATGGTCGGCGTACAAGTCGGGGCCTTGATCGGAGGCTCGGTCATCGTTGAATCCGTCTTCGCCTGGCCAGGTCTTGGTATGCTGGCATTCGAGTCTCTGTTTGCCCGTGATCTGAACCTCTTGCTGGGTATTTTTCTTTTGTCCTCTGCGCTGGTGGTCGTGGTAAATTTGATTGTGGATGTGATCTATTGTTTTCTCGATCCAAGAATAGAAGTTAATTGAAATGAACGATTTTTGGAAAATATTTTCGCGCAACCGCTCTGCAGTGCTGGGCTTGATGATCCTCATGTTGGTAGTTTTTATTGCCTCAATCGCCAGTTTTATTTACCCAGATGATCCGTTCAGTCTGGCCGGCAAGCCGATGTCTGAGCCCGGACAGAACGGGTTTCTGCTGGGCAGTGATTCACTTGGCCGTGATGTGGCCTCTGGTATTGCACATGGCGCCAAAACATCGCTGCTGATCGGATTGATTGCCACGCTTGCTGCGGTGTTCATCGGGGTCATTTTTGGCGCATTGGCCGGCTATTACGGCGGTCGGATAGACAACATCCTGATGCGCGTCACCGAAGTGTTCCAGACCATTCCCTCGTTTGTATTTGCAATCCTGCTGGTGGCAATATTGAAGCCCTCGATAAACAGTATTGTGATCGCGATCACCGTGGTATCATGGCCGGGCGTGGCCCGCTTGGTCCGGGGCGAGTTTCTTGCGCTCAAAAACCGCGAATTTGTACAGGCCTGTCATACACTCGGGATGAGTGACCGGCGCATTATGCTGGCGGAAATCCTGCCCAATTGCCTCAGCCCTATCATCGTCATCGGCTCGCTGATGGTAGCAACGGCCATACTGATCGAAAGTGGGTTGGCGTTTTTGGGTCTGGGTGATCCCAACATCATGAGCTGGGGCTTTCAGATCGGCGCCGGCCGAACAATGCTGAGATCGGCGTGGTGGATATGCACCTTCCCCGGCATCGCCATCCTTATCACTGTTCTTGCCATTAATCTTGTTGGTGAAGGATTAAACGACGCCTTGAATCCCCGCTTGAGAGAACGCAATTGACCGATAAACTGCTCACAATATCGAATCTCGATATCACTCTGCCCGAGGGGTCCGAAAGGACTTTGGCGGTCGAAAACCTATCTGTCGATCTCGCCCCTGGCGAGACGCTATGCATCGTTGGTGAAAGCGGCTCGGGAAAATCACTGACTGCGCGGGCGCTGATGGGCCTGCTACCGGCCCCGCATGTCAGGGTCTCGCGAGGAGTGATTGATTTCTGTGGCGAGGATCTGACCAAAGTCACCGAACGGCGCTTGCGGGAAATCCGGGGCAGCGAAATATCTATGGTGTTCCAAGAGCCGATGACCGCGCTCAATCCGGTGATGACAGTCGGCAGCCAGATCGATGAGATCTTTCGTTTCCATGCCGACATGTCGGCCCAGCAACGCCGACAGAGGGCCATTGAGCTTCTTGCCGATGTGCAACTGCCTGACCCCAAACAAATTGTTAGCGCCTATCCACACGAGCTTTCAGGTGGGCAGCGCCAACGGGCAATGATTGCCATGGCACTGGCACTTGAGCCCAAGATTCTCATCGCCGACGAGCCGACCACCGCGCTCGATGTCACCACGCAGGCACAGATCTTGAAACTGATCAGCGATATGCAGGAGGTCCACAAGACCGCTGTGCTGTTCATCACCCATGATTTTGGTGTGGTGGCAGATATCGCAGACCGCGTCGCGGTGATGCAATATGGCCGCGTCGTCGAGACCGGCAGCGTCGACAAGGTGCTCAACCACCCCGAACATCCCTATACGCAAGCTTTGATCGCTTCGGTGCCCAGTCTGACGCCGCGCCCCCCAAGGGCGCGCTCTGAGGACATTGTGCTTGAGACCCAAGACCTGCAAAAGACTTTTGGCGGCGGCAAGAGTTTTTTTGGCTTCGGGCAACCCAATCGTGTTGTACACGCGGTCAAGGATGTTACGGTGGAATTGCGCCGTGGTGAAACCCTTGGCATCGTCGGCGAAAGCGGCTCTGGAAAATCAACACTGGCGCGCTGCATCATCCGGTTGCTGGACAGCGACAGTGGAAAAATTATGATTGGCAACGTAGATCTCCGGACGTTGAACCGCGCAGAAATGCGTCCATGGAGGGCCAAGATACAGATGGTTTTCCAAGACCCGTTTGCCTCGCTAAATCCACGTATTAAAGTCGGCCAGATTATCGCCCAAGGGCCAATAATACAGGGCGCAAGCCGGGAAGAGGCCGAGGCCAGCACGCGCGAGTTACTCGGGATTGTTGGGTTGGATGAACGCGCCTTTAACAGGTTCCCTCACGAATTTTCCGGCGGCCAGCGACAGCGGATTGGTATCGCGCGGGCGCTGGCGCTTAACCCCGAGATTCTTGTGGCCGATGAGCCAGTCTCGGCACTTGATGTCTCGATACAAGCCCAGATTTTGAAACTTCTCGATGAAATTCGCGAACGGATGAATTTATCGATGCTGTTCATCACACATGATCTGCGGGTTGCAGCACAGGTTTGTGACAGGCTTGCGGTGATGCGCTATGGTGAGATTGTTGAAACTGGAGCCACCGGCGAAATTTTTGATGCGCCACAGCACAGCTACACCCGCGATCTGCTGGAAGCGGTTCCGGGCCAGAACTGGGATAGACAGACCAAAGTGTAACTTTGCTTTAGACAGATTGAAGGTGTATCGCGGCCAGAACCAAGGCAATCGACAATGACAATTGACCCCCAAACCCCCTACCCATCTGTGATAGCGCTCTCCGAGGCGTTTGGCCGGCAAGCGCTAAAGCCAAGCGAGGTGGTCTACGCCCAGCTGGCACGGATCACCAAGCTGGATCCAGCGCTCGGCAGTTATCAGGCGGTCTATGCTGAGGACGCCTTAAAAGCCGCAAAAGCTGCGGATGCGGCGATTGCTTCGGGGCACCGTATCGGCCCATTTCATGGCATTCCTTTTGCATTGAAAGATATATTTGATGTCAGTGGCCGGGTGACAGCTTGCGGTTGCCTTGCTATGGAAAACCGCATTTCCATGCAGACCGGAACAATCGTGCGGCGCTTGATTGCAGCGGGCGGCATTTTGATCGGCAAGACCAAAACCGTCGAATGCGCACTCGGGGGCTGGGGCACCAACCAACGTATGGGCACACCGTTGAACCCGTGGGATCTGGCCGAGGCGCGGGTGCCGGGCGGTTCGTCTGCCGGATCTGGCGTTGCGGTTGCCAGCGGGCTCGCCGCTTGCGCCACAGGAACAGACACCGGGGGATCGGTCAGACTGCCCGCCGCATATTGTGGCCTTGCCGGTCTCAAAGTCAGCAAAGGCTATCTGCCGACTGACGGTATTTACCCGTTGTCGCACACATTGGATACCCCCGGCCCGATGGCGCGGTCGGTCGCCGATGTCGCGCTGATGTTCGAGGTGATGCGCGGCACCGAAGGCTGGGCGATTGACCGCGACCTGCAACAGGGGCGCGGTATGTTTGCCTTTGACACTGCCGCTATCTCGGGGCTAAAACTGGGTATTCTTGCTGACAGCGAGCGGCAGGTCTGTGACCCCGAGATCCTGAAAAATTATGACTCAGCGGTGCAGCTGCTGGCGGCGCTTGGCGCACAGGTTGCGGTCTTTACTGCACCGGGCCACTATGTCGACATGGCCGATGCCAATGGCGCAATCACGATATTTGAAGGCTACGGCCATAACAAGGCGCTCTATGAGGTGCCGCAAAATCCAATGGATGAAGACGTGCGTAAACGCATGCTGACTGGACGCGCAATGACCGCCGAAATCCACGCCCAGAACCTGCTGCAACAGACCGCCGTGCAAACCCGCTTTCGCGTCTCTATGGAGGGGTTTGATGCCTTGCTGACACCGACCATCACCGAGGCTGCCCCCAGATTGAGCGAAATTGATCAGGATGTCTCACCGGGGCATTTCACCCGACCGTTCAACTATCTCGATATGGCGGCGTTGGCAGTACCGATGACGCCCACCCGACGCGGGCTGCCCACCAGCCTGCAAATTGTGGCGCGCGATGGACAAGAACCGCTCACTTTGCGGATCGGTGCCGCTCTCGAAGCGGCATTGGGTGCCCCGCGACACCCCGATCTAGAGGCTCTGTAACACCGCAGCGAGTGCGACGGCTATCCCTCCCCGAGGCTGTGCACCAGAACATTGTGCAGCAGCTGCGACACGTTGTTATCGAAATTATTCCACGGTAAGCTACCGCAAAAAGTGATCGAGCCGACCGAGAACACCCGACCGCCGCCCTTGGTTTCAAAGTACACCATATCGGCGCGCCGGATCTCATCTTCGGGACCGCCTGACAGATTGGTCAAATGTGTCAACTGCTCTTCGGGGACAAGCATAAATTCATGATCGGTATCATGCGATTGTGCGAGTATGGTGATATCATGACCGCTATCGAGCATGGCGTCGGTCCGGTCCAGTTCAAACCCCGCAGCGCCGTTGCCGCTAAAGCCAAAGTCACCGATGACATCGCTGTCAATGCCGTTAAACACCCAATCGAAATCCGGATCGCGGCAAACACGGTTATAAGGCATGCCGATAAATACCCCCTGCGCGGTGAAACCGACTCCGACCAATTTCTGTGGTGCCCGCCCGCTGCGGCGCCACAATCCGCCATAGGCGCCATCAAAGGCGTTGTAATATTCCCCCGGCTCAGAGGCCCAGGCGCGTATTCCGTCCTCGGCCCGACGGATTTCAAGCAGTCCCGGATCTTCGCTGTGGCGCGCAATACGCCAATAAAACCCGTTGCCACCCAGATAATGCAGTGCCCCACCCTGATCGCGGTAGGCTGTCAAAGCGTCCAATGTCTCAGCGGTGTGATATTCCGGGTGGCTGCCGGTGACCAGCGCGGCATAACCGTCGATCGTGGCGATGCCATCATTGTGCAGCTCCTCATCGGTGACGATGTCATAGTCAATCCCCTTGGCATGCAACCAAGAGATCAGATGACTGTCGGCCTGAAAGTGCCGCAATCCCGAACACTCGGCCTGACCAAAAGTCAGATAGCCAGGACGCAGGTTGAACAAAGGTCGCTTGTGCGAGGCGTGACATATCCCCGACCCGTCCCGATGGTTGTTATAGGTCGACAAACCATAGGCGCCGAAAACCGCAGGATTATTGGGATAGGCACCCCAGTCTTTGATCCGCTCAAGCCAGGACGGCTCGTAATCGGGGCGTGCGTGATTGCCATAAATGACATAGGTGAAGGTCGATACCAAAACACAAAGCTTTGCCCGGGGTTTGCCAAGCTCGGGACAGACAAAGAACGGCATCGCGTCATAGGCATCGCCACAGCTGATGCGCATCACATAGGCCCCAGACGGCAGGTTGGGCGGGATGACAAAACTAAAATCCACCTCCCAGTTGAAATCGTAAATCTCATCTTGATGAAAGGCAATCGCCGCATAGTGGTCAGGCTTGTGACGCCAGTTCATTTCGCTGGCGTCCCAGCACGCGCCGGTGACCGCGCGAGTCGGCGCATTCACTAGTGCCAGATCGGGACCTACCTGCCCCGGCACCGTCATCGCCGAGATGTTAAACGCAAAGTCCCATGCCGCGATCACTTTGTCATCGCTGCTGATTTGCGGTGCCTCAATCTTCCCGTTGAAAAAGGAAATAACCCCCTCAGGGCTCGGCGCTGCGGCAATCATCACCATACTTTGCTGGGCCAAATCAACTGCGCCGTCGCCGTCAGTCTGTGCATGCGACAGCGGTTTCAAGTCTGACAAGTCCGTAAGCGTTACCGACATCCGGCCCGACGCCTCGACCGACGCCACCACCCTCGACCAATGGCGCAGCACGGCGCCGTCCGGGGTCGAGACAGACGCCTCGCCCGCGCGGAGTGTGATCCCTCCCTTCGGGTTGAGTTCAAGCGCAAACCGCCCAAAGGCCAGAAGCGTCTGCGCCGCCTCAGTTTGCAGCGTCGGATACATCAAAACCGTAAATGCGATCATGCGCTGCGCCGTTAAGTCAAGCGGTGTATTGCTGACCAGATGCGACCCGGGGTAAAAACTCTGATGGCGGGACGGAAAGCTCTGATCGGGGAAAAACGTCTCGCAAGCGTGCTCGACAACGCCTGTACCTGCCGGATTGGGATCGGCACTGACCGAGCGGAACAACTGCGCCTGATATGGCGCGTCTGACTGACACGAAACCATAAAATCAATCTGATCCCCCGGGCGTCCCGAGAGCTTGTTACTATATCCGATCAGAGGAACTGTTTGCATCCGACACCTTTACATCAAAGGCCGGTCTGTGGCCCATCCGGCGCAGTCTGTCCTATCTCAGTGCACACCGCAAGTATTGTCATCTTTAATAAACTGTTACATTGAATAGCGCCTAGAATTGTAGACGGTGCTGTGAAACGAATTCAAAATAGTTTCAGTTTCCCTCGGTGCGCTTAAACCTATGCGGAACAAAGATACCGCCACTCGGCGAGAGCGACGTCGCGTTCCGGTCCGAAGTGTCTAACGTCAGCACCTGTGGGTCAAAACTGAGTATTTGAATAACGATGGGGTGCCTGTTAAGGGGGTCGAAATTTGTTTGTTGGTAAGAGAAAACTAATAATTGCACTCGTGACGCTTCCTATCTTGGCTGCGTGTGGGCTGGCGCCGGGGTACTGGGTTCCAGTAGAAGTTGGAGGGATTGGGTTACAAGTGCATGTTGATGGTGGAATTGCAGGTACCCTTTCTAATCCCATCGGGGGGAACAAGGGGTATGACCATAATGAGACGGCGTCTGCCGCTGTGGTGGCAGTCGAAAAGGTATCAGGGTGCAAGATCCTTACAATAGAGAACATCTGGACCCATGGATCATACGAAGCAACTTTGAACTGCTCTGCCAGCTGATTTGGTCTGACAGTGCCTACGATTTTGTACACTATGGGCTCAAAGCAGACGTCCGGAAACTTCAATAAGGTTCAGTAATCACAAGTATCTTCGGGTGGACAAATGATGGTCTGAACCATCGCTACTGTTCATTCATGGCACACAGACAACAGATTACATCGAAAAGCCGGAATTGATGGGACATGAACCAGAAGCGTTATATCTACATCCCAATCCACTATTTGCGATTTTGTTTAGGGTTTCCACGGCCGTTGATCCGGCACATGTAGCGTAAAAGAATCGCCCACTTTTAACAGCCCTTCACGCTCCACCCAAGCGGTCACACCGCGCCTACCCTTAGCCGCAGATTTCAATAGCTTGCCTTTACTTGGATAGTGTGGCTCCACCTCTTCCTTGCCGGGAAACATGCAAGGGCGGTTTTCCATATCCACGACCAACGTCGTCCCTGCGCCATTCTGCAATCGGCTTGACGGTGGGATATGCGTAAAATCCGCCAACCCAAACACCATGATGCTGGCCCCCATCCATTCCGGCTTCACACCTTCAATACCCATCTCGGCTGAAACAGCCTCCATTTCCTCGGCACTAATTATCGAAAACTGCCGCACATTTCGAATTTGCGTCCCAGACCGATACTGAGATGAAACCCGACTACACGCCGCTCGCGTCAAACCACCATGGTCTTCGCCCTCGATCCCAGCGAAGCTCGCAAACGCCTCCAAAACAGATTCAGAAGCCAACGTTTCCTCTCGGTTGCGTACAATTCCGAGATAAACAATCTCACAGGTGAAATCGGTGGGAAGCAAAGCTGGCATATTAAGGATTCTTTCGGATAAGTATTATGGTGAGTGTCGAGTCCAATTTTGCCCAACTTACAGGTCTCGGTGATGGATGCAAGGATTGCCCAAACTACCGAAAACAGCCGTCTCTGAAGGAAAAGTCGAATGTCGTGTTTGGCTCTAAGCATTCGCAACAAACTCGTTTCACTATAGTCCAGCTTGCGTTTTCGTACTTCCCACCCTGCTCGATAACCCAGTTGATATATGCGATCTCGATCCCGGTTACACATTCCACTGTTGTTTTTTCCATTTAAATTTCTCCGCCGGTGTTGTCAGATAAACTTGACGGTTTCGTGGCTGATCTCTATTTTTGGTAAATGACAACACGTTCACCTTTCAAATACTTCAAAACATCGCCCGAAATTATACGCTTGGCGGTAATGTATTATGTTCGCTATCCACTCAGTTTTCGCCAGGTTGAAGATATCTTGCATGAGCGTGGGATTGATCTTTGCCACGAAACTGTACGGTTCTGGGTGAACCGATTTGGCGTACAGTTTGCCAAGGAAATTCGAAAGAGGAGGGCGGGGCGTCACTCAAATTGGCAGTGGCATCTGGATGAGGTCTTTGTCAAAATCAATGGTGAACGCTTTTACCTGTGGCGGGCGGTTGATCACGAAGGCGAAGTTCTTGAATGTTATGTTTCAAAACGACGTAACAAAGCTGCGGCTAAGAAGTTCCTCATAAAAACAATGCGAAAGCATGGACCGCCTAAGATTATCATCACGGATAAGTTGCCGTCCTATAGAGCCGCATTTCATGAAATTGGCGTTGCAGATCGACAGCTTTGTGGCGGTAGATCCAACAACAGATGTGAAAATTCGCATCTACCATTTCGAAGGCGAGAAAGGGCAATGCAGAAGTTTCGAAGTCCTGCATCCCTGCAAGTATTTACTTCAATTCATGGACAAATATATAATCACTTCAATCACCAAAGGCATTTAC
>SWCD01006199.1_pt1 | contig 19057 bp, 16 predicted proteins | sample 4693011 | NCBI WGS metagenome assembly SWCD01 (sample SAMN10267278, study PRJNA491770) | bioreactor metagenome | isolation source: DHS bioreactor inoculated with marine | place: Japan: Omine Ridge, Nankai Trough | reverse complement strand
GCCACACAGTTTTAAAAATAGTGAAATCATAAAAAGAACTTGAAATTATTATTGAAATGTCAATAAAATATAAGTTAGCGTGCTTTTATACATGCTGATTTAGAAAATATAAGAATGATGGACAAAAAAAAATATTACCAGATCGAAAACAGGGAGTGGCTGGATTCACTTCAATATATTATTGAAAACGAGGGTCCTGATCGTGTCAATGACTTGCTTGGCCGTTTACAGGCCAAAGCGATGAAACATGGTATAAGGTTCAGTTGCCCAGGCAATACGCCTTATATCAACTCCATCGCACCCTCCTCAGAAGTGCCTTTTCCTGGAAGCCAGGAGATTGAACGAAAAATAAAGAGCCTGGTGCGTTGGAATGCCATGGCCATGGTTGTCCGAGCCAATTTAGAATCAGACGGTATTGGCGGACATATATCCACCTACGCTTCTGCTGCCACATTACTTGAAATAGGATTTAACCACTTTTTTCGTGGTGAAACCGAAGATCAGGAAGCGGATATGATCTATTTTCAGGGTCATGCTTCACCAGGTATTTATGCACGTTCCTTTCTGGAAGGAAGATTAACAGAAAAAGACCTGATTAATTTTCGCCAGGAACTCAGGAAAGACGGTGGATTACCTTCCTATCCCCACCCGCGGCTGATGCCTGATTATTGGCAGTTTCCAACCGTTTCAATGGGATTGGGACCTTTAAACGCCATCTACCAGGCGCGTTTTAATAAATATTTGGAGGACCGTGGTTTAAAAGAAATTTCGGACCAGAAAGTTTGGGCTTTTACCGGTGATGGTGAGATGGACGAACCCGAATCTCTCGGGGCTATTACTGTGGCCAGTCGCGAGGAACTTGATAATTTGGTTTTTGTGGTAAACTGCAACCTGCAACGCCTCGATGGCCCGGTTCGTGGAAACGGTAAAATAATCCAGGAACTGGAAGCCGCTTTCAAAGGTGCAGGTTGGCGGGTGATTAAAGTGATATGGGGGAAAGATTGGGATCCGTTGCTCGAAAAAGACAAAGATGGTGAACTGATCAAAGTGATGGAAGAAACCCCCGACGGACAATACCAAAAATATGTCGTTACCGATGGTAATTATATTCGGAAAGATTTTTTCGGCCGTAGTGATGAATTATTAAAGATGGTTGAAAACTATTCGGACGAACAACTTCATAAACTCAGGAGGGGTGGCCATGATCCGGTGAAAGTTTACAATGCTTATAAAGAAGCGGTCGCACATAAAGGCTCCCCGGTGGTTATTCTGGCACAAACCATAAAAGGGTATGGCTTAGGTGAAGCAGGAGAAGGGAGGAATATAACGCACCAGCAAAAAAAACTAAACCATGAAGAGTTGCTCCATTTCAGAAGTCGTTTTGGCATTCCTCTATCTGATGAAGAAGCTCGTAAAGCACCATTTTACAAGCCTTCGGATAATAGTGAAGAAATGAAATACCTGATGAAACGCAGGGAGGCACTTGGAGGATTCCAGCCATTCCGGAATCAGGAAGCTGAGCCAATCACAATGCCTGATGATAAAGTATTCGAGGAGTTACTGGAAGGTTCGGGCGACCGCGAATACGCTACTACCATGGCCATAGTTCAGCTTATGGGTAAAATGATGCGGGATAAAAATATGGGCAAACGCATTGTTCCCATTGTCCCCGACGAATCACGGACATTTGGTATGGATGCTTTATTCCGTCAATTCGGAATTTATGCGCATAAGGGCCAGATATATGAACCTGTTGACCGGGACAGCTTCCTGTATTATAAAGAAGCAAAAGATGGTGCTATCCTGGAAGAAGGCATTACAGAAGCTGGGTGTATGGCCTCATTTACAGCAGCAGGCACATCCTATTCAACCCATAAGATCAATATGATCCCGTTCTTTATATATTACTCTATGTTTGGTTTTCAACGGGTTGGTGATTTTATCTGGGCTGCTGCTGATGCGCGTGCACGTGGATTTCTGATTGGAGGTACTTCCGGCAGAACAACCCTGGCAGGTGAAGGATTGCAGCATCAGGATGGGCACAGCCAGCTCATTGCCATGTCTATTCCCAGTCTCAGGGCATACGATCCAGCTTTTGCGTATGAAGTAGCTGTTATTGTGAAAGAGGGGATGAAGCGCATGTTTATTAACCAGGAAGACCTGATGTATTACATTACCGTGCTCAATGAAAAATATTTGATGCCGCCTATGCCAAAAGGTAAAGGTATTGAAGAAGGCATCCTGAAAGGCATGTACAAATACCGGAAAACAAAAAAACAAAAAGGTGAAAAAGTCCATCTTATGGGTAGTGGTGCCATTTTGAACGAGGCACTTAAAGCGGCAGAAATTCTTGAAAAGGATTACAATGTTAAAGCAGATGTATGGAGTGTTACCAGCTATAAAGCACTTTATGATAATGCCCGCGAAACGGATCGACATAACAGGTTGAATCCTGATAAGAAAACACAAAGAACATATATTGAAAGTTGTTTTGATGGCGACGAAGGACTTTGCGTCGCTGCACACGACTATGTTAAAGCGATTCCAATGACAGTTTGCAGGTGGTTCCCGGGTGTCCTCACCGTTTTGGGAACGGATGGTTTCGGCAGAAGTGACAACCGGAAGGCATTACGGGAGTATTTTGAAGTAAACGACCGATATATTGCCTATACCGCACTTCACAGCCTTTACCTGCATAACAAAGTGGATAAGAAAACGGTTGTGAAAGCGGCCAAAGATCTACTGATCGATAGTAAAAAAGCAAATCCAACAGAAGTTTAAAAGACAGACCATGATAAAAGAAATTAAATTACCTGAAATTGCTGATAACATTGATGTGGCAACGGTTGTCAGTATCCATGTATCTGTGGGCGATACCGTTTTGCAGGATGAGTCGATCGCTGAAATGGAAAGCGACAAGGCCGTTTTCGATCTGCCAACAGATACGCCAGGAACTATTAAAGAAATAAAAGTAAAGGAAGGCGATGAAGTAAAGGTAGGGCAGGTGGTACTGACGGTTGATACGGGTGATGGTGGTGAAGAGAAAGAGGAGAAGGGTGAGGAGAAGTCTGAGACAGAGGAGAAGGATGAGGTTAAGGCCGAGGTAAAGGAAAAGATTGAGGTTGAGGAGAAGGCTAAGGATAAGGAAAAAGAGGTTGAGGCTGAAGAAGAGGAAGAAGATAAAGAAGAAGAGCGGAAAAGCAGCAAAAAAGAGGTTGCGGCTTCTCCTTCTGTAAGACGACTTGCCCGTGAGTTGGGCGTTGAAATTCACAAAGTAGAAGGAACAGGGCCTTACAACCGGATTTCATCCGAGGATGTAAAAGCCCATGCAAAATCCATCATTCAGCAATCGGGAGATAAAGTCACCGTAAAAGATGATTATGAACTACCCGATTTTTCAAAATATGGCGATATAGAACGACAGCCAATGGATAAGATCAGGAAAATAACAGCGGAAAATATGACTGCTTCCTGGCAAACCATACCCCATGTATTCCAGTTTGATAAAGCGGATGTAACCAATTTGGAAACTTTCAGGAAAAAGTATGAGAAAGTTGTAGAGAAAGAAGGCGGCAAATTGACAGTTACAGCGATTTTATTAAAAATAACAGCCAAAGCACTTGAAAAATTCCCGAAGTTCAATGCATCCCTCGATTTCAATAATAAAGAAATTATCTACAAAAAATACATCCACATGGGTGTTGCTGTCGATACGGAACGCGGACTGCTGGTGCCGGTAATCAGAGATGTGAATAAAAAGACCATCACTGAATTATCTGTCGAACTAGGAGAAATGGCCGAAAAAGCCCGCAATAAAAAGATCATGCCCGATGAATTGCAGGGCGGTAATTTTGCAATTTCTAACCTGGGAGGTATTGGCGGAACCGGTTTTACACCTATTGTTTACCGACCCAATGTGGCCATATTGGGCGTTTCCAGGTCAAGTACCGAGCCTGTATTCATCAACGGGGAATTTAAACCCCGGATGATGCTTCCGTTATCGCTTTCATACGATCACCGACTGATTGACGGTGCCGAAGCGGCACGTTTTTTAAGGTGGATATGCGAAGCCCTCGAAAATTCATTAATAACCATGTTTTAAAATTAGCATCATGGCAAAGAAACAGGATAAAACAGAAGTTGTGATCATCGGAGCAGGTCCGGGAGGATATGCTGCTGCCTTTCATGCTGCCGACCTGGGCAGAGAAGTAACATTGATCGATCCGAAAGAGAATCCCGGTGGCGTATGTTTATATCATGGATGTATTCCCACCAAAGCACTGTTGCATGTGGCTTCGGTGAAAGAAGATGCTTTCCATGCAAAAGAATGGGGAATGGATTTTAAAAGTGTTTCCATCGATATGAAGAAAGTTCGTGAGTGGAAGGAAAAAGTGGTCAAACAGCTTACCGGAGGATTGGGGCAGCTCAGCAAATCAAGAAAGATTAATTACGTTCAGGGGAAAGCCAAATTTAATAACGAAACCAGCCTGACCATTGAAAAAAATGATGGAGATAGTTATCAGTTGGATTTCAAACATGCCATTATTGCAACAGGAGCAAGAGCTGCCTCACTTCCCGGTATCGATTTTGATCATGAGCGTGTTTTAAATGCTGAATCGGCCCTGGAAATGAATGATATGCTCGGCAACTTGCTGGTAGTGGGTGCCGGTTACATCGGCTTGGAAATGAGTGTTATTTTTCATGCCCTGGGCACAAATGTTTCCATAATTGAATTAACATCAGGCATCATGCCGGGATTGGATCAGGACCTGGCCAATGTCTTTAAAAAATCCAGAACGGACCTAATGGAACGCATCCGTTTCGAAACCAAAGTTACATCCGTTAAAAAATCAGGAAAAAAACTCAAAGTTACTTTTGAAGATAAAAATGGTAAAAGTGAAACAGCGACCTTTGATAAAATGCTGGTTTCGATCGGGGAGAAACCCAATACGGAAAACCTTGGATTGAAAGAAGCAGGCATTGAGATCGACCAGAAGAACTTTATCAAAGTAAACGAATTCAGGCAAACCAATAAAAAACACATTTATGCTATAGGTGATGTAGCCGGGCAACCATTGCTGGCTCATAAAGCATCACATGAAGGAAGGGTAGCTGCCGAACATATCTCGGGCGAAAAAACGGCCTATGAACCCAAGGCTATTCCGGGTATTGTGTTCACTGAACCTGAGCTTGCCTGGGTTGGACTTACTGAAAAAGAAGCAAAAGAACAAGACCGGAAAGTGGTAGTAACTAAATTCCCCTGGAGCGCTTCAGGAAGGGCAACTACGCTGGGTGAAAATATTGGACTCACAAAATTGATCATCGATCCTGAAACAGAACGTCTGTTGGGAGCAGGTTTTGCTGGCAAAGGTGCAGGTAGCCTAGTGCCGGAAGCCACACTGGCCATTGAAATGGGAGCTGTAGCGAAGGATCTTGAGTTGACCATTCATCCGCACCCAACACTTTCTGAAACGATCATGGAAGCAGCTGAAATGTTCTACGGGCAGGCAACTCACAGTTATAAAAGGAAGAGATGATGTTAACGGAAATACCTATTGACAGTCGAATATGTTTCGGACACTGTTAAAAGGGGCTTATATTTTAATTTTTAATTACTTTTTGTTCAGTCATTATTTTAAGTAACAGCATCCATTTCATTAGTAAACGATTCAAATTCTTTGCTGATGACAATTTGTCTCATTCGTTCAATCGTAATAAAGATATCAGAAAATGAAGTGTATAATGGGGTAATTCCTATCCGTATATTATCCGGACTCCTGAAATCAGGAATAATTTTATTTGTTTCATTCTTAGGATTAATCAGCGCTTTGCATATTCTATAAGCCTCGGGATGTTGCAGTGAAATATGGGATCCTCTGTTTTTGGAACTCTTGGGAGATCCAAGAAAAAAGCCTAATGGCATCAAAACATTCTCAAATAAAAAAATTAGGTATTCGGAAAGTAAAATGCTTTTTTTACGAACTTGTTCCATACCGGCAGAAATCACTATATCTAATCCAGGTTCAATGGCTTCCAGCGATAATATGGGAGGGGTCCCCACCAGGAATTTTTTAATACCTTCCGCTGGTTGGTATTGGAGTTCAAATGCGAAGGGATCAATTTCTCCAAACCACCCCCAAATAGGAGGTGTAAGTTGATCCTGCAATTCTTTTTTAACATATAAGTAGGCAGAAGACCCTGGTCCTCCATTTAAATACTTATACGTACAACCAATCGCTAGGTCAACATTGTTTTTGTTTAATTCAACAATTACCGCACCGGCAGCATGACTTAAATCCCACATTATAAGGGCTCCCTTTTGGTGCACAAGTTCTGTAAAGGCTCTCATGTCATACATATAAGCACTCTTAAAAGCTACATGAGAAAGCACAACAAGAGCCGTATTTTCATCAATAGTTTTTTCCAGTGTATGCATGTCAATCGTTAAACCGTCTTTCGACTGCGCGAGTTCCAGCTTGTAATCCGGTCCTAATTGATCAATAATTCCCTGGAGAACATATAAATCGGTCGGGAAGTTAAGATCATCACTTACTATTTTTGTTTTGCCCGGTTGACTTTTTACAGCAGCAAATGCCAGTTTATAAAGATTTATAGAAGTCGAATCACAAATGACAACTTCTTCCTCACTTGCCCCAATGATTTGAGCCAGTTTTTTACTCGCATTTTTTGAAGCTTCGTACCAGCCTTCGTTCCAACTTCTGATAAGGCGTGTTCCCCATTGATAATCGGTCGTATATTGTATCTTTTCACGGGTCTTTTTGGGCAATCGACCAAGTGAATTACCATCAAGGTAAATGGTGTCAGATTCCGGTATGTAAAATTGTTTTCTATAACTCTTCAACGGATCTTGTTCATCCATTTGCCGGGCAAACTCAATTTTGGCTTCAAAATGATCTTCCGTCATTCTTTTTTCTTTGATTGGTTTTGTATGATTTCAAGTGCAATCGGGTAGATCAGTGCCACCCATTCAGTATACATTTTTCCTGAAGGGTGCAACCCATCGCCAGCAGTCAGGTCTGGGTCATATGCTGCTTTTCTGGAGATGGGAGTGATATCTATATATTTAACTGACATATTCATTGTTTCTTCGTAATTAATGCGGTTAAAAGCATCAATTTCTGCTGATATTTTTTCAGGGTTCATTTCTTGTGCAAAAGGGGTTACCCCATAATCCGGTATGGAAACAACGATCACATGGGTTGCTTTATCATCAGCGAAGGCGATAGCCATGTGTAAAAGCTCCCTGAATTCAGTCCTGTAAGTAGCAGTGTCTTGTTTGCGGTATTGATTGTTCACTCCAATTAACAGGCTTACCAAATCATAGGTCCCTTGCGGATTTTGCAGCTCAATGCCCCTAATCAATTGCCGGGTAGTCCAGCCGGTTTGGGCAATGATTTCTGCTCCGGATATATTAATTCCGGCTTCAGAAAGTGAATCGGAAAGTTGCACAGGCCAACGCTGATTCAAATTCACTGCATGACCTATGGTATATGAATCTCCAAGGGCAAGAAACCGGATGTCACCCACGAGGGTCGAATCCGATTCTGTATGATTATTCGCATTTGTCAAAGTTGTTTCGCTTTTACTGCATGCACTGAAAAACAAAGCTACAAAAACAACTATAAAAATACTTCTCATCTTTTTTAAGAAAAGGGTTTATTGAATGATTACTTTTTTGGAAACAGTTCCTTTATCGGTGTGTAAAATTAGGAAATATAATCCACGAGGTAGACCATTTATATTCATTTTATAAGTTTTAGCATTGAACTCAATACTGCTCAAAGTTTGCCCGGAACTGTTGTTTAATCTCACGGAATTTATATGATGATCGGAGCGAATATTTAAAAATTCCGAAGCCGGATTTGGATATACGAGTGTATGAATATTCAACCTTTCTTCAATGGTTGTAATTAAAACCTCAACTTCAACTTCACCGGAAGGGTCAGATTCACCTAAATCATAAACTGCCGTCAAGTAATAAGTATGAAAGCCAGGTTGGAAATTACCGTTATGTGTGTAAAGCGTTTCTTCAACAAAAGCAATTACCTCAAACGGGTTATTATCGTATTTATAATAGATATTATAGCCAAGCATTTCTGCTGCGGGAGGCACATTGGGTGCGTTCCAACTGAGCATCATACCTTCGTCAAGAATTTCAGCAGCTACATTGACTGGCGGAGGTGTTAAATTTTCTTTTACCAGAAAAATAGTTCCTACCTGAGGGTGGGGCTCAGGATCATCCCAGAAATTATAGTGCATTTCGAGTGTATCGTTAGTAAAATACACCACATCATAAAAAAAATGCTGGTAGAAATATTGCCCGACATAAACTGTTTGAAGATACCACCAATGCATACGGTTGGTTTCAGCATCATATTCACATTCCTGTGTATTGGGATAAATAGTAGGCATAAGATGTCCCGATGTTTCGGTGTAGAAGCCATTTTCAAAAATTGTCATTGTCATCGGATCATTATATCCACCAAAGCTTTCGCTGCTAATATAGCCATGCCAGGTGCCAATAAAATCATCAAATGTGTATTCTTGCGCAAATAATGGGTTCTGAATGATTGAAATTAAGAATAGGGTTAAAATGTAAATCGTCTTTTTCATTCTTTAAAAGTTGTTTATGTTAAATAGCCGTCAAAAATATAAACTTTATTTAAAACCATTCTTAATAATATAATTTTGTATTAGGAATAGATTCAAACAATTACAGTTATATATGCTGGACTAATAGGAATGGTTGCCTGACAAAGAAGAAAAAAGTGAAAATAACAACAATAAATAAAGGTTATTAGTCCTTTTGATCTATTTGCATGTAGCTTGGGAATGTTCCTAAGTTTTAATAGGCCTATAAACTGTCAATATACGCTTCTGATGCTACAAGTAAATTGTTGATATGTTTTTTAGTGATGGTGGCTGGTTCGTACATAATTTCAAAATCCCACGATTTTTTACTCTCGGGACTGATCAGTTGATAAAAATTAGCAAACCAAGCATCAATTTCTGATTTATAATTATCTACCAGTTCTAAAAATCTGCCATCACCGTATACATTTCCAATGGGGTCTATCCGGCTCTCGAAAATATACAGGAATTTAACAATCAGATCGCGGAACGGAGTCAAATCCTGGGTTGTTTTGCCATCTCTGAGTTGATTTTCAATTTTAGAAATTTCCATGAATAAGAAAATTTGTTCATCAATCAGTTTATCAACAACTCTGAATACCTGTTCTTTTATAATTTCTTTTCGTCTTTCAATACGCTCTCTAACGATTTCTTTTTGCCTTTCTTCACTTTCCCTTCTGCTAGAATTGACGGAGTTCCATATAAAAGCGATAGCTGCTGCGATAACTGATAGGGCCGTTGCAACATCCAGCCCGATAGATAAATTGTCGAATAACATAATAATTGGTTTTATAGGTTATACAAAGAAAGTTGAAATTACACATTTTGGTTTAAATCATCCGAGATTTTCATTTTTCTGTTAACTTTACCCATCTAGCTTTTATCAATAAAAACGAAGCATAATGAAACCACTAAACCGGAGAAAATTTATTCGCAGAAGCATATCTGTCGGGGGTATATCTATCGGCTTGTCACTAATGCCTAAAATTATGTGGGCAAATTTGTTGAGTACTGAAAGTGACATTTATACGATCACGTCTGAAAATCCGAAAGAATCCATTCCGAAATTGATCGAATCTTTAGGCGGCATTGAATCTTTTGTTAAGCCCGGAAATTCAGTTGGATTCCTGGTCAATAGCCCATGGGTGCACAAAGGGTTTTATACCAATCCTGATATTGTTTTAGTTGTAATGAAGATGTTTAAGGATGCTGGTGCGAAGGAGATTATTTGCTATAAGCCTGTGAGAGAGGGGTATTGGGAAGAAAGTCAGTATTATGAAGAAATGAAACCCTTGATTGATGAAATCGTTTATGGGGATGAAAGGGTAGAAATTGACATAAAGGGCGGTAAAGAAATGCAATCGGCAGAGATTTTCAAGGTATTTATGGAATCGGATGTTTTTATTAATGTGCCCGTTGCCAAACATCATAACGGAACCATTTATTCCGGGATATTAAAAAACCTGATGGGTGTTTCTTCGCGTGATACCAATCGGCATATGCATTCACCGGATGGCGAATATACATACAGTAAAACGGTGTATCTGTCAACCTGCATTGCCGATCTGAACTTGATCAGGAAACCGGACTTTTCAATTATTGATGCAGGGGTTTGCGCTATTAATAACGGACCCCGTGGACCCGGTGAAACAACTTCTCCGGGGCTAATTCTTGCAGGTACAGATCCCCTTGCCATGGACGTTTATGCGTCATCACTACTCGGAATGGTACCCGATGATATTTATACTTTTACAGCGGCTAAAGAACTTGGGTTGGGAAACATTGATGTGGATGCCAAACAAGTGATAAACTTGTAAATTGGTCTTTATCATTATCATTATAAGTTTTTCTTAAAGTTTTCGACCATCATTTATCGCAATAATTTAATGCTATTGTTGTTATTAAAGTCAAATTGAACAACTGTGCGGAATACAATTCTATTGATATTAATAATTTCTCTTTTTCTTGGGCTTGCAGCCTGTAAAAAGAATGAACCGGATGCTGTTGAAGTAATTAAAACAGGCAACACGGCACCTGAATTTACCCTACCCGATGTGGATGAAAACAACAGGTCACTTTCTGATTATAAAGGAAAACTGGTGTTGGTTGAATTCTGGGCATCGTGGTGTTCCTATTGTAAAGAAGAAAACCCTGTTTTGGTGATGTTGCACAATGCATATAAGCATAAGGACTTCGAAATACTTGCCGTTTCTTTAGATACCCAAAAAAATAAGTGGATGGAAGGCATTGTCAACGAAAACCTGACCTTTGATCATGTGTGTGATTTTAAGGGGTTTGATTCGCCGGTTGCCAATTTATATGAAGTAGGAAATATACCGCAGATGTTCCTGATAGACGAAAATGGTATCATCATTCTTATTACCAATAATGCTTACGATGTAGCTACCTTAGTGGAACAACATTATTAGTCATTTCTTGTTTTAATCCTGTTTTCATGCCAGGCTTTGTTATTTTTGTGACTTATGAATAATCGGGATACGATATTTTTGGCACCTTTCCAGGGCATTACCGGGGTCGTTTTCAGAGATATTTATACAGAGTACTTTAAGGGAGTTGATAAACTTTTTACGCCTTTTTTTACCGGTATTTACAAGGAGAAAAACCTCACCACCCGTTCAGATCAATTAAACATAGTCAGTCATCATAATGTACCATTGGTACCTCAGATATTGAGTAAAGATGCCGACGAAATGGTACGCTTTGCAAATTTTTGTGCCGAAAAGAGCTTTAAAGAGATCAACTGGAATTTAGGATGTCCGTATCCGCGCGTGGCCAATAAAAAAAGAGGATCAGGTATGTTACCACACCCGGAAATGGTCTCTGAGATACTATCAAAAATACAGGATAATATACCCATTAATCTTTCTGTTAAATGCAGGTTGGGATATTATGCCCCTGATGAAATATTTGATCTGATACCCGTCTTTAACCATTTTAAAATTTCTGAATTGATCATCCATGCCCGTATTGGTAAGCAGCTATATAAAGGCGATGTAGATATTGTAACTTTCAACAAATGCATCGATTTGTGCGAAATGCCTTTGGTTTATAATGGCGATATTTTTTCTGTTAACGATCTTGATAAAATCAAATTTCAATTTTCCGGATTGAATACTTGGATGATCGGTAGGGGCTTGCTTATTGATCCTTTCATGCCAGGAGACATAAAAGGCATAGAAATTCCTTTTGAGGGTCGAAAGGTAATGATTGATAAGTTTGTAACTGATTTATACCTTGCATATCGCAAGAAAATGAATGACCGATTGCAGGCAATTAATGTTATGAAAGAACTCTGGGGTTTCCTGTGTTATGGATTCGATCAACCTGAAAAGGTCTTTAATAGAATTAAAAAATGTAAATCGTTTGATGCCTATGAACAGGGGGTTTCAGATGTTTTTAAAAATCATGTCTGGATGGGATCAGAGGCTAAACAATATTCACAATTATAAATTATTTAACTCCTCTTATCCTGATAACTGATGCTTCTCCCTGGTGATAACTTCCCTCGTTAAGCACGGTGTTCAATGCATTGATTTCAAATTGGCGTGGAAGACTATATTCTTCTTTAAGTTCCATTTCAGAAAATAGCAAATCAATGCTTTTTGGACCACCACTTGGCTTATTGATTTGTACTTTCGAGAAACCTTCAACTATTAAGGTGCCACCGGGTTTTAGCCATTCAACCACTTTCCGGTGATATTTTTTACGATCATCAGGATGCACATGAATAAAAAATAGCCCGATACAATCGAAGAAATCAGGCTTGAACGTCACATCATCGAAGGAGGTAACTTTATACTGGATTGAAACCCCTCTATCTTTGGCTAGTTTATCAGCTTTATGTTGGGCTTCAGCACTATAATCAAAAGCATACACATCCCAGTCCTGTTCGGCGGCATACACTGCATTTCGGCCCTCACCTTCGGCAGGAAGTAATATTTTGCCTGCCTTAAGGTTGCTTAATTCGTATTTAAAAAATGCATTTGGCAATGTGCCATACACGTAATTTTTCTTGGCATATCGTTCATCCCAGAATTCTTTCATAAGGCATGCATTGTTCTAATTATAATTTCTTGTATGGATTTCTCTTTAAGCCGCTACAATATGCAAAATTAAACAGATATGGTGGCCGTCAAATAAAACAATATGAAATGACATTTGAAAGAATTCGCCGTATACACCATAGTTAGCCTGTTTACCGACTAAACCACGCTACTCACCGATTTTTTATTTACATTCGTGGCACGCCAATGTAGATTTGCATTGTAAATCACGTAAAGTGTACTAAAATGGAACAAAATAAAAAATCGTTAGATGGAAAACTGGTGGCTGCCATCATCATGATAGCTGCTGGAGCTTTGTTAATGTTGAATACATTCAATATTGTTCACATGCCACTGTGGCATTATATTTTAAACTGGAAAACAATTATAATTGGTGTTGGCTTGGTGCTATTAGCGTCGCAAAATCATAGGGTAACCGGATATATTTTGATAGGCTTGGGTCTTGTTTTCTGGGTACCAAGTTTTCTGGGTACCGATATCAGGTTCCATCAGGTATTCTGGCCCATAATTCTGATCGCAATAGGCCTGATTATAATCAGTCGTAGAGGAAAACACGGCGGCGTGGGCAACAAGCAAACTCGCGATGAAGATGGCTCTATTTCAACTGACTATTTAAATGACATTGCCATATTTGGTGGTGGCGTGCTTAGGGTTGAATCTCAAAACTTTAAAGGAGGCACTTTAACCGCCATTTTTGGTGGTCGGGATCTTGACCTTAAAACAGCAAAAATAACTTCTGAAGGTGCCATTATTGATGTATTCACACTGTTTGGAGGTACTAAACTAGTTGTACCAGATGACTGGCAGGTAAAATCAGATGCGCTTTCACTGTTCGGTGGATTTACTGACAAACGGCACATTAGACCTGATGAAGTAAAAGAAAATAAAGTATTACTGTTAAAAGGTGTCGTGATGTTTGGTGGCATTGAAGTAAAAAGTTTTTAACATGCATATTAGCGGATCGCTGGTTCCGTTCAATTAATGAAGCATTATGCATAATCCATTATCGAAAAAACGAACTTATATCCTCACTTTCTTTGTGGCATGGATTATCATTTTTGCAATTCATACACTTGTAGTTAATTTTTTTTATCAAATTGATGGCGGCATCAGCCTGGCGGATGCGGCCATATTTAATTTTAGTTTTGCCATAATTGGTTATAATTTATGGTACGTGATCAGGTTTAACCTGCGCGAGAATCAATCGACTTTTGATCTGATAATGAACCACCTGATTGTGGCAGTGGTTATTATTGCCATTTGGATCACCGGAGCTTATTTCGGTTTAAAAAGTCTCTATAGCGATAACGTGTCCTACATTCAATTCTTAAATGACAGTTTGCCGTGGCGGGTAATTCTGGGTATTTTCTTCTACCTGTTCTTCATCATGTTTTACTATGTTATTATGTATTACGAAGACTTGCAGGAGAAGCTGAGTGTACAGGCAGAACTTCAAAACCTGGTAAAAGAGGCTGAATTAAATGCATTAAAGTCGCAGATAAATCCCCATTTTTTATTCAATAGTTTAAATTCGATCAGTTCGCTTACCATTACCAATCCCGAAGATGCCCAGGAGATGGTGATCAAACTTTCTGATTTTCTGAGGTATTCATTAAGTCATGATAAGAATGAAAAAGCCAGCTTAAGGCAGGAATTTGAAAACCTCAAACGTTACCTGGATATTGAGAAAGTACGTTTTGGTAAACGCTTGAATTTCGTGTCGAAAGTAACGGATGATTGCCTGGATTTTGAAATACCCAATATGATCCTGCAGCCTCTAATTGAGAATTCAATTAAGCATGGTGTTTACAATAGTACAGATGAGGTGCTGGTTGAAGTATCTTGCCGATCGAATGAGCATTATTTTTATATCGAAATCAGCAATGATTACGACCCTGAAGCCGTTAAAAAGAAAGGGCAGGGTATAGGTTTGTCAAATATCAGGAAACGCTTGCAATTAATTTATCAGCGACAGGATTTACTTGAAATTGAGGCTGAAAAAATGGTGTTCAGGGCCATTCTGAAAATTCCAAAAAACAATTAATATGAATAAACTACGTGCCATAATTGTGGAAGATGAAAAGCCAGCACGTGAGCTGGTAAAAGCATTTTTAAAAAATCATGAAAATATTGAACTAGTTTGCGAATGTGATAACGGTTTTGATGGTGTAAAAGCCATCAATGAAATGAAACCCGACCTTGTGTTTCTCGACATTCAGATGCCTAAACTTACAGGTTTTGAAATGATCGAATTGTTGGATGATGTGCCCGATGTGATTTTTACAACCGCCTTCGATCAATATGCGATTAAGGCCTTTGAACTAAGTGCAGTGGATTATTTAATGAAACCATTCTCAAAACAACGTTTTTCCGAAGCCATTGACAAAGTGTATCAAAGGTTAAATCAGCAAAGTGAAAAGTCCAAGATAAAAGAATTTGCAAACCAGGTAAAAGAGGACACTGAAGAAATTGAACGCATTTTTGTAAAAACCGGCAGTAAAATAGATGTGGTGCCTGTGCCAGAAATCGTCCGAATTGAATCGGAAGATGATTACGTGGAAATTTTTACAGCCAAAGGTAAATTCCTGAAAAAGGAAACCATGAATTACCTTGAAAAAGTATTGCCCAAGGATACATTTGTAAGGGTACATCGCTCGAGTATTATCAATTTGAACAACATTCAGAAAATTGAAAAGTACGGAAAAGATAGTTCGATGGTGATATTAAAGGATGGAAGCCGTGTAAATGTGAGCAAATCCCGCATAAAAGATCTTAAAAATCAATTAGGATTCTAAATTATTCGTATTTGAGAGTTGCAGCTGGGGAACGCCTTACCACGTAAAATGACCGGATGAGCACGGTAAGAAAGGCGATTAACAAGGCTGAAAAAATACCAATTAGGAAATACCAGACATTCATACGAATATGGTAAGCAAAGCTATTCAGCCACATATCCATCAAGTAAAAAACAAGGGGCGAAACTAGTAAACCGGCCAGGAGCACAAGCCATAAATAATCTTTGGCAAGAAGTGTAATAATTTGTGTTTTGGTGCCTCCCAGTATTTTCCGGATGCTAATCTCTTTGGTTCGCTGCTCTATTAAAAAAGATGACAGCCCATACAATCCCAAACTGGATATAAATATAACGAACACGGAAAAATAAATAAATAATGAAAGCATTTTCTTATCACGTCCATAGAGGCTCTCCAGTTTCTCATCCAGAAATGTATAATGCAAATACTGCCCTTCATTATATTGTTTCCAGGTGTTATTGATGTGTTCAATAGCTTTACTTCTATGAGCATCATTTGTTTTTAGCATCACATAACGGTGCCCTGAATAATGTATAAAAACCAAAGGTTCCACATTCCGGTGTAAGGAAGAAAAATTGAAATTGTTAACCACACCAATAATTTTACCGCCACGGGTTTGCGGGATAGTAAGTTGTGATCCTACGGGATTATCCAGATTTAGAAATTCAACGGCTGCTTCGTTGACTATATAATAAATGCCTGAATCGTTTTCAGGCAATTCGGAAAAGGAATCCCCTTGCAGCAAAGCAATATCAAGTAGGTTGAAAAAGTTAGTGTCTATAACAAATACATTTAAACTTATTAATGAGGCTTGCGTTGTATCACCTACATAAAAAATTCTTCTGCCGGCGGTGTATCCCGGTACACTTCCTGATGGGGATAGTTTTTCAATGGAAGGATGATCTTTTAATGCTGCTAAAAAATTACCCGATCTTGTCAAATATGAAGTATCCTGTGGTACATTAATCACGATCACATTTTCCTTATCAAAGCCCAGGTGTTGGTTATCGATAAAAACAATTTGCCTAGCAACTATTAAGGTTGAAATAATCATTCCGATGGCCACAAAAAATTGTAGTGTTACAAGAAATTTCCTGAGCCTTCCACCTGAAATAAGCTGCTTTCCATCACTACCAATAAGAATATTGCTGCCCTTCAGCACACTCACTGGTCTGAATGCCGATAGGATAAATGCCGGGAAGCTGCCACTGATAATAGAAAGCACAAAAACAGTAATAATCAACAGGATGCCAAAAAATATTCCATCTCTTGTGAATAAACTACCCACTAAGGTTAATTCTTTGCCCACCAGTGTATTGAATTGAGGCATTAGTAGTTCCACTAAGGCTAGCGCCAGAAAAAATGCGATGAATGTAAGTATAAGAGATTCAGCAATATACTGAATTGTCAATTGTTTTTTATAGGCGCCAAGTACTTTACGAACCCCAATTTCTTTGGCTCTTTTAAGTGACCGGGCTGTAGCCAGGTTGATGTAATTGATTGAGGCTGTTAACAGTATAAAGGCCGCTATAATACCAAAAATATATAGGTATGAGCTGTCGATATTGCTTGGGCTGTCATAAAGAAGTGTAGTGTTATAATGTACATCCATAATTGGTTCCAGCTTGTAATGGCTGTATCCTTCAACCTGCAGCTTATTATCGGCTATATATTCAGCCATTTTCTGATTAAAATCTTCATTAAATCTTTGTTCAAATCCAATGGGGTCAGCTGTATCGACAATTTTAATATAGGTATTACAATTTATCCAGAACCAGTTTTCATTTAACATGGACAAGTCGCTTTCTGGCAATGAATTTACTGAAACAATGGCATCAAAATTCAGGTGGCTAGGGCGATCTTTTTTTTCATATACGCCAGTAACCGTATATTCTCGGACATGGGTTTTTAAATGCTTACCTAATGCCCGTTCATCACCAAAAATCATTTGCGCCACATCGGTTGAAATAACAATAGTAAAAGGCTCTGATAAAGATTGTTCGGGGGAGCCTTCTGTAAATTGGTAATCAAATATTTTAAATACATTCGAGTTGCCTAGGGTAATATCGGGGACCTCAAAAACCTCTTCGTTATATACCAATGATGAGACATCATTTATATCTGAAGGGTCTGTATAAAACAAGTTTGTGGAAAAGCGTATTTCAGGGTAGCTTTCAAACTCACCGGCTAGCCTGAAAGGAGTAAGTGCCGCGCTGTCAATATTACCGTCCAAATTGAACTTTGAAGTGACCCTGTATATTTGATCTTTATCTGTCCAGTGCCTATCGTATCTTATTTCACTTTGAACATATAAATAGATGAAAACAAAAACTGCAATGCCGATGGCAAGGCCAGTCACATTCAGCACCGTGTAACTTCGTTGCCGGATCAGTATTCTAAACCCTATTTTAAAGTAATTGGCTATCAATGCAGTGTGTTTATATCAAGCGTGAAAGATTTTCATTGATAATCTGTCCATCAAATAAGTGCACAGTTCTTCTGCTGTAAGAAGCATCTCTTTGCGAATGTGTGACCATTAAAATAGTGGTACCGTCTTTATTCAGCTCTCCAAGCAGGTTCATTACTTCTTCTCCATGCATTGAATCGAGATTGCCGGTAGGCTCATCAGCAAGTAATAAACGTGGCTCAGCAACTACTGCTCTCGCTACAGCTACTCTTTGTTGCTGTCCGCCGGATAATTGTACAGGAAATAGTTTTTTTCGATGACTTATTTCCAGCCGCTCAGCAATTTCCTCAACTCTTTTCTTCCTGTCAGCTTTTTTCCAGCCAAGGTAAAACAACGGAAGTTCAATATTTTCAAGAACGGTCAGTTCGTCAATCAAATTAAAATTCTGAAATACAAAGCCGATGTGCTTTTTTCGGAGTTCGGTTTTTTGCTTTTCATTTAATGAAAAAATATCATTACCTAAAAAAGAATAGGTTCCGTTATTAGCATCATCAATCATTCCTATGATATTAAGTAATGTGGTTTTACCGCAGCCCGAAGGTCCCATAACAGCAACAAAATCACCTTCATCAACCTTAAAATTAATATTCTTAAGTGCGTTAGTTTCAACACCTTCCGACTGGTAAACCCGGTTTAAATTATTAATAGCGATCATTATGTACGTTTACGGCTAATTTTTTCAAAAACAACTTTTTGCAATATTAACATTTTAAAACTATGTGCCGAATAATCAGCGCGTTTCAAAATTTTGTTAAAGGACAAGGTTGCTTTATTTACATCTCTTAACAAACTTTAACGAAATATGTGCCAAACCTCACAACCCTTTGCGTGACAGCATTTACATAAATAATTTTCAACAATGTGTAACTTATTGTGTCCGAATTCGTCCATATTTTTGTACATACCTGAACATTATATATTAATTTTACTACACCAATTATTCTTGTTTTACAAAATCAATTCATTATGAGTAAAATAAAAGCCCGGATTTTAATCGTTGATGATGATATCGATATCTTATTGGCGGCTAAAATGTTTCT
>SWCD01011476.1_pt1 | contig 19078 bp, 14 predicted proteins | sample 4693011 | NCBI WGS metagenome assembly SWCD01 (sample SAMN10267278, study PRJNA491770) | bioreactor metagenome | isolation source: DHS bioreactor inoculated with marine | place: Japan: Omine Ridge, Nankai Trough | reverse complement strand
TGCTTTTGTACGAGAGGGTATTGCCACAGACCATGCAATCCTGCTCAAGTTTTTCCTGAGAGTCCTCTTGGCTGCAACAAGCTTCAGCTGGTTGATCATCACAGCAGCCTGCCTTCTCCGGCGGCGTTACACAGCATGAATCGCCTAAACTCGCCAGTGGCTGAGGCGAGCAGCAGGAGGAAACCATTTCCATATTTACTACCTCACCAGACCCATCGACGATAAAAACCGAATCGCCCAAAGCCTGGGCATCAGACAGCGAAAGCCGTGTCCGTTTGCCTTTCAATAGCAGGTGGCCGCTTTCGGTGTGGCAAGCAGCAAAGGGCCCTCGATAAATAACCTCTAGCTCTTGAGCTGCCGCCGGTTTCCAGGCCCGGAAGGTCAGGGAGTAAAATTGGGCCTCCTCCACCTTGCGGTATGGAAAACGTTTGATTAACTCCATGGCTGTGAAGCCAGAGGCGCGCAACATGGCAATCAGGTCTTCCTGAAGCATGGCACCGCCCAGGCACTCACCGCGAAACTGTTCGTCATTCTTTATCGAGGTGGGAATGGGCTCATCCGTGACAATATCAGAAACCACCAGCCTGCCGCCTGGCTTTAAAACACGGATCACCTCTTGGAAGGTCTGGCGCTTATCCGGGCTGAGGTTAATTACGCAGTTTGAGATCACCACATCGGCACAGCTATCAGGCAGGGGAATCTCCTCTAAAAAACCTTTCTTAAACTGAACATTGGCATAGCCCAGCTTTGCTGCCACCTCATCAACAGAAGCACGGGCCAGTTCCAGCATGGCATCAGTCATGTCGATGCCGAAAACCTGGCCATCTTCACCAACCTTTTCGGCGGCCATGAAACATTCCACGCCGCTGCCGCTGCCCAAATCAACCAAGGTTTCTCCACTGGCCGGGTTAGCATCCTGCACCGGACTACCACAGCCATAGGAACGCTTCTTGGCAACTTCAGGGATAAAATCAGCATCGGCCTGACCATCGGCAAAAGGATTTACAATATCCTCATTGGCTGCTTGGGCCGCCTGGCCGTAAAACTCGCGCACAGAGGCGTGGCCATCAGCCAGGGCCACAACGCAGTTGCAATGGGTGAGAGTAACTGACTTGCCTTCCGGGCAGTCGTAACGTACATCGCCCATCTTCAGGGCCAATTCAGGGCGCAGTGGGTCAGGATAGGATTTAGCCTGTTGTTCAATAAGCCATAAAGCCACACCGTTATAAAGTTCGACATAGGGGTCGTGGCCACTGAACTTGCCAGCAGTGAGATAGGAATGGTCAATATCACCACCGCCTATCAGAAATTTTAGGGGGTTGCCATCGTAACCTGAACCCTGCAGGGTGGCTTGGCGCACGGTCTCCAGAACCGGGCTTGTCCGCCACACCTCTTCCAGACCCTGCTTGAGTGTGCCGCAATCAAGCTCGGGAACGGCGACCAGGGCTGGGGACGGATAGATATGACCATTCGGGCCAATAGCCATCGATTCCCAGCCAGCATTGCTCAAATCAAAACGGGTGCCTGGGGTGGCAAACACCTGGGTGCGTAATGTTTCGATATTGTCGATAGTCACCCCAAGGTCTTGAGCGAGCTCTTGGGCTGTAATGAGTTGAGGAAGAATTTCACCAGGGGCGACATGCTGCTCTTCGCTGCCTTTACCACGCTGAAAATGCCAGAGGAAATGAACGGAATTGCCGCGCTTGGCAGCCAAGCGGACAATTTCCACCATGTCTACCACGTTGTCTCGGCATACCGCCATGGAGATGGTGGCAGAAAATCCAGCCTCTGCAAGTTTGTCTAAGTTTTTTAATAGCCATTTGAAAGCACCCTTGCCGCGAATTTTGTCATGGCTCTCCTGCAGGCCATCGACACTAATCTGAAAATGGAGACGAGCAGGGTCTACATCTGCAAGTTCTGCCAAATGCTTTTCAAGGAGCAAGCCGTTGGTAAGTACCACCACATGGTTGTCTTGGTCGGATAAGATGTTTTTGATGATCTTGCTGAAGTCGGGGTAAATAAAGGGCTCGCCGCCTGTGAAGAAAAAAAGCCGGCATCCTAAAGAACGGGCCTGGCTTATGGCATTTTCAAGTTCTTCTGGTGACAAGCTCTCACGGCAGGATGGCCCTGATGCAAAGAGGCAATGTTCACAGCTCAGGTTGCAATGGTTGGTTATGTGGAACCAGCACTCCTTCAAGCCTTCCATCTTAATGTGCCCGCTTCTGCCCTTGTACGGTAAGGAAGCAGGTCTACTGATCTGTGAGTAAAGAGAGTGCTCGGCCAGGTTCTGGGGCGGATTATCAGCGAGAAGATGGTCAATAATGGCTTCAGCCTGGGAAGTTGGCACCAGCCAGTCAGGCTTATCCGGAAGAACATAGATTGGAGTGGACGAAGTTTCGAGGCGCTGCCAATGTGGAAGAGAAGTCATAAACTTTATAGTTTTGAAATGAGACACAGAGACAAAATGTTCATAAAATAACAAGTTTTGTATTCTCCGGTCGCTGTGATTAGTTAATTTTTATAGTTATATCGCAACAGAGAGCAAGAACAAGGTTTTTATTCCTTAATAAATAAGAGGCTGAATATATTGCTTCGGTGGTTTATGTAGTTACCCTTCGACAGGCTCAGGGGCCGATCCCAGAGCCTGTCGAAGGGTCTTTATCTTCTATCACTGCCATGGTATGGTGCCCGCTCAAAAAAATAGAGGATAACCATGCGTTCATATGACAGAAATAATAACGAGTTGCGGCCAGTCAGTGTCGAGAGGGGCTTTCAACCCGGTGCCGATGCCTCGATACTTATCAAGATGGGCAATACCCATGTGAGCTGTGCAGTCACCATAGAGGAGAGTGTGCCGCCTTTTCTGCGTGATACCGGTAAAGGCTGGATCACTGCCGAATACGGAATGTTGCCCTGTTCGACTAACAGCCGGATGCAGCGCGAGGCAGCCCGCGGACGATCTGGGCGTACCTATGAGATTCAACGACTCATTGGTCGCTCCCTGCGAATGATGGTGGATCTTGATACCATTGGTGAGCGAACCCTGCGCGTTGACTGTGACGTGATCAATGCCGATGGCGGCACTCGCACTGCCTCGATTACAGGCGCAGCACTGGCCATGAAAGATGCCTTTGCCAAGCTTGAGGCAGCCGGCACCCTTGCCATGCCTGAACTGACTCCCGTGGCAGCTATAAGCGTTGGTGTTGTGGAAGGAGAGGCCAGGTTGGATCTTGATTATGTTGAGGATTCCAGTGCCGAGGCGGATGCAAATTTCGTGATGACCGGCGATGGCCGGATTATTGAAGCCCAGTCAACAGCTGAAGGTCAGCCCTTCAGCCGAGCCCAGTTTGACCAACTCCTTGATTTGGCAGAAAAAGGGGTGGCCGAGCTGCTCGAGCTTTGGCAGCAATAAGAAACCAAATACTCCTCTGTCATTCCCGCGCAGGCGGGAATTCAGGAAGTAAGATAAAGTCTCTAGATTCGCGCCTGCGCGGGAATGACTTAAATGACTGGATCGCTAAATTTAATCGTTTATCAACATAAAACATGTCAGCCTTTACCCTCCATTCCACCTCCACCCAATGCCCGGCCCGCCGGGGTGAGGTGAAAACCGTCCACGGCACCTTTCAGACCCCGATTTTTATGCCGGTGGGTACCCAGGCCACGGTAAAGGCAGTGACTCCCGAAGACCTTCAGACCCTGGAGGCCCAGATTATTCTGGCCAACACCTACCATCTTTTTCTTCGGCCCGGACATGAGTTGATCCGTGAGTTCGGTGGCCTGCATACATTCATGAACTGGCACGGTCCTATTCTCACTGATAGCGGCGGTTTTCAGATTTTTAGCCTCAAAGATCTTGCCAAAATCACTGAGGAGGGAGCCACCTTCAAGTCCCATATCGACGGCTCTAAACAGTTTCTCAGCCCTGAAGACGCCGTGGCCGTGCAAGAGGCACTTGGCTCCGATATCATGATGGTGCTTGATACCTGTATTCCTTATCCGGCCACGGAAAAGGAAACAATCGATGCCACCAAGCTTACCAGCCGTTGGGCCAAGCGCTGTCGCGATGAGCAGAACAGGGAAACGGGCCAGCTCCTCTTTGGTATCGTGCAGGGCGGTATGTATCCCAAACTGCGGGAAATGGCAGTGGATGAGTTATTAGAGATAGGTTTTGACGGCTATGCCTTGGGTGGTTTGTCCGTGGGCGAGCCGCGGGATCAGATGTACGACCTCACCGAGCATGGTGCCGCTCTTTTACCCCATGATCATGCCAAGTATGTGATGGGGGTAGGAACTCCGGAAGATTTGGTTGAATGCGTGTATCGTGGTGTTGACATGTTTGACTGCGTGATGCCCACCCGCAATGCCAGAAATGGTATGCTCTTTACTTCTACGGGCAGGGTTGTTATTAAAAACGCCCGCTATCAGCGCGATCAGCGGCCAGTGGATGAAAATTGTACGTGCTATACTTGCCGTAATTATTCCCGGGCTTACCTGCGTCACCTCTATACAAGTAGAGAAATTTTAGCATCCCATCTAAATACCGTGCATAATCTCCATTATTTTGTAAATCTGATGACGGAAATCAGAAAGAGCATTGACGAAGATCGTTTTGTGGAGTTCAGAAAAGAATTTTATGCCCTGCGGGCAGAGTAAAGTTTTAAGTATAAATAAAATGTTGAAAATTCACGTCGCTTTGACGCAATTGTAATTTGGAGGAAAACTTATGACTACCTTAGCATACGCTGCAGATGCAGTCCCTGCCGGAGGCCCCAGCACCTTGGCCAGTTTTGTGCCGATGATTCTTATTTTCGTCGTGTTCTATTTTTTGCTTATTCGCCCCCAGCAGAGAAAGGCCCGCGAGCAGCAGAATTTTTTAGGAAATCTTAAAAAAGGCGACGAGGTTGTAACCTCCGGCGGTATTTATGGCAAGATTACCGGCCTCACCGATACTGTGGTTACCCTGGAAATCGCTGATGCTCTGAGGATTAAGGTTTCCCGGTCAGCAATCTCCATGTCTGCTGATGCTGCCCAGAATCCTGCTGCTTGTAAAGCAAGTGGTTGAGGGGCCAAAAAGTAAGATCGCCGGGTGCGATTAAAATTGAAAAGGCCCGCTGACTGAATGTCAGCGGGCCTTTTTTTGTGCTCCTTGGTCATGGAGGAGGATTTGTTGACTCATCCTGTTAAGAGCTTTGTTACTTTTCGCCCGCTTTGCTGGCTGCTTGCCGACACCAAAAAGTAACGCAGCCAGTGGCAATGGGCGAAAAGGGCACCCCAACAGCCTTGGCCTGACGGCGCCGCTCGTCTTCCACCGTGAAAAGGGAATTGTAAAAACTCGCTCCACTCAGACAGTTTACAATTCTTTTTCTTTTCACGGCTCCAGCTCGCTCAGGGCTGAATGGGGAAAATAAAAAAAGTTACCGCACTCGGCGTACTAGGCCATACTGCTGCCAAGCAATATCCTTGTCTGTTGCAACCTTAACGGTGAGGCCGGGATTGGCCTGTTCGAGGGGGCTGTCATCCAGAGTATGGACTTCTTTGACGGTGAAGGGGATATTCTCCAGGCCTGGCCCCATGTATTCAAGCTCATCACCTGGCCTGATTACGTTGCGGACCTCCATCAATACCGGATCGCCTTCTTCAGCAATGATGGCCGCCGGGACATAATCCTGGGTGACCTTGGGGCCGGTGTACAACATATTGCTGGCGTCCACCGAGCCATCGAAGAAATTTTCTGAATAACCCCTGGAGCCTAGTTTGAGCACCTCGGTCATAAATTCCGGTGGCATGACGATGTTGGCATTTGGATCTGCGATCAGGGCCTCGGCAATATAATCAAGGGCAGCGCGGTAGATTCTGATGATCCCGCCTGCATAATAGATACCTTTCATCCGGCCTTCAATTTTTACGGAATCAACTCCGGCGCCAGCAAGTTCAGGCAGGCGGTTAATCAGGCAGAGATCTTTAGAGTTGAAAATATAGACGCCGCGCTCGTCCTCAACCACGGGGAAGTACTCACCGGGTCTCTTTTCCTCTTCAAGTCGATAATTGTAGCGGCAGGGGTGGGCGCAGGTTCCTTGATTGGCGTCGCGGCCTGTGAGGTAATGGCTGAGCATGCAGCGCCCGGAGTAGGAGATACACAGTGCGCCATGGACAAAGACTTCTACCTTGGCGGTTAAAACCTCTTTGATCTCTGTGATTTCAGCCAGAGAAAGCTCTCGTGCCAGGTTAACACGGCTCGCCCCCATCTCCTGCCAGAAGAGGGCTGTTTCCTTATTGGTGATATTGGCCTGGGTGGAGATGTGAATCTTCATCTCCGGCACAACTTCTCTTGCCATTCGGAAGATACCAGGGTCAGAGATAATCAGGGCATCCACACCCATATCGTTAAGTTCGCGGAGGTAGGCCGGCAGCGCGGCAAAATCACGATTATGGGCCATGATATTGACGGTGACAAAGACCCGCACATTGCGGTTATGGGCAAAGGCAACGGCTTCGGCCAGCTCTTTGTTGTCGAAATTGACAGCCTTGGCGCGGAGGCCAAAGGCCTTGCCGCCTAAATAGACAGCATCGGCGCCATAGTGAATGGCGGTTTTTAGTTTTTCAAGGCTACCGGCTGGGGCCAATAGCTCTGGGACGGTTATCATGCTGATTTTTCCAGTTCATTATCCGGCTGCATTCGTAGTAAAGGTCGAAAAAACTTGTCAATACGCTGGGGCAGCCGATTTGTTTTAGAGCAAACTTAAATCATAAATCTTAAAACCGAAATCTTAATCTCTTAACACCGGAAGTCAAATACAGTACAGTCTTTGTCATGATGAGTGATTTCCAAGACATAGCCGTAATCGGTGCCGGAAGCTGGGGTACAGCCTTAGCCAAACTGCTCAGCGACAAGGGGCACCGGGTTGCCCTGTGGGGTCATGATGAAGACCATGTTGATGCGGTTCAGGCAGAGCGGCAAAACAAAAAATACCTGCCCGGCTTTGATTTGGCGGACACCCTCACAGCCAGCCATGACCTGGAAAAGACTGTTCGAGGCAAAAAAGTAATTCTCATGGTGGTACCTTCCCACGTCAGCCGCGGGGTGTTCTGCCGTGTACTTGCTGAAATGACTGAAGAGGCCATCATCATCTCAGCCACCAAGGGTATTGAAAATGATTCTCTTCTTACCATGACCCAGGTAATGGCTGAAGAGCTTACAAAGGCTGGCAAAAAAGCCAAACTTGGTGTTCTTGCCGGTCCCTCCTTTGCCAAAGAGGTTGCCCAGCGTATCCCCACCGCTGTCAGTGTTGCCTGTCAGGACGATAGTACTGCAAAGACTATCCAGCAGATTTTTTACACTGACCGTTTCCGGGTCTATACCTCCACGGATCTTATTGGCCTTGAACTTGGCGGCGCCCTCAAAAATCCCATTGCCATTGCCGCAGGTATCTGCGATGGCGCGGGCTACGGTACCAATACCCGGGCAGCCCTTATTACCCGGGGATTGGCAGAGATCACCCGCCTTGGTGTCAAAATGGGGGCTTCGCCCTTGACCTTTGCCGGACTTGGTGGCTTGGGTGATTTGGTTCTTACCTGTACCGGCGATCTGTCTCGTAATCGCACTGTGGGCGTTAAGCTCGGTCAGGGCCAGACCTTGAAAGCCATTCTGGCTGAAATGGAGATGGTGGCCGAAGGTGTGAAGACCACCCGATCGGCCTGGGACTTGGCCAACCGTGAAGGCGTTGAGATGCCCATTTTAGAACAGATGTATAAGGTTTTGTATGAAGACAAACCCTGCGACCAGGCAGTTCATGATTTACTTACCCGAGACCAAAAGGGTGAGGACGAGTTCAATGCTGCCTTAAGCTGAATTGGTTTTTGGGCCGGGATTTTTGCCACGGAATCCACGGAAGGCTCAGAAAGCAAGAGCTGTTTTTCCGTTGGTTCCGTGGCAAAAAAAATAACTGCATATCAAGAAGCAAAAAACATGATCAAACTGACCCAGACCGTTAAAGCCTCTGGCTGAGCGGCCAAAATAAGTCCGGGGGACCTGGACAATATTCTCTGTGGCCTTGATATGCCCACAGATCCTAATCTCATTGTCGGAGCCAGCGGCTATGACGACGCCGGGGTCTATCGTTTAAACGACGATACCGCTCTCATCCAGACCGTAGATTTTTTCACACCCATTGTTGATGATCCCTACCATTTCGGCCAGATAGCAGCGGCTAATTCGCTAAGCGATATCTATGCCATGGGCGGCAAGCCCATTTTGGCTATGAACATTGTTTGTTTTCCAATTAACGATATGAATAAGGATATCCTCAAGGATATTCTGGCTGGCGGCCTTGATAAGATTAAAGAGGCAGGTGCCTTGCTTGTTGGTGGTCACTCTGTGGAGGATGATGAGACAAAATATGGTCTCTCTGTTACCGGAACAGTCCATCCCGATCAGGTTTTGCTTAACTCCGGTGCCCAGGTTGGCGATCACCTCTTGCTTACCAAACCCATTGGCACCGGTATTTTGTCTACCGCCATCAAGGGCGGGCTGGCTGATAACAAGCTAGAGGCTGAGATCACTCGGTGTATGGCCTGTCTCAATAAGGATGGTGGCGAGGCCATGGCTGGTTTGGCCCATGGGGCCACTGATATAACGGGTTTCGGTCTTTTGGGCCATGCTCAGGAGATGGCTGCGGCCAGCAAGGTTGCTATCCGTCTTGATGTGTCGGCTATCCCTCTTCTGCCCCAGGCCTTGGATTTTGCCAATATGGGTATTATCCCGGAAGGTGGGCATAAGAATTTAAAATTTTACAAAAAATGTCTGACAAGCTCGTTTCCCGAGGGAGATGCCATGGAGCTGATTTTGGCTGATCCCCAGACGTCCGGCGGCTTGCTTATTTCTGCTCCGAAAAAGAATATTCTGGAAATACAAAAGAAGATGGCAGCAAGCTCTTACCCTTATGAAACAGCGGTGATGGGTGAAGTTGTTGCAGGCGAACCAGGCACCATCACTATCTAGCCTGTTCTAAAAATAGAGCGCACAAAAAAGCCGGGACAGCTTAAGCTGCCCCGGCTTTTATTATTTTGAACTCCAGAAATCCTAAGCAACAATCACCTTAATCAACGCATCAAGAAACAAAGCCCGGCCAATCACAAAGAGGATAATGGCAAGGATGGCGGCAATGGGTACAGTGATGAACCAGGAACCAAAGATGTTGCGGGTAACCTCCCGGTCAATACCGCCAAAACCGCGGGCCAAGCCAATACCCATGATGGCTCCCACCAGGGTATGGGTGGTGGAAACTGGGAGGGCCATGCGGGTGCAGACCAGTACGGTGGCAGTGGCGGCGATATCTGCTGCCACGCCGCGTGAAGGAGTGATTTCGGTAATCTTCGTACCCACTGTGGTCATGACTTTATGGCCATAGCTGGCAAGGCCAAGGACAATACCACCACCGCCCAGGCAGAGAACCCAGGTGGGAACTCCCACCTTCATGGCTACGTCACCGGTCTGAAGAATATTGACGATGGCGGCAAAAGGCCCTACGGCATTGGCCACATCATTGGCGCCATGGGCAAAGGCCACAGAGCAGGAGCTGATAATAACCAAGGGTACAAAGACAGACTCCACCGCCTCAAGCTGCTCAGAGATCGATAAGTCCTTTTTGTCCTGGAGCTTGGCCTTGACATAAAAACGTGAACAAATTGCAGCGACAAAGGCCATACCAATGGCCAGCATAAAAGTCATATCGTCAGTGAGCCAGGGGATATTGCCGATGACATGCTTGAGGCCCTTGTATACGGTGGCCAGGGTAACAACAAAGAAAAGGAGGAAAACGATTGCCGGGGTGTAGATAATGGCAGCCCGGGCTGGCCGGGTGCGACCCAGGATATGTCGGGAGATAAATTTAAAGAGAATAAAGGCACAGATGCCGCCGACCACAGGCGAGATAAACCAGGAGGCAACAATCTGACTCATCTTTGTCCAGTTTACAGCCTGAACACCGGCAGCAACGATACCAAAACCAGCCACAGCACCGACAATGGAATGGGTGGTGGAGACCGGCATGCCGATTATTGTTGCCACATTTAGCCAAATAGCAGCGCAGAGCAGGGCGGCAGCCATACCAATGACAATGATGGCAGCGGCTTCGCCTTCGCGCAGGCCGGGCATGTTGACAATCATTGAGGGATCAACAATCCCCTTTCGGACGGTATTGGTAACATGAGAGCCCACCAGCACGGCACCGGCAAATTCACAGATACCTGCCAGAATAACGGCCTGCTTGATGCTGAGCGCTTTAGAGCCCACGGCATCGGCCATGGAGTTGGCCACATCATTGGCACCAATGTTCCAGGCCATGTACACGCCGATAAGCGCTGTAATTCCTATAATGAAAACTGTTATATCCATATATAATCAGGGGCCGAACTATTCTCTCCCAAGAAGCTCAACCCTCCCCCCTTCTAAAATTAAAACAGATTGTAATTGCAGTAGACACTTCTATTTATGAAGCATGGCTCTTAGGTAATCACCGGCATTTTCAGCCTCATTGGCAATGGCGGAGAGTTTGAGGAGTATCTTTTCATAGAACATGATGTCGATGGTGCTCACCTCATTTTCCAACTCGTAAATGGCTTTGGAAAGTTTACGGCCCAGCTTGTCTGCCTTCCACTCTTCCTCGCCAAGATTATTGATGAATTCAAGAACCATCCGCGCCTCAGCCCCTGAAAAGGAAACTTCAGCCAGGTTTTTAAACTCTACGGCGGCGGTGAGCAGGGTGCCGCTGACCTGGAAGATCTGGATGACAAATTCCATAAATTTTTCATGGAGATCAGGGTGCAGTTTGGTCTTGCGTATCGTCAGAATGACAGAGACATCTTCGGCATAATCAGCCATTTTTTCCTGGCATTGCAAAAAGCCGTCAAGCTCTTCGCGGTTGACTGGCAGAAAATAACGCCGCGGCAGGTGGTCGCGAATATCATGCTTGAGCTGGTCAGCCTCATACTCGGTTTTTGACACCCGGTATTGAAGCTCTTCCATCCACTCCCAATCTTCGGCAATAAGGGCCTCTATCATGGGTTTTACAAGCTCAACACACTCGTGCACCTTGCGGGCATGGTCTACAAGATGACCAATGGGGGAGTTCCCCAGCAAGTCTCCAATAATTGTCATGAGCACACTCCTAAATTGTAATGGCCGGTGATACCGGTAAACGGCGCAACACTACTTCAGCTTTGGTGCAAAGTCAATGTTGCTCCGCCAGCATGTAACTTATTGAACAAAGGGCTTTTCTGTATAAAAAATTGTCAAAAGGCGAAAAAATATATCGCGAGAATACGTGGTTTTAATGGTAGCATAACAGGGCTTAAAAAGGGTAGAAGGTTTGTAAATAGTCCTTTTCTTTTTAACTGTAAAAATAATTCGAAGTCATTATGAAAAGCTCCCAGTCTTCATGCCCAACATTTGCAGGGTGTTTACAAATTGATGTTACCGCGCAGCCAAAGGAGAATCTTAAGCAGGTGGTTGAGGGGCTCGCTCGCCTGGCTCCACCACCGGGCGCTCTCATTGTTTTGCCGGAACTCTGGTTGCATGGTTTTGAATATGACAACCTTCAAGAGCAAGTCAGCCAAACAGCCCATGTCCTCGGCCAGTTACGAGATTTAGCGACGGAGTATGGTATTGTCCTGGCCGGTTCTTTGCCGGAGGCAGAGCAGGATCAAATTTTCAACACCATCTTTATCATTAATGAAGATGGTGTTGTGGGGCGCTACCGCAAGCAGCATCTTTTTAACCCCATGCAGGAAGATAGTCATTTTGATCCGGCAGACAGCCTGGAAAACGGTCTGTGTGAGGATGCTCGGCTGGGTGGTTTGGTCTGCTATGACCTGCGATTCCCGGAGCTGGCGCGTGTGCAGGTCCAGCAGGGCGCCGAAATTCTTGTTGTTTGCGGGCAATGGCCCCAGGCCCGGATCAGCCATTGGCGCCTTCTCTTACAGGCCCGGGCTGTGGAAAACCAGGTTTTTGTGGTGGCCTGTAATAGAGTAGGGACAAGTGGTGACATTAGTTTTGGCGGCCATTCAATGATTATCGCCCCGGACGGAGTTATCCTCGGAGAGGCTGGTGCTGACGCCGATGCTATCGGCGCTGACTTGCCTGTGGAAATGCCTGGCAAGGTTCGCAGTCGTTTTAACAGCGCAGCACCTCGGCCTTGGCGTCTGGCTGATAAAAATAAGCTCACCGATTTAACCGCATTAACCAAGACGGTGAGTATCTATAAAGAATGCGGTCAGAAGGTGGTGTTTACTAACGGCTGTTTTGATATTCTCCACGAAGGCCATGTCACCTACCTGGAGGCGGCCCGTAAGCAGGGCGACCGCCTTATTGTCGGGCTTAACAGCGACTCATCCATCCAGGCGATTAAGGGGCCCAATAGACCGGTCAACAAGGAGTCGAGCCGGGCCAGGCTTCTTGCCGCTTTAGGTTGCGTTGACCATATTGTCGTTTTCTCTGATGATACACCTTTAGAACTGATCACCACCTTGATGCCTGATGTTCTGGTGAAAGGAGCGGATTGGCCCATTGATCAGATTGTTGGCGCCAAGGAGGTACAGGCTGCCGGGGGTGAGGTCAAAACCATCGAATTTGTCGGTGATTTCTCAACCACAGGTCTCATTGAAAAAATTCGAGATAAATAGACGGTTTCCCAGCGTTTTTTTATCAGCTGTGTCCCTTTTAACTCTTTGAAATCGAAGCTTTTTTTAAATTTTTAAAAAAAATGACTTTCCTGTCTTGATTTTTTAAATCGCTATCCCTATTGTATCGCCTCATGCAGGGTAAAAAGGCGGAGTAACCCGGTCTTTTCCTTGCTTTTTTTTGTGCGGAAGGCTGGCCAACCCATCCCATACGGCCAGCATATTTTTGCTTTAATTTTCTCTATCTAACAACTCTTATATGGAGGCAGTACATGAAGATTCGTCCTTTAAACGATCGCATTCTTGTTAAACGTATGGCTAGCGAAGAAATGAGTGCTGGCGGTATTATCATCCCTGACAGCGCCAAGGAAAAGCCTGCTGAGGGTGAAGTCGTAGCTGTAGGTCCAGGCAAGCTCAATGACAACGGTGAGCGAGTAGCCATGGATGTGAAGGTTGGCGACGCAGTTCTGTTTTCCAAGTATGGCGGAACCGACATCAAGCTTGATGGCGAGGATTACCTGATCATGCGTGAAGACGATATTCTTGGCGTGGTTGAATAAGGCCTGCGTCTTACTTGATCAAACCTTCTGACTTTCATTAAAAAATCCTCAGAAATCGGCTAGTTGCTACTGGCCGATCTATGAAAAAGGAGAAAACAATACAATGGCTAAAGAAATTAAATACAGTGTCAAAGGGCGGGAAGAGATTCTTAACGGCGTCAATGCCCTGGCTGATGCCGTAAAAGTTACCCTCGGTCCCAAGGGCCGTAATGTCCTCATTGAAAAATCATTCGGCGCACCGGTTATCACCAAGGACGGTGTGACCGTTGCCAAAGAGATCGAGCTTGAGAACAAGTTCGAAAACATGGGCGCTCAGATGGTTAAAGAGGTTGCCTCTAAGACCTCTGACGTTGCCGGTGACGGTACCACCACTGCTACTCTGCTGGCCCAGGCTATCTATGCCGAAGGCTCAAAGATGGTTGCTGCCGGTACCAATCCCATGGAGCTTAAGCGTGGTGTTGACAAGGCCGTTACCACCGTGGTTGAGGAGCTTGCCAAGATTGCCAAGCCCACCAAAGAGCAGAAGGAGATTGCCCAGGTAGGTACCATCTCTGCCAACAACGACACCACCATCGGTAACATCATTGCCGAGGCCATGGATAAGGTTGGTAAAGAGGGTGTTATCACCGTTGAAGAGGCCAAGTCCATGGAGACTTCTCTCGACGTAGTTGAGGGTATGCAGTTTGATCGCGGTTACCTCTCTCCTTATTTTGTAACTGACGCTGAGAAGATGGAAGTAAACATCGAAGATCCTCTGATTCTGATCAATGAGAAGAAGATTTCCAACATGAAGGATCTGCTGCCCATCCTCGAGCAGGTTGCCAAGCTTGGCAAGCCACTTTTTATCATCGCTGAAGATGTCGATGGCGAGGCCCTGGCCACCTTGGTTGTTAACAAGCTGCGCGGCACCCTGAACATCTCTGCTGTTAAGGCACCTGGTTTCGGCGATCGCCGCAAGGCCATGCTGGAAGATATTGCCATCCTCACCGGCGGTCAGGTAATCACCGAAGATCTCGGTATCAAGCTTGAAAACGTTACCCTTGAAGACCTTGGTACTGCCAAGCGTGTTGTGGTTGACAAGGATAACACCACCATCATTGATGGTGCCGGCGACAAGGACAAGCTCACCGCCCGTGTTAAGCAGATTCGGGCCCAGTCCGAAGAGTCTACCTCCGATTATGACCGTGAGAAGCTGCAGGAACGTCTGGCCAAGCTGATCGGCGGTGTAGCGGTGATCAATGTTGGTGCTGCCACCGAGGTTGAGATGAAAGAGAAGAAGGCCCGTGTTGAGGATGCCTTGAATGCTACCCGCGCCGCTGTTGAGGAAGGTATCGTTCCCGGCGGTGGAGTTGCTTATATCCGCTGCCTCAAGGCTCTTGATGCCCTTTCACTGCCCGGCGAGCAGGACCTAGGCCGTAAGATCGTCATGCGCGCCATTGAAGAGCCTGTTCGTCAGATTGCTGGCAATGCCGGCCGCGAAGGTTCCGTTATTGTCGAGCATGTTAAGGAAATGGAAGGACCAAAGGGCTTCAACGCCGATACTGAGATTTATGAAGACCTTATTGAGGCCGGTGTTATCGATCCTGCCAAAGTTACCCGTACAGCTCTCCAGAATGCAGCCTCTGTTTCCGGTCTGCTGCTCACCACTGAGTGCATGATCGCTGACAAGCCTGAAGAAGCTGGCGCTGGCGGCGGCGGTATGCCTCCAGGAATGGGTGGCATGGGCGGTATGGGCGGTATGGGCGGCATGATGTAAGCTATCCCACCTGCTCACCACAAGGGTTTGCAAGAAAATCAAACCCTTGGCCAGTAAGCTGAAAAAGGAATTCCTGCCCGTGGGCTGGGATTCCTTTTTTTTATTGACAATACGTCAAAAATTTACAATATAGTGGCTTCGTTTCGCCAAGGCGATGTAGCTCAGATGGTTAGAGCATACGGCTCATATCCGTAGTGTCCGGGGTTCAATTCCCTGCATCGCCACCAAATAACAATCCGGCTTGTTCCGGTTAGATATAAAACCCCGAGTCCTTTCAAGGATTTCGGGGTTTCTTGTTTCTGAAGTGTTCCAATAAAATCTATGACATCCCGCCATGCCTGGCGCTATCTAGGGATTTCCCCCTTTTCTAGCAAGCCATGGAGCGACCATTTTGTAGCATATGGGACATATGCCTTACATAAATGTCGCCCTGCCCATGTGTAAAATTGGCTTAACCTTCTTTTCAGTAACAAAAGTTCCCATATGTAGCAAAGGAGAAGCATTTTTGCGGTTTTAGTTTTTCCTTGGCATGCCTCTGGCAGTAACAGTTTTGAAACTGAGAGAAATAGTTGTCTTAATTACCACAAAGCCATTGGTGGCCTTAGAGATTAAATAGCCATGCCCAGACTTATTGATACAACCCTGCGAGAAGGGCAACAGACACCAGGTGTACACTTCCCTTTGGCGCTGAAGAAAGTCATTGTTTCCGGCCTTGCCAGTGCTGGAGTTGATGAAATTGAGTTGGGGATAGCCACGGCTGATAATCCTGACCTGATAGCCCTGCATAGATATGCCAGCGATCATTTTCCCCACCAATCATTCTCCCTCTGGTGTCGGTGCCGTGAGGAGGATATTCGTTTTGCTGCATCCCTTCAGCCATCTGTACTTTCTTTGTCTATACCGGCCTCCGATCTCCACCTTGCCAAGAAGTTTGGTAAGGATCGGGTCTGGGCATGCAGGCAAGTTGCAGCCTCAGTACACTTAGCCCTTTCGTTGGGTATTAAGAGGGTGTCTTTAGGCTTGGAAGATAGCAGCCGGGCTAATCGAGATTTTCTTAACCTTCTTGTACGAGTTGCCAAAGAAGCAGGGGTTTTCCGTGTACGCCTTGCTGATACTGTGGGCATAGCCGACCCTGAGATGATCGGGGAGCTTGTCAAGATTGTCGAGAAAAGCGGTCTAGAGGTGGCAGTCCATTGTCATAATGATTTTGGCATGGCCACGGCCAACACTATTGCTGCCTTCGGGGCTGGTGCAAAATGGGGGGATGTTACTGTTCTTGGTCTTGGCGAGCGGGCCGGTAATAGCAGGATTGAAGAGGTAATGGGCTATCTCAGCCTGCAAAAAGGGGTGTCCGGCTACGACATTAACGAGGTTATAAAGCTAAGCCAGAAAGTGGCTGAGCTCACCAGCCGTAAGGTACCCTCCAACCAGCCTCTGCTGGGCTCCGATATCTTTGCATGCCAGTCTGGAATCCACCAGCATGGCCTGCTTGCTGATCCGACCACCTATGAGCCTTTTGCTCCGGAACTGGTCGGTAAGAAAAGAAAGCTGCTGGTGGGAGCAACAAGCGGTCGGCACGGCCTGATGGCCACCCTTGAGCGCCTGGGACTTCCACGCCTGGAAGACCACGACCTGCATCATCTCTGGCAACGGATACGTACCAAGGCCAGCCATATGCGTCGCCCCCTCCATGATCAGGAACTCTACCAACTCGCCACCGAGGTTTAGGTAATTTTTTTCACTCAGGCTGATTTAAAAACGTAGCGAGCGAAGCTGAGACAAGGAGTAGAGGGGTTGAAGAAGCACAGCGTACAATCAGTACGTGAGCATTCTATGCCGAAATACGACGCAGTATCAGAGAGCGCAGTAGTTTTTCAACAGCCAGCTAGTAAAGTTTGCGGAAGGCCGATGCCTTAATCACCGCCACAACTTCAGCACCCTTCTTGATATCAAGCTCGCGTACCGATTCCGGTACTATCTGGGAGATCATGGTGCCGCCGTTAACGGCAAGCTCCACCCCCATCCTGTTGCCATTCCCAAAGACATCAATAACCCGGCAGGGCAAAAGATTGCGGGCACTGGTGGCCTCGGGATGCTTTTTGAACAGGGTGACATCCTTGGCCCCCAGCTCAAAAAGGTTGTCGCCAGCCGTGCCTGGCTCAGCCAGAATCAGCTCACAGCTTCCCCACCTGTAGGACCATAAGTCGCCGTGGGGTTTGGGTGATGTAAGGGTGAGGAGGTTGGCGTAGCCGCGGCTGCCTGAGACCAGATGCCGGCGGGCCAGATCCTCCACCGCTATACGCTGCTCAACCCGGCCCTCCTGAAACTCAAGAACCTCATCAGTCATCAGTCTGATTTCTTCCAGGGAGTGGCTGATAAAGAGCAAGGGAATGTCAAACTGCTCCAAGACCTTGCGTAGGTAGGGGATGATTTGAAACTTCAGCTCTTGATCAAGGCCGGTGAGCGGTTCATCCATCAGAATAAGGCGGGGGCAGGCTAGCACAGTGCGGCCTAAGGCAACACGTTGCCTCTCACCGCCGGAAAGGCGGTTTACACCACGCCCCAGCAGATGCTCAAGATTGAGGGCGTCGATAATCGCTTCCGGCGTGATTCTCCGTTGCTCCTTTGCAGTGCGCTGCCAGCCATAGAGGAGGTTACGTCGGACATCCATATGGGGAAAGAGGTGGGAATGCTGGAAAACCACACCGATACGGCGCTCCTGGGGCGAGAGGTTGATTTTGCTGTCACTGTCAAACAGAGTGGTGCCGTTGAGGCGCACCAGGCCCCTATCGGGTTTGACTAAGCCTGCCAGGATATGCATCAGAGTGGATTTGCCGCTGCCGGATGGCCCGAAAATGCCGCATTTCTCACCGCTTAGTTTGAAGGCAACCTCAAGGGAAAAATCGCCGATTCTTCTTTCTACATCCACCTCAAAGAGCATTGCCTACCTCCTTCGAAAAGACCGGGCCGAGGCCTCGCTAAAGAGCAGAACAATGAAGGAAAGGCCAATGGATACAAGGCATAGCTTCAGGGCCATGCTGTCGCCGCCTGGAGTGCTGGTGTACTCATAGATCGCCAAGGGGATGGTCTGGGTAACACCTGGGATGTTACCGGCCAGGATGATGGTGGCACCGAATTCGCCCAGGCTACGGGCAAACATCAGGGTCATACCGGCGACAATGGCCCGGCCTGATAACGGCAAAATAATGGTGATCATACTGTCCCACCAGCGGGCCCCTAAAGTACGGGCCGCCTGCAGGTAGTGCCTGTCAATTGCCTCCATGCCGATTCTGATTGAGCGTACCAAGAGCGGAAAACCAACCACACTTGAGGCGATCACTGCCCCCTTCAGGGTAAAGATGATGCGCAGGTCAAAAAAACGTAAAACCGGGCCAAGGGCGCCGGACTGGCCAAAGAGCAACAGGAGCAGATAACCGACAACCACCGGCGGTAGCACCAGAGGCAGGTTAACAATGCCCTCAAGCGCTGCCCGACCAGGAACCCTGGTGAAGACAAGCAGGTAGGCCACTCCAATGCCGAAGGGTAGCGAGAGCAGGGTGCCTGCCGTGGCCACCTTCAAAGACAGAACAATGGCCTGGATATCCTGGGGAGTAAGTGCGAACATAATCAGGGCCTCTCTGCGACTTCAAAACCGAAGCTGCTGAGGATTTTTTCTGCCTCAGCGCTTTTAAGAAAGGTGAAAAAAGCCAGAGCTTCGGCTTTGTCCGCACCTTGGGCTGTGAGGGCCATGGGGTAAGCTATCTGGTCATGAAGTGCGGTCGGTACAAGAAACAGGACTGTTGTCTGCCTGGCCAGCAGGGCATCGCTGCGGTAGACAAAGGCGCCGTCCACCTCACCACGTTCGGCGTAGATCAAGGCCTGGCGGACATCCTTGGCCATAACCAGCTTATGTGCTTTGACCATCTCGTGGTAGATGCCTGCCTCTGTCATGGCCTGGGCTGCATACTGGCCAGCCGGCACACTTCTGGGACTGCCGATGGCTATGCGCGCGCGAGTGGCAACATCACGGATGGATGTTGCCTTGGTCTGTTTTCTACCAACAAAAACCAGGGCATTATATGCC
>SWCD01010663.1_pt1 | contig 19109 bp, 15 predicted proteins | sample 4693011 | NCBI WGS metagenome assembly SWCD01 (sample SAMN10267278, study PRJNA491770) | bioreactor metagenome | isolation source: DHS bioreactor inoculated with marine | place: Japan: Omine Ridge, Nankai Trough | reverse complement strand
TTTTATACCTGAATTCCGGTGCTGATTAAGTTTGGTGCCGCACTTTTTATTGCGCCGCACAATTTGTATGCTCCGTATATGTTGAGTGCATGATTTTTTACCAGAGATGTTTTGATATCCCTGATATGCGCACTGCGCATATCGATATTTACAACCGGTTAACAGTTACGGCGAACCACGTTTAACACTACAATATCAAATACTTATATATACCTTCAGTATTCAGAACACCCTTTCCGATTGCCCGAAATTCCGACCACGGTGCATCGCTGTGTCAGAAATCATCAATTGCACATAGACACGGCATCGCCTGCAGCCTGAAATTGTTGGGATTACTGCGTTGCACAATGCAAAGTTGCGACGGAATCGCCCCACCCGGTCCATTGCCCATACACGCTCTCTCGGTTAGTCTGCCGCCATGTTTCAGAATTTTGCAGACACCAACCAGCGCCATCTCACACCAGCCCGCATTGCAGCCCTTCGATCCCGGCTGGACGTTCTGGGTATCGATGGCCTGATCATTCCGCGTGCCGATCAGTTTCAGGGCGAGTATGTCCCTGCCGGTGCAGAACGCCTGAACTGGCTGACGGGTTTTTCGGGCTCGGCCGGAAGCGCGATAGTCCTTGAATCAACAGCTGCCATCTTCATCGACGGGCGCTACACCCTGCAGGTGCGTGACCAGATCGATCTCGATCTCATCACACCGTTGCAGGTGCCTGAAGCCTCACCATACGACTGGGTGACCAAACACGTTCCCAGGGGCGGAAAACTTGGCTTTGATCCGTGGCTGCTCACCATCCGGGACGCTGAGCGGTTCGACGCGGCCTGCCGCGCGGCAGGCGCTGAACTGGTTGCGCTCGATACAAACCCGATCGACAGCATCTGGCAGGACCGGCCGGCGGTTCAGGCCAAACCGGTCGAACAGCAACCCCTGCAATTTGCAGGCACCTCCAGCGCGGATAAACTGCGCGATATTGCCAACGGCTTGCAGCAACGCGGCGCCAGTGCCTGCGTGCTCACCCAGACGGATGCGGTTGCATGGCTGTTCAATATTCGCGGTCACGACATTCCCCATACCCCTGCCGTGCTGGCATTCGCCGTTGTACATCGCGATGCCTCCGCCGATCTGTTTCTGGACCCGTCCAGAATTGACGAAGATGCCCGCGACGCGCTGAACCAGGCCAATGTCCGCCTGGTGGCGCCCGGCCTGATGATCGAGACATTGCAAACGCTCGGGTCTGCTGAAGCGGTGGTTGAACTTGATTTCGCGTGGGCAGCAGAAGCACTTCGGCGCACGCTGACGGAGTCCAGTGCGACGGTCAGCAATCACGAAAGTCCATGCACTCTGCCGCGTGCAACCAAGAACCGTGCCGAACTCGAAGGCGCACGCGCTGCTCACCTGCGCGATGGCGTGCCCATGGCACGGTTTCTGCGCTGGCTGGACGTCAATGCATCTTCTGGCCAACTGGATGAGATCTCGGCGGCTCGCAAGCTGGAAGCGCTGCGCGCGGAAACCGGCGAACTGCGTGATCTGTCATTCGACACCATTTCGGGGACCGGACCGCATGCCGCCATTCCTCACTACCGGGTGTCTGAAACCAGCAATCTGCCGATTGAGAAAGATCGTATCTACCTGGTTGATTCCGGGGCCCAGTATGTGGATGGCACAACCGATATTACCCGAACCATCATTGCAGGCTCGCCGACGCCTGAAATGATGGACCGTTTCACCCGGGTACTGAGAGGCATGATCAACCTGTCGCGTGCCAGGTTTCCAGCCGGCACCACCGGCGGACATCTCGACCCGCTGGCCCGGCTTCCCCTGTGGGAGGCGGGTCTCGACTTTGATCATGGCACCGGCCACGGCGTTGGCAGCTACCTGTCTGTGCATGAGGGCCCGCAGCGGTTTTCAAAGGCAGACCGTACAGTGCTGCAACCCGGCATGATCCTGTCCAATGAGCCGGGGTACTACAAGGCAGGCGATTACGGCATACGTATCGAGAACCTGCTCGTGGTGCACGAGGCAGCTCCCATAGAGGGCGGCGAACGGCCCATGCACTGGTTCGAAACACTGACGTTTTCGCCGATTGACCGAAATCTCGTCGAGCCATCCATCATGAGCGATGCCGAACTGGACTGGCTCAATGACTACCATTCGCAGGTCGTCAGGAAAATTTCACCACGGCTGGAAAGCGATGAGGATCAGGCCTGGCTGCAAGCAGCCTGCGCACCGATCAGCCGACAATACCAATGACAGTAATCATTACCAATGACAGTAATCATTGACCCATTTGATGGAGTCAAATCCGTTCACTCTGGCAGGCGCGATGCGGTGTATCGGGCAAGCAGCGCAACGCACCAGATGGACGGAATTGGCCCACCGAAGGCCGGTTCTTCGCGCCCGCTGGACGTCGTTATGCTTCACTTGTGGTCAACCAGACCACGGCGCGAAGCATGCCTAGCCAACAAACGTGAAAAACCGGTCAAATGAGTCCATAGTTACTGTCATTGGTATTAATCCTCGCAGCGCCACCACGCTGGCGACGCCTGCCGCCGCCGCGACAAGCAGGGGCAAGCGAAACGCGGCAATGACGGTAATGCACGCGGCTAACGTCTCTGCCAGGCCGGTTGCCAGCACCGTTGGCGCGATGACTGCCATCAACACGGCCGGCGGCAAGGCATCCATGGCAGATCGCGCCCTGCCCTTTACACCGGCAAGCCGCCCCAGCCACAGACCGGCGATGCGGGTCAGGTAGGTTGCCAGCGCCATGCCGATAATGGCCAGCGCCGTATTGGTATCCAGGCTCATGACGGCATCACTCCGTCGGTTTTCTGTTCGTCGATTTCCGCATGCAGCACTGCCGCCACGCCGACACCAGCAAACGCGCCTGCCATGATGTACCAGGCGCCGGGCACGAACAGATACACCACGGCCGACACTCCACCACTGCATGCCAGCACCACTCCGGTGCGCCAGTTACTCCAGAAACCGACCAGAATGCAGATGAACACGGCGGAAAACGCGAAGTTGAAACCATAGGCAGACGGATCGCCAAGCCCACGGCCGATAACGGCCCCCAACAGCGATGAAGACGTCCATACAAGCCACATGGAAACCCCGATGCCGAAATAATAGGCGGGCGTCAGGCTTGCTTCGCGAGCACGGCGTTCGGCAAAGGCCCAGGCTTCATCGGAGAGAAAAAACATCGCGGCATACCTGGTCGGGCCGCTGAAACCGGTCATCGACCGTCCGAGACTGGCAGTCATCAGGACGTGACGCACATTGACCACAAGGGCAGTGAACACCAGCAGGCCAAACGGAATCGGGTCAGCCCACTGGTCGATGGCGACAAACTGCAACGCGCCCGCAAAAACAGTGGCACTCATCAGCCAGACCTCAAAGGGAGACAACCCCTTTGCGACTGCCAGAGTGCCGAACAACACCGCTATGGGTGCCGTTGCAATGAGCACCGGCAAGATGGCGATTGCTCCTGCCGAGAACTCTTGTGACCTTGCGCCCATCTTGCCTATCCCAGCAATTGTCGCATGGCCACAACCGTAGCCATGGCGACGAAAATGACAACCGCCATGGGGGCTCGCAGACCAATGATAACCGCAGCAGCTCCCGCAATGGCTTCCGGGAGCCCCTGGGTGAGCGCTGCCGGTGCAGCTACAGCGGTGAGAACGGCAACAGGCATCGCTTCAAAGGCCGCAGTTGCAATCGGACCGAGTTGCACCCGCGCCATGATAACCGCACCGCCGGCCCGCATGGCGAAGGTGGCGAGTGTGACCAGCAGAATGAGCAGCATGTTGTGGGCGTCAAGCGTCATGGCGATGGCGCCTGCCTGGTCCTGCGCCAGGCCATGAATGCCGCCACCAGCACACCTGCCATCGCGCCGAGGAACACGTACAGGGCACCAAACCCGGCGAGCTTGCAGGCAATCGCCGCACTGCCGCTGGCAAGGGCAACGGGCACGGCCCCGGATCGTTTCCAGAACGGCAGTGCCAGGGCAATGAAAATGCCGACAAATGCAAAGTCCAGGCCATACCTTGCCGGGTCTTCAATAAGGTTGCCGAGCAACGCTCCAACCAGCGTGCCCAGTACCCAGATGAGATAGATCGGCACGGTGATGCCCGCAATGAACGGAAACGTCACCTGCCGTGTCAGGTGGCGCACCTCGCTCATGCCCCAGGCCGGATCAGTGAGTGTCGCGATGGTCAACCAGCGCTCAAGCACGGAAAAATGATTGATCTTGCGCCGGACAGAAGCAGCCTGTAGCGCAAACCGTACATTGATGGAAATCGCAGCCAGCATGACAAGCAGCCAGGCTTGCGGCTCATGCCAGACCTCGAATGCCAGCATCTGACCGCCGCCGGCAAACACGCCGGCGCTCATCAAGGTGGCTTCAAGAGGAGACAGACCCTGCTGCACACTTGCCGCGCCGACGATGAAAGAGAATGATATCGGTGCAACCAGTATCGGCAGTGCCAGCCTGAAGCCGTCAAAAAATTCCTGTTTTGCAGTTGTCATGAAAGTGCTTTGCAAGAAGGGCGTGAAACAACCCCGGTTTTTCATCATTCAGGTGAGTGTGCAAGTGCGAATGCTGCCGGGCTGGGTTGCGTTGCTGTTTATAGAACAGCTTGTCCGCCTGCGGCGGGCCGTTCTTGTTTCATGGTCGAACAGCTTATCCGCCTGCGGCGGGCCGTTCTCCGACCCTGCACCACCGATGTACTGTCGTCATCCCCGTGAATCCGGGGAAACCTCCACTTGACGCCCAACTCCACCTTCATCGCACATGGATCCTCGGGACAAGCCCGAGGACCCGTAGCACTGGTTGCAGTGTTGAACTCCCCTCCGAAGCACGAAGTGCTGAGGCAAGGCCGACCGGCCGTCGCACGAAGTGCGCCCGCGCGGAGCGCAGCCGTCAGGCTGCTGGCGTGAGCGGAACAAACTAATCACCAAACTCACACCCCGGTTGCCATCAGCCGCGATACATCTATCCTTGAAACCAGCAGCGAAGCTCTCCTGGATTTCCCTGCCCACACGATCTGTTTTGCTGGAGTATTTCGATGGCTCGCGATCCCCGTTATGATGTCTTGTTCGAGCCGGTGAAGATCGGTCCGGTGGTTGCAAAAAACCGTTTTTACCAGGTGCCGCACTGCACCGGAATGGGATGGCTTCGCCCCAATACCCTGGCCGCCATGCGCGGGGTAAAGGCTGAAGGCGGCTGGGGCGTGGTCAATACGGAATATTGCTCCATTCACCCGACTTCCGATGATCTGCCCTACCCTTACGCCAGCCTGTGGGATGCATCGGATGTACGCGCGCATGCCAGGATGACCACCAAGGTGCACGACCACGGAGCGCTTGCAGGCGTCGAACTGTGGCATGGCGGCAGCCGCAGCGGAAACCTGTTCTCCCGCAACGTATCGGTTGATGTCGCAAGCATGCCGTCTGCTTCAGGCGTGCCATTTCAGTCACGCGCAATGGACAGGCAGGACATTGCCGGTTTCAGACAGTGGCATCGCGATGCGGCCCTGCGGGCACGTGAGGCCGGGTTCGACATTGTTTATGTTTATGCAACCCACGGCTATCTGCTGTCGCATTTTCTGTCGCCGCTGACCAATCATCGGACGGATGAATATGGCGGCAACCTGACCAACCGCACCCGCCTGTGCCGCGAACTCATTGAAGAGACCAAGGCGGCTGTTGGCGACACATGCGCCGTTGCAGTCCGCTTCGCCGTGGACGGTCTGTCCGAAAACAGCGAAAGCCGTGACATGTTCGCGATGCTGGCGGAACTGCCAGACCTGTGGGACATCACCGTTGACGACTATTCCCATGAGATGGGCGTATCCCGCTTTGTCACCGAAGCGTCACTGGAACCGCTGATGACATTCGTAAAATCGGCAACAACCAAACCGGTTGTAACCGTCGGGCGCTTTACCTCACCCGACACGATGGCCAGCCACATCAGGCGCAGCGTCTCGGATTTCATCGGCGCTGCCCGACCCTCTATTGCCGACCCGTTCCTGCCGGACAAGATTGCCAATGGCCGACAGGAAGACATCCGCGAATGCATCGGTTGCAATATCTGTTACGCAGGTGACAGCCTCGGCGTGCCGATCCGCTGCACCCAGAACCCGACCATGGGGGAAGAATGGCGCAAGGGCTGGCATCCCGAAACCATTGCCGCAAAACAATCTGACGACAGGATACTGGTTGTCGGTGCCGGACCAGCCGGGCTCGAATGCGCCCGCGCCCTGGGACAGCGTGGCTATGACGTTATGCTGTCGGAAGCCCGCCGGGAACTTGGCGGGCGGGTATCCCTCGAGGCCCGGCTGCCGGGCTTGAGCGAGTGGGCGCGGGTGCGCGACTACAGAACCCGGCAACTGCAGAACATGCCCAATGTGCAAATCTACCCCGAAAGTGAGCTGAGTGCAGACGATGTGCTGCTGGTCGAACCTGATCATGTTGTCATTGCCACCGGCTCAACCTGGCGCAAGGATGGGTTTGGCCGATCCAACCCCGCAGGGATAGCGGGGCTGCAGACCCAGTCACGGGTGGTGACGCCGGATGATATAATGGCCGGGCGCCTGCCTGTCGGCCACGTGCTGGTGTTTGACGACGACAATTACTACATGGCTCCTGTTGTGGCTGAGTTGCTGCAAACCTCAGGATGCAAGGTCACCTACGTAACGCCCGACAATCTTGTTGCAGGCTTCGGCCAGCGAACGGCAGAACAGTCCGGAACGCAGAGGCGACTGATGGAGCTGGGCATCGACCTGGTTCTGGCGCACAATTTCCAACGCCTTGATGACGGCGAAGCTGTTCTTGACTGCAGCTATACCGGTCGCATCCGGAAACTGTCCGTGGATGCAGTCGTCATGGTCACAGCCAGATCGCCCAACGAAACCCTGTATCAGCAGTTGGTCCGGAAACGTTCCGACGGCACAGCCGGAACTGTGAAATCCATCCACCGTATCGGTGACTGCGATGCGCCCGCCATCATCGCATCAGCGGTCTATGCCGGCCACAAATATGCGCGGGAGTTTGATGCCGCAGACGCAGGCAGCTACGCCATCATGCGAGATCGGGTAGAGGCATAAGGGGCCAGGGTGGCTGAACCTATTCGTTGGCAGCGATAGCCGCCTGCACGTCCCGGTCGCGTTTCTTTTCTGCCCTGAACATCAGGAAGCCAGCAATAACCACACCGATAGTCACCACGCCCACGATAATCGTGGCAAGTGCATTGATGTCCGGTGTGACGCCCAGCTTGACCTTGGAAAAGATCAGCATCGGCAGCGTGGTGGACCCCGGTCCGTTGGTGAAGCTGGCAATCACCAGGTCATCAAGCGACAGGGTGAACGACAGCAGCCATCCAGATACCATGGCAGGTGCGATGATCGGCAAGGTGATGTCCCACAATACGCGCAGGGGCGTGGAACCAAGGTCCATGGCGGCTTCCTCGACCGAATTGTCCATCGACGTCAGCCGGGACTGAATGATGACAGCCACATACGCCATCGAGAAGGTTATGTGCGCCAGCGTTACCGTCATGGCCCCGCGTCCGGCCGGCCACCCGATCAGGGTTTCAAGACTGACGAACAGCAGCAGCAGCGACAGACCGGTAATAACGTCCGGCATGATGAGCGGCGCCGAAATCATGCCCGAAAACAAGGTGCGGCCCTTGAAGCGCCCCAGCCGCGCCAGCGAAAGACCGGCAAAGGTGCCGAGAATGGTGGCAAAACTGGCCGAGACCACCGCGATTTGCAGAGACAGAAGCGCAGCATCAATGACCTGGTCGTTTTCAAGCAGTTTGCCATACCACTCGGTTGAAAACCCGCCCCACACGGTCACGAGCCTCGATGAGTTGAACGAATAGGCCATCATGATCAGGATCGGCACATACAGGAAGGCAAAGCCGAAACACAACACGGACAGCAGAAAAACGGAGCGCTTTTGCATTACTCAACGCCCTCCGCTTTCGCCTGGTAGTGATTGAAGATCATGATCGGCACCACCAGCAGCATCAGCAGGACAATCGCAACCGCTGACGCCACCGGCCAGTCCGTGTTGAGGAAGAACTCGTCGAACAACACCCGTCCGATCATCGGACTGCTGCCTGTGCCCAGCAATACCGGAATGACGTATTCACCCGTTGCCGGGATAAACACCAGCATTGAACCCGCAACAATGCCGGGTACGGACAGCGGCAGGGTAATGTCCACGAATGTCCGCATGGGCCTTGATCCCAGGTCCATCGCAGCCTCGTTCAGCGTGTTGTCCAACCGTTCCAGGTTGGCATACAACGGCAGAATCATGAATGGCAGGTACGAATAGACAATGCCGATATAGACCGCGAAATCGGTGTTCATCATCTTCAGCGGTTCATCAATGATGCCGATCGCCAGCAGCACATTATTGATGGTGCCGTTGGTTCCCAACAGCCCGATCCACGCATAGATGCGCAGCAGGAACGATGTCCAGAACGGCAGAATGACCAGCAGCAGCAGAATGTTGCGCGTGGCACCGGATGAACGCGCGATGCCATAGGCCATCGGATAGCCGAGCAACAGGCAGAAAACAGTCGAGATGGCCGCAATTTTCAACGAATTCAGATAACCCGTATAATACAGCGAGTCATTGATCAGATAACCGAAATTGGTGGCCACATTGGCCTTCAGCGCCTCCCAGGTGAACGGTATCTTGAAAGGCGGGATCGAATAGGCCGCCTCGGATACGGCGATGACCATCACAATGGCAAATGGTGTCAGAAAAAACACCAGCAACCAGAAGTAGGGAATACCTGCAACCATCTGGCGCCAGCCATTCCGGTTGAGCCAGCGCTGAAAACCGCTCATCTGCTTGACATGAGGCCCCACATCCCGGCTGGCAAGGTCACTCATTATGGTTCCTCCGGCAACACGATTGCCGAACTTGCATCCCAGGTCAGCCAGACCTTGTCGTCCCAATCCACATGCCGGTCAGTTTCACCAACCCGCTGGTCATTGACACGATTGACACGAAGTAATTCGCCTGTCGGCAGTTTGACCCGGTACAGCGAGTCCTTGCCGAAATAGCCGAGATCAAGCACCTCGCCTTGGACGGCGTTGACATCGGTTTTTGCCGGTTTCGACCTGGAGATGGACACCTTCTCCGGCCGCACGGCAATGCCGACCTTGTCGCCAACCTTGATACCGCTGGTGGCCGGTATCTCAAATGTGCAACCGGCCCGGTCTGCCTCGATGCGGGCCATTCCTGCCGTGATGTTTTTTACCACGCCGTCGAACAGGTTGATGGACCCGATGAAATCGGCGGTAAAGCGCGTCGTCGGGAACTCGTAGATATCGGTAGGCGTACCGACCTGTTTGATGACGCCGCGATCCATGATGGCAATGCGCGAGGCCAACGTCATCGCCTCTTCCTGGTCGTGCGTGACGACGATGAACGTAACGCCCAGTTCATCCTGAATGTTCATCAGTTCAAACTGGGTCTGCTCGCGCAGTTTCTTGTCGAGCGCGCCGAGCGGTTCGTCGAGCAGCAGCACCTTGGGGCTTTTTGCCAGCGCACGCGCAAGTGCCACACGCTGACGCTGGCCGCCCGAAAGCTGGTGCGGCTTGCGACCGGCAAACTGGCCAAGTTGCACCAGGTCGAGAAGTTCGCTGACACGGTCCTTGCGCTGCGCATCGCTCAAGCTCTCGTGCTTGAGACCGTAGCCGACATTTTTTTCCACATTCATGTGCGGAAACAGGGCATAGGACTGGAACATCATGTTCACGGGACGGTTGAACGGCTGCACATCGGCCATGTCCTGTCCATCAATGATGATGCGGCCTGAAGTCGGGGCCTCGAAGCCTGCCAGCATGCGCAGCAAGGTGGTCTTCCCGCATCCGGATCCGCCGAGCAGGGCGAACAGTTCACCCTTGCCGATTTCCAGTGACACATCATCCACGGCGACAAAGTCACCGAATTTCTTGGTCACATTCTCGATGCGAATGAAATGGGTGTCTGCCGTCATATGGAGAACCTGTGCTGACTTGCGAGGAGCATCCCGCAAGGCTCGTGTGAGCCTTGCGGGCACGATGTCATATCAATTCGGGCTCACGACCCCGTCTTGATCTTGGTCCAGGCACGTGTCAGTGCGCGCTGAGCTTTTGGCGACAGCGACTTGGAGGTCCACAGCCGTTTCTTGATTTCCTCATTCGGATAGATCGCCGGATCATCCAGGATCTCCTTGAGCACAAACTCACCTGCCTTCGAATTTGCATTGGCATAGTAGGTGTAGTTTGTAGCCCCGGCGATCACCTCGGGATCCAGCATGAAGTTGAGGAACTTGTGGGCATTCTCGACATTCTTGGCATCTTTCGGAATGGCCCACACATCAAACCAGGCAGGAGAACCGGTAGCTGGCACGTAATAGCCGAGATTGATTTCCACACCGGCTTCCGATGCACGGGTGGTGGCGGTGGCATAATCGCCTGACCAGTTGTTGATCACACACAGTTCCTTGTTGGGAATTGCGTTGAGATAGTTGGATGCGTCAAATGTCTTGATGTACTGGCGAACCGGCTTGAACGCTTCAACCACGGCATCATAGTCAGCCGGATCTTCGGTATTCGGGTCCTTGCCCAGATAGGACAGCACCATCGGTATCACGTCGCGCGGGCTTTCCAGCACCGAAATGCCGCAGTCCGCGACCTTGGCAGCCAATTCCGGCTTCAGCAGGATATCCATCGTACCCATCGGCGCATCATCGCCAAGACGTTCCTTGATCATGTCGAGATTGTAGGTGATGCCGGTCGTACCCCACATGTAAACGACACTGTATTCGTTGCCCGGATCCCAGTTTTCCACCGTCTTGAGAATACCGGAATCCTGGTTGTCGTAATTTGAAAGTTTGGAGCGGTCGACCTTCAGGAAAGCGCCTGCCTGAATGAACTTCGGCAGCTGGCTGCCTGAATGCAGCACCACGTCATAGCCGGAACTGCCGGCAAGCAGTTTTGCTTCTTCGGTTTCAGCTGCGTCATAGGTGTCGTAAACAACCTTGATGCCGGTTGCCTTGGTGAAATCAGCCAGCGTGGTTTCGCCGATATAATCCACCCAGTTGTAGACGTGGACCACTTCTTCAGCCTGTGCCGCCTGCCCTGTAACGAATACAGCCGTCACGGCTGCGCCCATTGTCAGCGCAATTCTGCGGGTAAGTGTTGCCATTTCAGTATTACTCCCTGTTGAAATTCTCTTGTCATGTGAAGCTTAGTGCGCAAATCGGTTTTTTATCAATGCCAATTTTGAGGCAGTGTTGTCGAAAATTTGTGCACGTCTCAAGTCCCTGTTTGCTCCCCCTCAAGCAGCTTGTTGTTGATGGTTTCAAGGCAGCCTCGGTCCGGCGCCTCGCGTTGATTCAGGACCGGCATCACCTCGCGCAACTGGTCGTGATACTGTTTCACCCCATACTCCAGGTCTGACAGGATGAAGCCTTGAAAACCACTGGAGTGTGCCGCTTCGTTGGACCAGACGGTCAACTGGATATCTTCAGCCGCGGTGTCATTGTCTATGCGCTGTGACAGGTAGCGCGCTGCGCGAATGCGTCGGTTGAAATCAGCATCGTCGCCTTTTGCAGCCGGCAACCCGTAAGCACCTCCGCGCAAGGCGGTCTTGTCCGCGGCGACCGGAAACTCCTGATAAAACCCCATGCCGTCCGGATAGAAGTACAGGCCGTAGTTGGGGAACATGCCGATGTACAGCCACGCCCGGCGATGGCTTTCCGGCAGGTGGGCCACCTCGGGCAGGATGTTGCTGTAGGCCCGCACCGACCACAGCCGGTTGTCCTTGCCCGTGAACGGCGCGAACGATCGCGTGGTTCCGTCTTTCCAGTGTTCGTCGAAGTAGTTGTAGCCATACAGATCCTGCAAACCGGGATGAGCCATGGGTACGTGATATCCCTCATTGTCGACATCGCGGACGCATTTCCAGTTGGCCCCTATTTCCTGCGACCAGAAGCCAGACCCCACAGGCTCGGCCTCAGCAGAACGATAGAGTGCAACTTCGGCTTCATGGCGGGCCAGGATATCCTTGATCGCAGGTTGCGGACCCGGCTGGAATCTGACGAATACGAAACCATGCCAGATTTCAAATTCCACCGGCACGAGACCATTTTCAACCGGGTCTAACTCGGGCACCGACTTCGGTTGCGACACGGTTCGCAGAGTTCCGTCAAGGTTGAACGACCAGCCGTGAAACGGACACACCATTGCCGAGCCACACGTGCCGGTCTCACTGACCACCACTCGCGATCCGCGATGGCGACAGACATTATGGAACACCCGTATCTGATCATCCTTGCCGCGCACGATGATTGCGCGCTCACCTGCTACGTCGAAGCAGAAATAATTGCCGGGCTCCGGCGCATCGCTGACATGGCCAGCCACCTGCCAGTGACGGCGAAACAGCACTGCGCGTTCCAGTTCGAGTTGTTCCTCACTGGTATATGCCCAGGCAGGCAACCCGCTACGATCCCATGTTTCAGGAACATCATCGATCTGGGACTTGTCGAGAATCGGCGACGCTGCAGTAAAGCGCTCCATACGGGTCATCGGTAACAGCCTTTTTATATTGAACGTTCATTCAATATAACACGGTTTTGCCCATCCTGACAATTCTCCTCGGCGAAACCGGATCCGCAAAGCTCAATTCAGGCGCAAAGCGGAGACTCGCCGTCCCAGCGATGAATGTTGATGTGCGGTTGCGTTGCCAGCCTTGCGCGGGCAGCTTTCCACATGGCCAGCCACTCATCCGCACTGGTCAATGCGCAATCGGGGTCGCGCCGGCTGCGGGCCACAAAGTCCGGAAAATGCGCTCGGCCGGTCGGCTGGCCTGTAACATTGTAGCGCAGATCAAACGACCATCGAAAACCGTCGGACTGATTGGTCAGCGAAGAGTGCGGCGTCAACGGGTGGAAAATCACGACCCCACCGGATCTGACGGGCAGCGGCACTGCCCTGCTCAAATCAACCTGACCATCGGCCATAGCTGTCTGCACCTTTGGGCAGTGTGTTTTCATGCCGTCACGATGAACACCCGGGATCACCTGCAGGCAACCATTGTCGACCGTTGCATCCGAAATGGCGCACCACACGGTGATCATAATCGTGTTGTCGGCTTCACTCAGCGTCACGCCACGATCCTGATGCCAGTCAGTTGAGGTTATATGCGCCCTGATTTCATCAGACTGCAGGTTTGTTGCTGGTGGTTTTATGCGAACATGCTGAATGGGGTTCGAGGTGATTTCAGGCCCGATCAGATCTTCCACCATATCGAGAAGCCTCTCACTGGTAACCAGACCAAACACCGCCGGGCCGAAATGCATAGGCGTATCGTCCTGAACCCGGTCACCGGGCAGCGAGATATCCATTGGCTGGAACCAGTCGCATCTCGCCTGGTAGGCAATCAGCAGCTTGTCATCAAACGACAGGCCTTCAGGTGCAACAGCCACCGCCCCTTGTTTGAACCAGGTGTCGTAAAGTTCGTCGAGCAAAGCTGAATATTCGGCCTTGATCGGGTTGATCACCCGGGTTTGATCAAGCACGTCCTCGACGACCAGGTAGCCGTTTTCGTCGAAGAAATTGATCTGATCCTTTGTCAGCATGTGACCTTCCCGAACACCCCTGCCGTTCTCCACCCAGCCTATTGATCAACGCCTACCAGCGCAATGTGCAGATGACGGCTTGTTCAGGCCCCTGTCCGCAAGAACCAGTCATCCTCCGAGATGACTTCAACGCCGAGTTCGCTTGCCTTCTTCAGTTTTGACCCGGCACCCGGACCGGCCACGACAAGGCTGGTTTTCTTTGATACCGAGCCCGCCACCTTGGCGCCGAGCCGTTCCGCCATGGCCTTGGCTTCATCGCGTGTCATGCGTTCCAGGGCACCTGTGAACACGATCGTCATGCCGGATACCGGCGAACCGGTATCGATTGCCTCCAGTGGCTGAATATCGAGATGGTCATCAACCAGTTCCTTGACCACGGACAGATTGTGCGGTTCGGCAAAAAACTCCGCCACAGCGTGCGCCACCACATCCCCGATACCGTCAATGTTCACCAGGTCGGCATAGGCTTCCGAGGCATGATCCTGCGCCGCGGTCATGGCGTCCACAAACTGTTCCGCCGTCCGGTAGGAGCGTGCCAGGGTCCGTGCGGTGGTTTCTCCCACATGGCGAATGCCGAGCGAAAAGAAGGAGCATGCCAGGCCGATCCTGCGGCGCTCGTCAATGGCGGCAAACAACTTGTTCGCAGACGTGCCGCCCCAGCCTTCACGGTCTTTCAGTTTCTTCAGTGAGCCTTCATCATCAGCTTTGAGCGTGAAGATGTCCTGCGGCGACTTTATCAGATCGTCATCGTAGAATTCCTGGATGACCTTGTCGCCCATGCCCTCAATGTCAAACGCGTTGCGCGACACGAAATGCTTGAGCCGCTCGACACGCTGTGCCGGGCAGATCAGCCCACCGGTGCAGCGGCGCACGACATCCATCTTGCCGGTCTTTGCATTGACCTCACGTACCGCATGTGAGCCACATGCGGGACAGGTTGTCGGAAACACGTATTCAACAGCATTCGCAGGCCGCTTGTCCGGCAGATGCCCCAGCACCTGCGGAATCACGTCGCCTGCCCGCTGGATCGTCACCGTGTCACCGATACGGATATCCTTGCGGACGATCTCGTCTTCATTGTGCAGGGTGGCGTTGGACACCACCACGCCGCCAACGGTGACGGGCTTCAATCGCGCAACCGGTGTCAGCGCACCGGTTCGACCCACCTGAATGTCGATACCTTCAAGAACAGTCGTGGCCTTCTCGGCCGCAAACTTGTGGGCGATTGCCCAGCGCGGAGAGCGTGACACAAAGCCCAGCCGTTCCTGCAGATCGAGCCTGTTCACCTTGTAGACCACGCCGTCAATATCGTAGCCCAGCAAGGCACGTTGCTCCTCGATCAAGTGATAGTGAGCCAGCAGCTCCTCGACTGAAGCACAGACTTTCGTCAGCGGATTGACCGGAAACCCCCAGCGCCTGAACGCCTCCAGGATGCCGTGCTGGGTTGTTGACGGCAGTTCACTGACCTGCCCCCACGCATAGGCAAAGAACCGCAATGACCGTGAGGCGGTGACGGCGGCATCCAGTTGCCGCAGGGAACCGGCAGCAGCATTGCGCGGATTGGCAAAAGCCTTGGCGTTTGCCTGACTCTGTACCTCGTTGAGTTGCGCGAAGTCCTTGTGGGACATGTAGATTTCACCACGTACTTCAAACACGTCAGGAAAGTCGGCTTGCGTCACCTTGCGGGGAATGTCGCGAATGGTTTCGACGTTTCGGGTAACATTTTCGCCTTCCTGCCCGTCCCCCCTTGTGGCCGCCTGGACCAGTTTGCCGTCCTCATAGCGCAGTGAAACTGACAGGCCGTCGATCTTTGGTTCAGCAGTAATCTCCACCGGTTCGTCATCCGAAAGTTTCAGGAAGCGGCGAATGCGCGCGACGAATTCATGCACATCTGCATCCGAAAAGGCATTGCCGAGCGACAGCATGGAAACGGCATGGCGAACCTTGCCGAACTTTTCCGATGGCGCAGCGCCAACACGCCTGGAAGGAGACTCCGCCAGCACCAGCTCGGGAAAAACAGCTTCTATCTCGTCATTTCGGCGACGCAGGGCGTCATAGTCTGCATCAGAGATTTCCGGCTGGTCCTCACGGTAGTAGGCTGCGTCATGGCTCGCTATCTCGGCAGCCAGGCGCTCAAGCTCACCGGCGGCTTCCAGCGGAGTCAACGCCGCGACGGGTTTGTCCTTGCTCATCGATTACCCTGTAGCCGACAGCAGCCGGTCAGCCTGGGCGCGGGCTTCAGAGGTAACCTCGGCACCTGACAACATGCGTGCTATTTCCTCGCGGCGGCCCTCGCCGGTCAGCGGCGTAACCCGGGTGATCATGCGCCTGCCTTCGGTCTCTCCGGCTTCTTCCATCTTGGAAATCAGCAGGTGCGCATCGGCTCGCGATGCCACCTGCGGACTATGGGTGACCGCCAACACCTGCAAACCCTTCGACATGCGTGACAGGCGCTGACCGATTGCATCTGCAACAGCGCCGCCGACACCGGTGTCTATCTCGTCAAATACCAGGGTTGGCGCTGAAGCACGCGCGGCCAGTACAACCTTGAGGGCCAGCAGGAACCGCGACAGCTCGCCACCGGATGCTGCCTTGACGATGGGCGCAAGCGGTGTGCCCGGGTTTGCTGCAATCAGGAATTCCACCCGGTCTATGCCATGCGGCCCGGCACGCGCTTCATCAGTTTCGACCCGGGTTTCAAAGCGCGCCTTTTCGAGGCGCAGCGGCGCCAGTTCGGACAGGATTTCCCTGTCCAGCTTCACCGCAGCCTTCATACGCGCGTCGGACAGCTTGCGAGCCAGGCCGTCATAGGCGGTCTGGGCTTCATCGCGGGCCAGCCTGAGCTTGCCAAGCATGACGCCGCCGTCATCAATGGATTGCAGATCAGTTTCAAAACGCTCCATCAGCGCAGCAAGATCATCCACCTGCACCTTGTGCTTTCGCGCCAGCGCGCGCAGCGCAAACAACCTCTCTTCAGCCTTTTCAAGTTCAGCCGGGTTGAGGACAAATTCGCGGGCCGCCGCATCCAGCTGGTTTTGCGCTTCGTTCATCTCGATCACGGCGCGCTCCAGCGCTGCACACACCGCATCCAGCCCGCCCCTGGCCTGCTCCCGCCGCCGTTCCAGCTTGCGCAGCGCAGTGTTGAGCGCGGCAACGGTGTCCCCGTTGGAGACGGCTTTCTGGGCCTCATTGACCACTGAGGAGAATTCCTCGGCATTCATCATCACCTGGCGCTTGTCCGCCAGGGTAGCTTCTTCGCCGGGTTGCGGATCAAGTTCACGCATTTCTTTCAGGGCATGTTCCAGAAACGCCCGCTCGGTCTCGGCCCGGTCAAGCCGGGCCTGGTGCGCATCATAGGCATCACGCGCGGCACTCAGTGCCACCCAGGCGCTCTCAACCTGACGCAATTTCGGCTCGTGCTCACCATAGGCATCCAGTGCCGTCCGATGGAATGCGACATCCATCAGGGCGCGATCATCATGCTGGCCATGAATTTCTGCAAGCAGTACACCCAGGCGTCGCAGCAGATTGACGCTCGAAGGCTGGTCGTTGATGAACACCCGCGACTTGCCGTCTGCGCCCTGGATACGGCGAATGACGATGCCATCTTCGCCCGCCTCGATTTCGGCGCTGGCCAGCAACTTGTAGGCATCGTGGTCGGCAGGTGGATGGAAACCGGCGGTCACACTGCCCTTGTCACATCCCGTGCGCACCAGGGATGCATCTCCGCGCGCGCCAAGCGCCAAGCCCAGTGAATCCAGCAGGATCGACTTGCCCGCGCCGGTCTCGCCGGTCAGCACGCCAAGGCCCTCGGCAAGGTTGAGGTCCAGCTTCTCGATCAGGACAATGTCGCGTATGGCAAGGTGTGTGAGCATGGCTGGCGCTGTTTATAGCGCATTTTTATAGAATCGGGCGAGAGGAATAGCATCATCCATGCATGGTCAGCCCACCTGAGACACTGATCGTCTGGCCGGTGATATAATCTGCGTCGTCACTGGCGAGAAAAGCGATGATACCGGGATAGTCTGCCGGTTGGCCGAGACGGCGCATGGGGATGGCGCGGGTCAGCCCCTCAATCAGTTTCCTGCCCTGCTCGCCGTCACCGGCGAAACCGGCAAACAGCGGCGTGTCGGTGGGACCGGGACAGACCGCATTGATCTGGATGTTGTTGCGCGCAAGCTCGCGCGCCAGTGTCTTGGAAAACGCGATAATGCCGCCCTTGCAGGCAGAATACACCGCCTCGCCGGATGAGCCGACGCGCCCGGCATCAGAGGCGACGTTGATAACCTTGCCTGCCTGGCGCTGCGCCATCCGGGATACCACGGTGTGGTGCAGGTTAAGCGGGCCATAAAGGTTGATATCGATGATCTTGCGCCACAAAACCCTGTCGGTGGCCAGAAACGGCATTGCCTCGTCCCAGCCGGCATTGTTGACCAGTACATCAACGGGGCCGATGTCCGTCTCGACCGCCGCGACAGCCGCTTCCACAGCATCGTAATCGGCAATGTCCGTCACATAGTCGCGCGCGCCGCCGCCAGCCTGCGATATCATCTCAACCGTCTCGGCAGCGCCTTCGGCATTGATATCGAATATTGCGACCTGGGCTCCTTCATCCGCAAACCGTTGGCACACGGCCCGGCCAATACCACTGCCACCGCCGGTGACGATGACGACCTTTCCCTTCAGTCCACGCATTCTTGCACCTCCGCTTCGCGATCAGTTCAGTATCAGGCCGCACTGGATTTTCCTGCCGGTGGATAGATTTCGCTCAGCGGACGGGATTTGCCATCTGCCTGGACAAGCCGCACGTGCCGGCGTTCCAGCGCCCTGGCCTGCGGTGCACCGCAGGCATGCGCTATCAGGCCGGTTCCATAGTGAATTCTGTCCACGTAGTTTTTCACCCGGACCGCCTTGTCTGCCGGGTCAAGCCCGTGCTGCAAATGCGGTTGATGGGTCGTGATGCCGGTTGGGCAGGTATTCTTGTTGCACTTGAGTGACTGGATGCACCCGAGCGCGAACAGAAAGCCACGCGCTGAATTGACAAAATCCGCGCCGGCGCAATAGGCCCAGGCTACCTCGGCAGGTGTGATCAGCTTGCCTGCGCAAATGACTCGGATGCGATCTTTGAGGTCATGCTTTTCCAGCACGTCCACCACCATCGGCAACGCTTCGCGCACGGTCAGGGCGGTATTGTCAATCAGCGGCATGGGGGCTGCGCCCGTACCGCCGTCGCCTGAATCAATGGTGATGAAATCAGGGGCCGAACCAGTTCCGCGCATGGTGATGAGGCTGCACAGGTCTTCAAGCCACTCCACGTCCCCCATCGCGGTTTTGAAGCCGGTCGGCAGGCCGGACAGGTCACGCACACGAGCGACAAAATCAAGCAGTTCGACATTGCTGGCAATTTCGATATGCCGGTTCGGCGAGATGGATGCTTCACCAACCGGAATACCTCTGGTC